>Ga0233375_1000291_pt1 | contig 28457 bp, 19 predicted proteins | sample ElkDunMinimDraft_10_FD_191539 | JGI IMG/M metagenome (GOLD analysis project Ga0233375, IMG submission 191539) | Fecal eukaryotic communites from dung pellets of Tule Elk in California, USA - Elk Dung E16 | ecosystem: Host-associated > Mammals > Digestive system > Large intestine > Fecal | place... | reverse complement strand
AGTCGCCGACACTGGCGGTGGCGGCGGTGCCGGCCGAGGCCAGGTCGACGCTGTCCACGGTATCGCCATTGACCAGGCCGCTGGCGGTGAAGCCGTTGGTGCCGCCGGTCTGGCCGTAGGTCTTGCCGCCGTTGTTGGCGGTGATGGTCAGGCCGGCCTTGCCGATGGTCAGGGTGCCGGCGAGCATCTCGATGTCGTAGCCGAACTGGCTGGAATACAAGCCGCCAAGCTGCAGGTCGGCGCCGCCGTAAGTGCCGGCGTTGGCGCTGTTTGCGGTGTAGACGGCAGTGCCGGAGATCCGCGACGGGTCGTAGCCGATGGGGAACACCAGCGTACCGGTGCCGCTGGTGGCGCTGCCGTCGTAGGTCTTGCCGGCGTTGCCGCCGTTGACGGTGAGGGCGGTCATGAAGCTGCGCAGCAGTGGTGCGCTGTGGCCCTCGTACATGCGCCAGGTGGCGCCCGTGCCACCGGCGTCGTCGATGCTCCAGCCGGCCGCCACGAAGGGCGCCAGGCGGGTGAGTTGGGCGCTGGTCAGCCCCGAGACGCCCGTGGCGGTGCCGGCCCCGACGCCCTGTGCCAGGCCGCTGGTGGTGGTGTTCCAGAAGCTGCCGGTGGCGGTGCCGGCATTGCTGCCCACCAGGCCGCCGACCGCGCCGACGCTGGAACTGGCCGTGCCCGTGGAATAGACACGCAGTAGGCTGCCGTCGTTGAACCCGACCAGGCCGCCTGCCGTGGCACTGCCCTGGGCGCTGCCGGTGGCGTAGCTGTCGCGGAGGGTGCCGGTGCTCGCGTTGCTGCCCGCCAGGCCGCCGCCATTGAGGCCGCCGCCGGCGCTGCCCGTGGCCAGGGACTCACTGAGCGTGCCGGCGTTGGTGCCGACCAGGGCGCCGACGTCGCCTGTACCGGTGACGCCGATGTCGCTGCTGACCCGCTCGATCACACCGGCCGATGCGTTGTAGCCCACCAGGGCACCGGCATAGGTGCCGCCGGCCACGCTGCCACCCACCAGGTTGAGGTTGCCGACGTAGCCGGCGTTGTAGCCGAACAGGCCGCTATAGGTGCTGCCGGGGCGGTTGATGGCCAGGCCGCTGATGCGGTGCCCTTGCCCGTCGAATCGGCCGGTGAAGGGGTTGGCCAGGCTGCCGATGGAGAGGAAACCGGTGCCGTTGTTCCAGAGCGCGCTGCTGGAGGCGTCGATGTCGTTCGCCAGGACGAAGCGACTGCCCGCCAGGCTGGTGGAGGCCAGGCCCTGGAGGCCATAGGCATCGGCGATGCGGTACGGCGTGGCGACGCTGCCGTCCCCGCCCAGGGCCCGCATGAAGGTGGCGCCGGGGCTGAGGCGGAAGTCGGCGACGCTGAAGCTGGGCAGGTTGGCGGCCACCTGCCTCCAGGTGCCGGCGGTGAAGTTCAGCACGCCGAGGTTGACGCCCCCGTTGCTGGTCGCGGAACCGGCAGCGGACAGGGTCAGGCTGCCGTTGGCAGCGTCGATGCCATCCCCCAGCACGACGTTGCCACCATTGCTGGTGCTGAGGGTCAGCCCGGCGTTGTCGCCCCAGGTCAGGCGGTCGGCCACGGTGAGGTTGCCGCCCGCCGACAGCTGGCGCGTACCGCTGATGCCGAAAGCGCCGCCGCTGTCGAGGCTCAGCAGGCCGCCGGAGCCGAGGTTGGTGTCCAGGCTGTAGCTGGCTGCGCTGGCGGCCAGGTAGAGGCCGTGGCCAGAACTGGTGAGGTTGGCGAAGTCGCTGGAGGAGAGGAAGCCGAGGTCGCTGTGGGCGTAGGTGCCACGCGCTGCCAGGTAGCGGTTGCGGGTCGCCGAGAGGCTGCCCTCGACCGTCACCAGGCGGGCGGCGGCGCGGTAGACGTCCAGCCCGTGGATGCCCGTGGCGCCGATCCCATCGCCGAAGGCGGCGCCGGTGTTGGCGTTGTCGTGGAGGTAGACGATGGCACCGTTGCCATCCAGGTCGCCGGCCTCGCTGAGGATGTAGTAGTAGCCGTTCGCCCCGCTCAGGGCGTTGCCGATGGCGACGCCCCCCGACACGGCGGTGAGTGTCGCTCCCGATAGTGGAGTGCTGCCGGCATTGCTGAAGGCCGTGCCGCTGATGGCGGTGGGGGTGTTGCCGTAGCGCCAGGTGAAGTAGGGGTAGAGGCTGGCGCCGATACCCCAGATGGATGACGAGAAGCCCGCGGGCAGCCCGCCCTGGAGCTGCGCGGTGGTCAGCCCGGCAATGCCGCCTCCCCCACCGCCAGTGCCTGTATCCCGGCCACTGGTCTGGGTGTCCCAGTAGGCGTTGGTGATGGCGCTGGGCGAGTTGTTGTTATAACCGGCGAAACCGCCTAGCTGGCTGGGACCCGTGACATAGCCGGTGGAGTAGCTGTTGCTGATGGTGCCGGTGGGGCCATTGACACCGACGAAGCCGCCGATGGTGTTGGCCCCGCCCGTTCCGGCCACTCTGCCGGAGGCGTAGGAGTCGGTGATTCCGCCTTGGTTGAAGCCGACCAGTCCCCCGACCGGCCCTGCCGTCGACGTCACCGTGCCGGTGGCGTAGGACTGGCTGATGGAGCCTCCTGTGCCGGCGTTATAGCCGTTCGTCCCCACCAGCCCACCCACATAGCCCTGGCCCGAGCTGGTGCCGGTCACACTGCCGCTGGCATAGGAGCGGGCGATGATGCCGCCGTTGATATTGAAGCCGACCAGGCCGCCGACATCGTAGCCGGGACTGGTGACGTTGCCACTGGCCGAGCCGTTGCTGACAGTGCCGCCGTCGTTGACGCCCACAAGTCCGCCGACTTCGCCTGCGCCATTGCCAGCGCCGATGACCGTGGCGCTGGACAAGACATTGTTCAGCGTGCCTTGCCGCAAATAGCCGACCAGGGCGCCGACGTTGGACTGGCCGGTGATGCTGCCGCCCAGCAGTTTCACGTTGGCCAGGGTCGCACTGGGGCTGGCGTAGCCGAACAGGCCGACGTAGGGGGTGCTGGGACGGTGGATGGCCAGGGCGCTGATGCTGTGGCCCTGCCCGTCGAAGCTGCCACTGAACTGCGAACCGGATCTGCCGATCGGGACAAAGCCCGATGCGCCCCACACCTCGCCGGAGTAGCCGCCGCTGGCGGCCATGGCGCTGGCCAGGCTCAGGTCGGCGCCCAGGCGGTAACTAGCGTTCAAGTCCAGCGCCATCAACTGCAGCGCGTGAGGGGTGAAGATGGTCGTGGAGTATTCATTGCGCAGCATCGGCCGGGTCTCGCCCGGGATCATCACCCAGGTATTGGTGAAGTCGAACCCGGCATAAGTGGCCTGATTACGTGCGTTGACGGACGTCACTTCGGTGCCATAGGAACTGTTTTGGCCGGTGGTGCCGCTGTCCCAGTAGCTGTTGGTGACGGTTGCGAGCCCCCCGGCGACAGGGCCACCGATCAGCCCCCCCGTGTCGGTGCCTCCGGTGACTTTGCCGCTGGCGTACGTGTTGGTGTACGTACCACCCATGTCCGTTCCACCTACCAGCCCGCCCGTAAAAGTGTTCCCAGTGACGGAGCCGGTGGCATAGGAATTTTCCACGCGGGAATACCGCGCGCGGCCCACCAGTCCACCGGTTTGGGTTATGCCGGTCACGTCGGCGGCAGAGGACGAGTAGCGGATGGTGCTGCTGTCAGTCACGCCGACCAAGCCGCCGGTTTGTTCTATGGTGCCGGTAACGCTGCCGGTGATGTGGGCGTTGCTGAGGGTTGCGCCAGAAAGAGTGCCAAGAATACCCCCGACGCGCGAACCCCCGATGATTCGGGCGTTGGACAGGGTCAGGTCGCGGACATCACCCGTGCTATTACCGATCAGCGCAACGTTGGCCGACCCCGGACGATTAATGTAGAGCTGGTCGATGCCGTGGCCGAGCCCGGCAAAGTTTCCACTGACCCCGCTCACCGGAGTAAAGCCAGCGCCACCATTCCAGTTGGCGGTGTCACTTGCATCGATATCGGTGGCCAGCGCATGGTGAGAGGCAGTTGCGTTGCGCATGGCATTCAAATCGCTAAGGCTGCGAATCAGAATGTATGACTGGCCCCCCAGACTGAGAGAGCTATTGCTTCCTGAGAGGGTGACACGAGCGCCATTTCTGAGCTGGTAGTCGCCGTCGGATCCGTAGACCAGCGAAAGTCCTGCGTTATTGCCGGTGGCGGTGATGTCCTTGTTGATGATGATGCTGCCCGCGGCACTGAGCGTCAGCACGGTGTTGGCGCTCCAGCTGATGGGCGCGTCCACGGTGATGTTGCCGGCCTGACTGCCGCCAACGCCGGTGGTCACCGTCACCCCGGTGCTGGCCAGGGCGTTGGTCAGGGTGTTGACGTTGAGTACGCTGTCGTTGGCGTTGCCGTTGAAGCCACCCATGCCGGAGCTGCCGGCATTGGAAATGGTCACGTTGTAGGGGTCGATCAGCCATTCGCCGGTCTTGCCCTTGCCCGGCTCGGCCAGGGTGGTCACTTTGACGTCGTCGGCGATCTTCACGTGGGCGCCACTGGTGTCGATGAAGCCGCCATTGCCGCCGGTTGGTGCGCTGGCATCAAGAGTGCCTGCGACATTCACCACGCCACCGTCGAAATCGCCCAGCAGCAGGATCTTCCCATCCTTTTCCCCCAAGGTGCGGGCTTCGATCACGCCGGTATTGTTGACCACCGTCTTGAGCAGTGCCTCGCCGGCATTGGCGGTCAGCACCACCTGGCCGCCATCGGCCTTGAGCAGCTGGTGGTTTTCAGCCAGCGCATCCACTGCCGCTTCGTCCACCCGCACCTTGAGCAGGCCGTCGCCGGCGAAGTCCAGGGTCATCGCATTGCCGGCCGCCAGGGTGACCGAACCCCGGTTGGCGACGACCACGCCATTGTTGGTGACCCGGCCGCCGAACATCGCCACCGCGCCGCCATCGGCGAGGATGCTGCCCTGGTTGACCACCGCGGCGGGGCTGCCTTGACCCTTGAAGCGGTACTGGCCCTTGTCGAAATCCTCGACCGCCATATCCAGGGTCGACGCGACCAACCCGCCGACGTTGACACTGGCGCCGGTACCGAACAGCACGCCGTTGGGGTTGACCAGGAAGACCCTGCCGTTGGCGTCGAGCTGGCCCATGATGTGCGAGGCGTCGGCGCCGATGACCCGGTTGAGCGCAATCGCACTGGCATCAGGCTGCCGGAAAGTGACTTTCCGCCCGGCCCCGATGTTGAAACTTTCCCAGTTGATCGCCAGCTTGCTGCTGGCCTGGTCGATGACCAGGCCGCCCGCTCCGGGCGCGCCGATATAACCGTCGCCCGCGACGATGTTGCCGGCGCTGGGCAGGTCGGCCGCGCTGGCGCCGGATGCCGCCAACAGCAAGGCCAGCGCCAGGGCGGAGTGACGCAGCGCAGATGATGTGCGATGGATGCAGCCGGTTCCGACGGCTCCCCCCGAAACGAGTTCGGAGGCCACCTGCATCTGACCGAGGGCATGGTTGTAGACCAGACGATAGATACGGTTCATGGCAAGTGTTCTCAGAAGGAGGAGCTGACGCGGACCCAGTACTGCGTACTGCGGCCCTCCGTGCCGGGGTGGCTGCCGGTGGGCCTGGCGGCGCTGGTCTCCAGGCGCAGGCCGGGTTGCCACGGCAGGCGCAGGCTCAGGCCGGCGCCGGCGCCTTCCAGGGTGACGGGCGCCACGCCCAGACGCCTGTTGTCCGCTGCGGGCGAGGTGCGACCCCAGTCGTAGAACAGGCTCAGCTCGAGCAGGTCGCCCCAGCGGCGGCCATCGAAGCGCGAGGGGGCGTCTGCAAAGCCCGGCGCGCCCACCTGGTATTCCAGCGTGGCCTGCACGCCGCGGTCGCCCAGACTGGCGGAGAGCGGATAGGCGCGCACGCTGCCGGGTCCACCCACGCTGAACTGCTCCAGCGGGGTCAGTGCATCCCCGGTGAACTGGGCACTTCCGCGGAGCCACAGGCGCTGGTCGCCTGGCAGGGTCTGCAGCCGCGCCAGGCTGACACGCGCCAGCCAGAAGTAGGACGCGTGGGCGGCGTAAAGCCAGTCTTGCGGCGAGGATTCATCGTTGAACGATTTGCGCAGCGACACCTGTGCCTGGTTCATGCCGCGCCAGCGGCGGTCGGTATGGCTCAGGCCCAGGCCCGCGTCGAGCACATCGAAGCTGTGCCGCGACAGCTCCATGCCCAGTCCGTCGAGCCGGGACTCCTCGTGGATCCACCGGGCCGAGCCCAGCACCCGCAGGTCGTTGGACTGGACGAACCTCCATTCGCCGCCCGCCTGGAGCAGGGTGGTCGGGCCGTTGATGCCGATCTGGGCGAAAGGCCCGGAGTTCAGGTCGATCTCGCCGCGGCTGGCGCCCACCATGGCGCTCAGGCCGGGGACCCGCGAGGACGGCACTGTCAGGGAAAACGCGGCCTGCCAGCTGTCGCTGGGGGCCAGGCCGTAGCCGACGCTGGCGGCCAGTACATCGCCGGCGCCCAAGGCGTTGAAGGCGCTCAGACCCAGCTCCGCACGGTACTGGCCGGTGTTGTCGGTGCCGTGGTTGCTGAGCCCGGCTGTGATCTCGTAGGGGCGTGCGCTGTCGGTGGCGACCAGCACGATGTCCGTGTCGCCAGGGTTCTGGCCTGGCTGGAGCACCGCGCTGACGGACACGCCGGGGAGGTCGCGGGCATAAAGCAGGGCGCGCTCCAGTTCGGCCTTCCGCAGCGGCCTGCCGATCAGGTCCAGACTGCTGGCACCGAGCTGGTCATCGCGGTAGCGCTGGCTGCCCTGGATCAGGATACGACCGACGCGACCTTCCAGGACTTCCAGGACCAGGGTCCGACTGTCGTCGAACTGCTGGGGAGGCACATAGACCAGTGCGACCATGAATCCGGCGTCGCGGTAGGCCCGGGTGATGCGGTCGCTGATCTGCTGAATCTGGTTGAAGTCGAGAGCCGCAGGCAGCGGCTGCTTGAAATCCTCCAGGGCCTGGTTCGCCAATGCCTCGATCCGGGCCGGGCTGATGCCAAGGCCGGGGTGTTCTCCAACGCCACGGACGGCGACTCGGGCGACCTGCACCCGGGTCGTGCTGTGGGCGTCCTCATGGGAGGGGGCGGGCGGTTGCCCGGCGTGGGTCAGCGGGCTCGCAAGTGCCGCGAAAGCAATGGTCAAGCCATATGCCAATGGGCAAAGGCGCGGCGTACGGTATGAGGGAAGCGGCATCGGGCGTTCTTCGCAAGCCAGCAGAATGAATCGCCCATAATCACATCTTTGTTCACCTACAAATAGTCCAGACATGCTCAACGCCCCCCGGCGGCGGGCGTCCCTGGCGGCAGGCCTGGCCCTCAGTCGTGGGGGAGCCGGTTACAATGAAAGGTGTTGGTCATCCTTACCCTCCGGGAGCAGCTGATGTACTCGCGTGACGTCACCATTGCCGCCTTCGACCCCGAACTGGCCCAGGCCATTGCCAACGAGTGCCAGCGTCAGGAGGACCACGTCGAGCTGATTGCCAGCGAGAACTACGCCAGTCCGGCGGTGATGGAAGCCCAGGGCAGCCAGCTGACCAACAAGTACGCCGAGGGTTATCCGGGCAAGCGCTACTACGGCGGCTGCGAATTCGTCGACGTGGCCGAGCAGTTGGCCATCGACCGGCTCAAGCAGCTGTTCGGCGCCGACTACGGCAACGTGCAGCCGCATTCGGGCTCGCAGGCCAACCAGGCGGTGTACTTCGCCATGCTGCAGCCGGGCGACACGATCCTGGGCATGTCGCTGGCCCACGGCGGCCACCTCACCCATGGCGCCAAGGTCAATGCCTCGGGCAAGCTGTTCAACGCCATCCAGTACGGCGTCGACGACCAGGGGCTGATCGACTACGACGAAGTCGAGCGCCTGGCGCTGGAACACAGGCCGAAGATGGTGGTGGCCGGGTTCAGCGCCTACTCGCGGAAGATCGACTGGGCGCGCTTCCGCGCGATCGCCGACAAGGTCGGCGCGCTGCTGTTCGTGGACATGGCCCACGTCGCAGGCCTGGTGGCCGCCGGCGTGTATCCCAACCCCGTGCCGCATGCGCACGTGGTGACCTCCACCACGCACAAGACCCTGCGCGGCCCGCGCGGCGGCATCATCGTGGCCTCGAAGGAAGGCGCGGGCGAGCGGTTCGACGAGATCGTCAAGAAGCTGCAGTCGATCGTCTTCCCCGGTATCCAGGGCGGACCGCTGATGCACGTGATCGCGGCCAAGGCGGTGGCGTTCAAGGAAGCGCTGGAGCCGGAGTTCAAGGCCTACCAGCAGCAGGTGGTGAAGAACGCGCAGGCGATGGCGAATACCATCATCGCCCGCGGCTACAAGATCGTCTCCGGCGGCACCGAGAACCACCTGATGCTGGTGGACATGATCGGCAAGGACGTCAGCGGCAAGGACGCGGAAGAGGCGCTCGGCAAGGCCCACATCACCGTCAACAAGAACTCCGTGCCCAACGACCCGCGCAAGCCCTTCGTCACCTCGGGCCTGCGCATCGGCACGCCGGCGGTGACCACCCGCGGCTACACCGAGCAGGACTGCATCGACCTGGCCAACTGGATCTGCGACGTGCTCGACGCGCCCGCCGACGAGGGAGTCATCGAGGCGGTCAGGGCGAAGGTCACCGGGCAGTGTCGCAAGTATCCGGTCTACGGCTGAGCCAGGGGCGGTCGCCCGTGAAGCGGCGCCCGTGCCCCGTGGGTCCGGCGTGCGTGGCCGCCCTCGCCGTCCGCGTCGCGGACCGCGCAATCTGAGGTCGTTCACATGCATTGCCCCTTCTGCCAGCACCAGGACACCAAGGTGATCGACTCGCGCGCCTCCGACGATGGCGCGACGATCCGCCGCCGCCGCGAGTGCGAGGCCTGCGGCGAGCGGTTCAGCACGCTGGAGACGATCGAACTCAAGCTGCCGGTGATCATCAAGGGCGACGGCCGGCGCGAGCCGTTCGACGCGCGCAAGCTGCGCACCAGCATGGACCGCGCGCTGCACAAGCGGCCGGTGTCGGAGGAGCAGATCGAGGCGGCGGTGCGCGCGGTCGTGCACCAGCTGCGCATGACCGCCGAGCGCGAACTGCCGTCGCGGCGCGTTGGCGAGTTCGTGATCGCCGAGTTGCGCAAGCTCGACCACGTGGGTTTCGTGCGATTCGCCTCGGTCTACCGGTCGTTCGAGGACATCACCGATTTCCGCGAGGAGCTCGACCGGCTCGAGCGCGAACTGCCGGCCGAGGCGCAACTGCCGCTGCTGGGCGGGGCCGCCGCATTCGACCGCGCCGCCAAGGGCAGGAAGCGCTGAAGGCCCACCCGGGCCAGCGTGGCCGAAGGCCGCGGCCGCGCGCACCCGTTGCCCGAGGTCACCGGCTGGCGCGGCCCGGATCTCCATGACCACCGAGGACGTGCGCGCATGAGTTTCTCCGCCACCGACCACGCCATGATGGCCCGCGCCCTGCGCCTGGCCGCGCGCGGGGCCTGGACCACCCGGCCCAACCCCATGGTCGGCTGCGTGATCGTCCGGGACGGGGAGGTGGTGGGCGAGGGCTGGCACCAGCGCCAGGGCGGGCCGCATGCCGAGGTGTTCGCTTTGCGCGCGGCCGGCGCCCGCGCCCGCGGCGCGACCGCCTACGTCACGCTCGAGCCCTGCGCCCATACCGGGCGCACGGGGCCCTGCGCCGAGGCGCTGCTGGCGGCGGGCGTGGCCCGCGTGGTGGCGGCGATGCGCGATCCCTTCCCCCAGGTCGACGGCGCCGGCTTCGCGCGGCTGCAGGCGGCGGGGATCGAGGTGGCCTCGGGGCTGATGGAGGCGCAGGCGCGCGCGCTCAACGTCGGCTTCCTGTCGCGCGTGGAGCGCGGCCGGCCCTGGGTCCGGGTCAAGCTGGCCTGCAGCCTGGACGGGCGCACCGCCATGGCCAATGGCGAGTCGAAGTGGATCACCGGCGGGGCCGCGCGCGCGGACGTGATGCGTTGGCGCGCGCGCGCCGGGGCGATCCTCACCGGGGCCGGCACGGTGCTGGCCGACGATCCTTCCCTGACGGTGCGGTTCCCCGAGGCCCGCGAGTTCGTGCCGCCGCTGCGGGTGGTGCTCGACGCCGGCCTGGCCACCGTGGCCCGCGGCAAGGTGCGCGAGGGCGACGCGCCCACGCTCTACCTGCATGCGCCCCAGGCCAAGCCGCCGCGCGGGCTGGATGTCGATCGCGCCGCGGTGCCGGCGCAGGGCGGCCGGCTCGACCTGGCCGCGGTGCTGCAACTGCTGGCCGGGCGCGGCATCAACGAGGTGCACGTGGAAAGCGGCGCCACCCTGGCCGGCGCCCTGCTCAATGCCGGGCTGGTGGACGAGTTGCTGCTCTACGTGGCGCCCGTGCTGCTGGGCGACGACGCGCGTCCGCTGTTCGGCGGGCTGGGGCTGGTGGAGATGGCGCAGCGGCTGCGCATGACGGTCGTCGACCGGCGCAGCCTGGGCGAGGACCTGCGGCTGCTGATGCGGCCTGCCGGCTAGGCCGCCGGGCGGCGGCTGCGGCCGCGGCGCGCCGGTTAAGCTGCGGCCATGGACCGGCCCGATTTCAAGGATCATTTCTCGGCCGTGGCGCAGGCCTATGCGCAGGCGCGCCCGGAGTATCCGCAGGCGCTGTTCGACTGGATCGCGGCCCAGGCGCCCGGGCGCGGCCTGGCCTGGGATGCCGCCTGCGGCAGCGGCCAGGCCAGCCGCGGGCTGGCCGGCCATTTCGCCGCCGTGCACGCCAGCGACGCCAGCGCCGAGCAGCTGGCCCGGGCCGTGGCGCCGGCCAACGTGCGTTTCGTGGTGGAGCCGGCCGAGCGCAGCAGCCTGCCCGATGCAGCGGTCGACGCGGTCTGCGTCGCCCAGGCCCTGCACTGGCTCGCGCAGCCGGAGTTCTTCGCCGAATGCGCGCGGGTGCTGCGTCCGGGCGGCCTGCTGGTGGCCTGGAGCTACGAGGGGATCCGCGTGCCCAGCGACATCGCCGAGGAGGCCGACGCATTCGCGCGCGACATCTTCGCCTGGTGGCCGCCCGAACGCGTGCTGGTGGGCACCGGCTATGCGGACTTCGACTGGCCGTTCGCGCCGGTGCAGGCGCCGGCATTCACGCTGGAGGTGGACTGGCCGCTGCCGCGCCTGCTGGGCTACTACGCCAGCTACTCGGCCACCCGGCGCTGCCGCGGTGTCACCGGGGTCGATCCCGTCGCCCGGCATGCGCCGGCGCTGGCCCGCGCCTGGGGCGACCCGGCGCGGCTGCGCCGGCTGTCCTGGCCGCTGTACCTGCATGCGCGGAGGAAGCCGTGATCGGCTGGGGCATCGTCGGCTGCGGCGATGTCACCGAGATCAAGAGCGGCCCGGCCCTGCAGCAGGCGCCGGGTTCGGCGCTGGTGGCGGTGATGCGCCGCGACAGCGACAAGGCGGCCGACTACGCGCGCCGCCACGGGGTTCCGCGCTGGTACGACCAGGCGCAGGCGCTGATCGGGGATGCGGGGGTGGACGCGGTGTACGTGGCCACGCCGCCGTCCACGCACGCGCAGTACGCCATTGCCGCCATGCGCGCGGGCAAGCCGGCCTACGTGGAAAAGCCGATGGCCATGGACGCGGACGAATGCGAGGCGATGCTGGCGGCCAGCCGCGCCTGCGGCGTGCCCCTGTTCGTGGCCTATTACCGGCGCGCGCTGCCGCGCTTCCTGAAGGTCCGCGATCTGCTCGCGGCCGGTGCGATCGGCCGGCCGCGGGAGGTGCGGGTGCAGCTCCACCGCACCGCCGACCCGGCACAGGCGGACGCCGCGACGTTGCCCTGGCGGCTGCGCCCCGAGGTGTCCGGGGGCGGCCTGTTCGTCGACCTCGGCAGCCATACCCTGGACCTGCTGGACTTCCTGTTCGGGCCGCTCTCGAGGGTGGCGGGGGAGGCGCTCTCGCGCGGGCCCTTCGCCGCCGAGGACCTGGTGCGGATGGCGTTCGAACTGCCCGGCGGGGTCGCCGGCAGCGGCGAGTGGGATTTTCGCGCCGACGCGCGCCGCGACCTGGTCGAGATCCGCGGCGAGGCCGGGCGGCTGCGCTTTGCCACCTTCGACGAAATGCCGGTCGAACTGGAACTGGCCAGCGGGACGCAGCGCTTCGAGATCCCCAATCCGCGCCATATCCAGCTGCCACTGATCCGCACCGTGGTGGCGCAGCTGCGCGGGCAGGGCACCTGCCCGTCGACCGGCGAGTCGGCCGCGCGCACCACCCGGGCGATCGACGTGGTGCTGGCCGGCCACCGCCGCGGCCTGGCCGCGGCGGCGGCCCGGGATGGGCTGCGCTAGAATGCGCGGGCCGGCGCAGGCCGGCACTCCACACATTGCAGATGTCTTCAGGGCGGGGTGGAAGTCCCCACCGGCGGTAGGCGGAAGGTCGCGGTTGCGGCCCGTCCGCGAGCCCGCGAGCGCCCGCGTGCCGAAGGCATGCGGGGTCAGCAGACCCGGTCGGATTCCGGGGCCGACGGTCACAGTCCGGATGGAAGAAGACCACCGCGCGCGGCCGTGCCGTGCGTGGCCCGCCCTTTGGGCGTTTGCCGCCATGCGGGAAACGAACACATGTTCACGGGATTGATCCAGGGCGTCGGCCGTCTGGCAGGGCGCCAGGCACGCGGCGCGGACGCGCGGCTGCGCATCGGCTTCGGCACGCTGCCGGCCAGCGACATCGCGCTGGGCGAGAGCATCGCGGTCAACGGCGTGTGCCTGACCGTGGTGGATTTCGACCCGGCCGGCTTCGAGGCCGACGTGTCGGCCGAAACCCTGGCGCTGACCACCCTGGGCGCGCTGGCCGAAGGCCGCGCGCTGAACCTGGAGCGGGCGCTGCGCCTGGGCGACCGGCTCGGCGGGCACCTGGTCAGCGGTCATGTCGATGGCGCCGGGACGGTCGCCGCGGTCGAGGCTGCCGCCGACGGCGCGCAGCGCTGGCGCTTTGCCGCGCCCGGCCCGCTGCAGCGCTACATCGCGCTCAAGGGCTCGATCTGCGTGGATGGGGTGAGCCTGACGGTCAACGGCGTGGACCGCGCTGGATTCGAGGTGACCCTGGTGCCGCACACGCTGGCGCACACGGCCTTCGCGCACACCGCGCAGGGCGACCCGGTCAACCTCGAGGTCGACCTGCTCGCACGCCACGTCGAGCGGCTGCTGGCCGCACGCACGGAGGCGCAGGCATGAGCTTCGCCCCGGTTCCGGAACTGCTGGAAGAGATCCGCAACGGCCGCATGGTGGTCATCGTCGACGACGAGGACCGCGAGAACGAAGGCGACCTGATCATGGCCGCCGAACTGGTGCGTCCCTCGGACATCAACTTCATGGTCACCCATGCGCGCGGCCTGGTCTGCCTGTCGCTGACCCGCGAGCGCTGCCGGCAGCTGGGCCTGCCGCCGATGGTGCAGTCCAACACCTCCCAGCACCACACCAACTTCACCGTCAGCATCGAGGCGGCCGAGGGCGTGACCACGGGCATCTCGGCCTACGACCGCGCCCACACCATCCGCACCGCGGTGCGACCCGATGCCAAGGCCACCGACCTGTCCCAGCCCGGGCACATCTTCCCGCTGACCGCCGCGCCCGGCGGCGTGCTGGCGCGCAGCGGCCATACCGAAGCGGCCGCCGACCTCTCGCGCCTGGCCGGGCTGGAGCCGGCGGGGGTGCTGGTCGAGATACTCAACGCCGACGGCAGCATGGCGCGGCGCCCGGAACTCGAGGTGTTCGCGCGCGAACACGGCCTGAAGATCGGCTCGATTGAGGACCTGATCCGCTACCGGCTGGAGACCGAGCACACCGTCGAGCGCGTGGACGAGCGCGAGATCGACACCGGCCACGGCCCGTTCCGCCTGGTCACCTATCGCGACCGGGTCGGCCACGCCCTGCATTTCGCCTTGGTGCGCGGCACGCCCGATCCGGCGCGCCCCTCGCTGGTGCGGGTGCAACCGATGAACCCGCTGGCCGATGCGCTGCACTGGCGCCGTCCGGACTTCGGCCCGGCCACCGGCGATGTGCTGGCGCTGCTGGCCGCGGAAGGCGCCGGCGCGCTGGTGCTGCTCGACGATCCGCACGATCCGGAGGCACTGCTGGCCCGCCTGCGCCAGCAGGGACCCGCGCAGCAGGCCAGCGGAAGCGCCCGCGCGGCCGGCGAATGGCGTCGCAACGGCGCTGGCGCGCAGATCCTGCAGGACCTGGGTTTCGGCCGGCTGCGCGTGCTCGGCACACCGCGCCGGCAGATCGGCCTGGCCGGCTTCGGCCTGGAGATCGTGGACTACGTGGCCCCGCCGCAGTAATGCGCCCGCCCGGCGACCGGCCGGGCGCGCCGCGTTAGAATTCCAGCCCCCTACAGGACATCCCCAGGCATGAGCCACTTCGAAGGCGACCTGCGCGCACCCGACGGCGCGCGCTTCGCGATCATCGCCAGCCGCTGGAACCCGCGGGTCACCGACGCGCTGCTGGCCGGCGCCCGCCAGGCCTTCGCATCCCATGGCGTGCCGGAGGCCGCGGTCGACGTGGTGCGCGTGCCCGGCGCCTGGGAGATCCCGCTCGCCGCCAGGCAGCTGGCCGCGCGCGGCGCGCACCATGCGATCGTCGCGCTGGGCTGCGTGGTGCGCGGCGATACGCGTCATTTCGAACAGGTGGCCGACGGCTGCAGCCAGGCGCTGATGCGCGTGGCCCTGGATCATGGCGTGCCGGTGGCCAATGGCGTGCTGGCGGTGGATGCGCACGAACACGCCGAGAGCCGCGCCGGCGGCAGCCACGGCAACAAGGGCGAGGAGTGCGCGATGGTCGCGATCGAAATGGCCAACCTGCAGGAGAAGCTGTCGTGAACCGTGGACCCCAGCGCCGCGATGGCGTCGATCCGGTCGCGCGCACGCGCTCGCGCCGCCGCGCCCTGCAGGCGGTGTACGCCATGCAGCTGTCCGGCGCCGACGCCAACAGCGCGATCGCCCAGTTCGCCCACGAACAGGCCCACGAAGTCGCCGACCTGGCCTACTTCGAGGACCTGGTCCGCGGCGTCGGCCAGCACCGCCGCGCGCTCGATGCCTCGCTGCAGCCCTTCCTCGACCGCACCATCGAAGAGGTCGACCCGATCGAGCGGGCCATGCTGCGCATCGCCGCCTACGAACTGCAGCATCGCCTGGACGTGCCCTACCGCGTGGTCATCGACGAGGCGCTCAAGACGGTCAAGCGCTTCGGTTCCGAGCACGGCCACACCTACGTCAACGGCGTGCTCGACCACGCCGCGGCGCAGTGGCGCGCGGCCGAAGTGCAGTCGCAGCGGCGCTAGGCGTCCGCGCGCAGCGGCGGCCGCGGCGATGGAATTCGACCTGATCGCGCGCATCCGCGCGCGCGCCGCCGGCCGCGACGACGTGGTGCTGGGCATCGGCGACGACGCGGCCCTGCTGCAGCCGCCGCCGGGCACGCAGCTGGCGGTGTCGATGGACACGCTCAACGCCGGCGTGCATTTCCCGCCCGCCACGGCACCGGCCGACATCGGCTGGAAGTCGCTGGCGGTGAACCTGTCGGACCTGGCGGCGATGGGCGCGACGCCGGCGTGGTGCACCCTGGCGCTGTCGCTGCCCACGGCCGAGGCCGCGTTCGTGGAGGGCTTCCTCGACGGCTTCCTCGCGCTCGCGCAGCGCCATTCGGTCGCGCTGGTCGGCGGCGACACCACCCGCGGACCGCTGTCGGTCTGCGTGGCGGTGCACGGATTCGTCAGTGCGGGCGCGGCGCTACGGCGCGATGGCGCGCGCGTGGGCGACGATATCTGGGTGACCGGCAGCCTCGGCGATGCGGCGGCCGCGCTCGCGGCGATGGGCGCGGGTGCGGTCAGCGACCGCGCGCTGCGCGCGCGGCTGGACCGGCCCGAGCCGCGGATCGCGGCCGGACGCGCGCTGGCCGGGCTGGCCGGCGCCTGCATCGACGTGTCCGACGGCCTGCTGGCCGACCTCGGGCACATCTGCCGGGCCAGCGGCGTGGGCGCGCGCATCGCCCTGGCGGACCTGCCGGCCTCGCCGGCGCTGTCGCGCTTCGGCGCGGCGCTGCGCAGGCCCTGGCAGGCCTGCGGCGGCGACGACTACGAACTGTGCTTCACCGCGCCGCCCACGGCGCGCGCGGCGATTGCCGATGCCCTGCTGGCCACGCAGACCCCGGCCACGCGGATCGGCGCGATCATCGCCGGCGAAGGCGTGCTGGCGGTGGATGAGGCCGGCGAACCCTGGGCGCCCGCGCGCACCGGCTACGCGCACTTCGCCTGAGCAGCCCGCTCAGCCGCCGCGCCCCAGCGCCTCGCCCATCCGCGCCAGCGCCTCGACCAGGATCGGCCGCGGCATCGCGAAGTTCATGCGCACGAAGCCCGCGCCGGCCTCGCCGCAGTCGCGGCCATCTGTCAGCGCCACCCGCGCCCGGCGCTGGAAGAACCGCGCCGGCGCGATGCTTTCGGGAATCGGCATCCCCCGGCAGTCGATCCAGGCCAGATAGGTGCCCTGCGGGGCGAGGAAGCCGGCTTCGGGCCAGTGTCGCGCCATCCAGTCCGAGAGCAGGTCGCGGTTGCGTCGCAGGTAGGCCAGCACCTGTCGCAGCCAGGGGTCTCCATCGCGGTAGGCGGCGACCGAGGCGATCATCCCCAGGCCCGCGACGCCGTGTCCGGCCAGCAGCGCGATGCCGCGCCAGCGCGCCAGGTCGGCATCGCTGGTGAACACCAGCTGCGCGCACTTGAGGCCGGCGAGGTTCCAGCCTTTGGACGCCGCCAGCGCGGTCACGGTGTGATCCGCGGCGGCCTCGCTCACGCTGGCATAGGGCAGGTGGCGCCTGCCCGGATACACCAGCGGCGCGTGGATCTCGTCGGAGAACACGCGCGCCCCATGGCGTTCCACCACCTCGGACAGGGCGCGCAGTTCCTCGGCCTCGAACACGCGGCCGGTGGGATTGTGCGGATTGCACAGCAGCACCAGTCCCGCGCCGGTGCCCAGCGCCCGGTCGATGCGGTCGAGGTCCATGCGCCAGCCGGCGCCGGTCCGCAGGTGCGGCACCTCGATCACCGGATGCCCGTACAGGGCCAGCAGCGGCCGGAACGGCATGTAGGCCGGGGTCGGCAGCACCACCGGCGTGCCGGGCGCGACGAAGTGGCGGAGCACCACTTCCAGCCCGCCCAGCACATCGCCCACCGCGTGGACCCGCTCCGGGTCCAGCGTCCAACCGCATTGCGCCTGGAGCCAGCCGGCGCAGGCCTCCGCCAGCTCGCGGGCCAGCGCAGCGGTGGGATAACCGCAGCGCCCCGCATCGATCGCGCCATGCAGGGCCTGCTCGACGGCCGGCGCGGTGCCGAAATCCATCTCGGCGACGAAGGCGCCGATGCAGTCGGGGAAGGCGCTCCACTTCAGTGCGCCGGACGCACGCAGGGCGGCCTCGTCGAGCGCGCCGAGGCCGGCCAGGTCGCGCTGGGCCGGATCGATCCCGTGCGGGTCGGGCTGTGGGGCGGTGGGCTCAGGCATCGTCGGCGGCGAACGCGTCGCGGATCCAGGTCAGGGTGGGGGCGGCCGGATCGCCGGTGGCGGCGACCACGTCGAAGCGGCAGGGTCCCTGGGCGTAGCGCGGGTGCGCGGCCAGGAACTGGCGCGCGGCCAGCACCAGCCGGCGCTGCTTGCGCGCATCCACCGAAGCGGCGGCCCCGCCGTAGCGCTCCGAACGCCGGTAGCGCACTTCCACGAACACCAGGGTGTCGCCGTCGAGCATCACCAGATCCAGTTCGCCGAAGCGGGCGAAGGCATTGGCCGCCAGCGGACGCAGCCCGGCGGCGACCAGGTGGCGGCTGGCGGCCGCCTCGACGCCGGCGCCGCGGCCACGCATGGTGGCATCGCCTGCGGCCGGGGTCGCCATGGCAGCCGGTCAGCCGCCGGTGTTGGGCAGCGGCACCACCACGCCGCCGCGGAAGGTGGCCCAGGCCGGCACGCGCACCACGTTGCCGGACGCGTCCAGGCTCAGCCGGCCGGTCGCGCCCTCGACGCTGGCGGCCGGATCGGCGGCCAGATGCTGCAGGTAGCTGCTCAGCAGCCAGGCGTCGTAGCCGAAGGCGAACAGGCGCGCGGCCGGGCCGCGCGCGGTCGGCAGGTCGCCGGCCAGGGTGCCGGGCGAGGGCAGGCTCGGCACGCCGCGCAGGGTCCAGTTCTCGCTGGCGAACACGATGCCGTCCAGGGCGATGTCCTCCTCGGACTTGCCGGTGCCCGAAGACAGCTGCGAGTTGGCGACCATCGGCTTCTGTCCCAGCCCGGAGGCGAACAGCTGCGGCGTGAGCAGGCGTGCCTCGTTGCCGCGCAGCGCGAACAGCACCGCGTCGATGCCGCCTTCGCGGCTGGCCGCCGCGCGCAGCGCCGGAGTCTGGTCGCCGGGCTCCTCGCCGGTCACCACCACCGTCGCGGCGATGGCGCCGCCGCCGGCCTCCAGCGCCTTGCGGAAGGCGTCCACGCTGCGCCGCGCGTGGTCGTCGCCATTGCTCAGCACCAGCACCTGGCGCGCATTGCGGCCGAGCAGGTAGGCCGCGGCCGCGGTGCCCTCGTCCTCCGGCGCCAGCGAGAAGTCCGCGGCGTTGTCCGGAGGCGCGGTATTGCCGCGGTTGAGCGCCAGCATCGGCACCGCCGGCGGGGAGCCGAACAGCACCGCCACCTCGTCGCGGCCCAGCGGCCCGAGGATCTGGTCGGCGCCCTCGGCGATGGCGCGGTCACGCGCGGAAATCGCGCCAGAGGGGGTGCCGGCGGTGTCGTAGAACACCAGTTCCGGCTTGGCCCGGCGCTCGGCGTAGTAGGCGGCCAGCAGGCCGTCGCGGACCGGCCCGGCCGCGGTCGCCAGTTCGCCGCTCATGGGCAGCAGCACCGCGAGCTTGGACGGCGGCCGGTAGCCGTCGCGCTCGGCGTCGGTGCGTGCATCGTTGAAGCCCCAGTGCGACTCGACCACGGGCGCGGGCGTCGCCTGGGCCTCGGGGAGGGGCCTGGCCACCTGCGCGGTGCCGCAGCCGGCCAGCACCAGCGCCAGCGCCGCACCGCACATCCATTTCGACATCTGCCGCATCAGCCGGCTCCACGGTGGACAATAGACGCCGATTCTAGCGTCCCACCGGGAGAGACGATGTCAGCCGGCCCATCCGGTCCGCCCGCCGCGGGCACCCTGCACGTGGTCGCCACGCCGATCGGCAACCTCGGCGACCTGTCACCGCGTGCACAGGCGGTCCTGCGCGAGGTGGCGGCGATCTGCGCCGAGGACACCCGCCGCAGCGGCCAGCTGCTGGCGCACTTCGGTATCGCCACGCCGCTGCTGGCGCTGCACGAACACAACGAGGAGGCGATCGCGCAGCGCGTGGTGGCGCGGTTGCTGGCCGGCGACTCGCTGGCCCTGGTCAGCGACGCGGGTACGCCCCTGGTCAGCGACCCGGGCTATCGCCTGGTCCGCGCCGCGCGCGCGGCCGGGGTGCGGGTCAGCCCGGTGCCGGGCGCCTGCGCCGCGATCGCCGCGCTGAGCGTGGCCGGCCTGGCCAGCGACCGTTTCGCCTTCGAGGGCTTCCTGCCGTCGCGGGCGGCTGCGCGCCGCGAGCGGCTGCGCGCGCTGGTGTCCGAGCCGCGCACCCTCGTGTTCTATGAATCCTCGCACCGGATCGTGGAAACGCTGGAGGACATGGCCGCGACCTTCGGCGGCGACCGGCCCGCCGTGCTCGCACGCGAACTGACCAAGCTGTTCGAGACCGTGCTCGACGGCGGGCTGTCGGACCTGCTGGCGGCGGTGCAGGCCGACGACAACCAGCGCAAGGGCGAGTTCGTGCTGGTGGTGCAGGGCGCGGGCGAGGATGCCGACGCGCGGCTGGCCGAGGGCCGGCGCGTGTATGCCCTGCTCAGCGCGCAGTTGCCGCCCTCGGCTGCCGCGCGGCTGGCCGCGGACATCACCGGGGCCCCGCGCAAGGCGCTCTACGGCAGCTGAGGCCCGCGCGCCGGGCGCGGCGTGCGACAATGGGCGTGGCGGAGTCGGCCGGACAGTCGCGTCATCCCTTGTGGATGCCGAGGAAAGTCCGGGCTCCACAGGGCACGGTGCCAGGTAACGCCTGGGCGGCGCGAGCCGACGGAAAGTGCAACAGAAAGATACCGCCGAACGGTTCTCCGGAATGCGTGGCAAGGGTGAAATGGTGCGGTAAGAGCGCACCGCGAGCCTGGTAACAGGCCGGCACGGCAAACCCCACCGGGAGCAAGACCAAATAGGGAGACGATGCCGCGGCCCGCGGTGTCTCCGGGTAGGTTGCTTGAGCGTCGCGGTGACGCGGCGCCTAGAGGAATGACTGTCCACGACAGAACCCGGCTTACAGGCCGGCTCCGCCACCTTTTTCCTTGTCGAGCGGTCGCGACGGCGCGTTCCTTCGCGAGTACGCGAAACGCGCGCGGCTGGCGCGTCCGGGGAGGAGGCGATCTTCGCGGGATCGGTGACGGGCGACCGGGGCCGTGGACGGGCCGCCTGGCTGCCGCCGTGGCGGAGTCTTTGTATCGGGCGGCGCGCGTGTCCCGGGCTCTATCGTCCAGGCAAAAAAATGCGCACGGCCCCAGGGGAGAGAGAGAGGCGGACCGTGCGCAAGGTCTGATCGACTGATCGGGCTTTGGCGCCCGTGCGCACAGTCTCGCGGGCGTGCCGCTCCGGCGGGCCTCGCCGCATGCGCACTCGGGTTGCCGAAGTTGCGGTTTCGGTCGGGTCAGTCGGATGCCGGGACAAGCCGCGTCACGCCGATGTCGCTGCGGTTCTCGATGACCACCGGAAGCAGCAGCCGCTGCCCGTCGCGGCTCACCCGGAAGCCCTCGCCGTGCAACGGGCGCAGGCCATGCAGCATGCCCAGGCGACGGCTGCCGCCGTGCAGCGCATGCTCCACCAGCACCGGGCTGCCATCTTCGCCGGTCTCCAGCGCCCAGACCGCGTTGCCCACCACCCGCCAGGGCTCGCCGACCGAGAACGCCGCCAGGGGCAGGGGGCGCAGGTCGTCCTCGGCGACGGCGCGGACATGCCCCTCGCCGGTGGCCTCGGTGAGCAGCAGCGCCGCCTGCCCGTCGAGCTGCGCACGCTCGACCCGGAACGCGCTTTCGGCCGTCGGCTGGCCGGTGCAGGCGCTGGCGTCCGGCGCACGCCGGCAGGCATGCAGATGCCAGCCGTCGCCATGCCAGCCGACATACCAGATCGAATGATCGTCGCTGGCATAGATGGCGTTGCGCAGCGACGAACTGCCCACCGCGACCAGGTGCGAGACGCCGCGTTCCAGGTCGAACTCGTGGAGCTCGTGCCGGCCCCGGCTGCGCAACAGGTAGAGCACGCGCTGGCCGTCGGCCGACAGCACCGGCGACTCCACACGGCCCGAGTCGTGGCGGGTGAGGCGGGCGAGCCTGCCGTCGGCGCGGTCGAGCCGCCATAGCTGGGAGCTGCCGTCGCGGTCGCTGGCGAACACCACCGTCGCGTCGTCCGCCGACGTGGCCGCGGAGAAGTCGCGTCCCGACGACGGCGACAGCAGGCGCCGCTCGCCGCCGTCGAGCGGGTACTCGGCCACCGCCGAGCGCCAGGCCTCGAGCCGGAAGGCGAGGCTTCCGTCGCGATTGGAGATGTCGGGCGAACTGGCATCGTGGATGCCCAGCGGGGCGATCCGGCGGCTGTCCAGGTCCAGCGCATACAGCGCCCGGTCGCCCTCGTGGTTGGAGGAGAACACCAGGCCCGACCCGTCGGGCAGCCAGTCGAACCCGTTGATCTCCGCGCGCAACGTGGTCAGGCGGGTCACCTCGCCGCCCACTGCCGGCACGACATACAGGTCCGAGGTCGGGTTGGCGCCGCGCCGGAACGCGATGCGGCGGCCGTCGGGCGAGAAGCGCGGATACAGATCCACGGGCGTGGCCATCGGCCCGTAGTCGAACGGCTCGGCGGCCCAGCCCTGGCCGCGCCGCAGCAGCTGGATGCGCGTGCCGCCGGGGCTGCCGGGGACCATCGGCGAAAAGGCGATCTGGTCGGCGTCCTTCGGATTCCAGTCCAGGTACACCACGCTGCGGGCCGGGCAGTCGGCGAGCTTGAGGGGGCCGCCCCCGTCGACGCTGGTGGAGCGGATCTCGCAGCTGGAGCGGTCCGGCGGCCGCCAGACGTAGGCGATCTCGCGCCCGTTCGGCGACCAGGTGGGCCGCTCGGCATGGCCGCCGTCTTCCAGGGCGATCGGTTCGGTGCCGTGGATGGACTGCAGGAACAGGCGCGGCGGCGCGTCGAGCCGTTCGCGGCGGGTATAGACCAGCCAGTCGCCGCCGGGCGCCAGCCGCGGCGTGGCCTCGCTTCCGGGGGCAAACGTGAGCCGGCGCGGGGTTTCCGCCGACAGGACCCCGCCGCGCACGTCGGAGGCGGCGTGGCGCCAGGCGGCCGCGGCCAGTGCCAGGGCGGCGAGCCCCACCACGAGGGCGAGCCCGGCCACCAGCGCCAGCATTCGCCGACCCGCGCGGGGGGGTCGGGTCGCGCCGGGCGCCGGCTGTGGCGAGGCCCCGCCCGCGCCAACGGCCGGCGCGGTGGGCGGCAGTGGCCCGTCGGCAGCCAGCGGTGGCTCGGTCGCCGCGGCCGAAGGCGCGCCCGCTTGCGCGGCGGCGTCCGGGGGCGGCGTGGAACCGGGGGGTGGGGGCGGTGAGGGGGGCGCTGGGGGTTCCCCGGTCGCCGGCGCAGGCGCGATCGCCTCCGCGGGCTGCGCGCCCGCCTGCTGCACCGGCGCGATCAGCCGGTAGCCGATGCGCGGAATCGTCTCGATGTACGCCGGCTGTTCGACGTCGTCGCCGAAGGCGCGCCGCAGCGCGGTGATCGCGTGGCCGACCACGCCGGGCGTGACATGGACGCTGCCCCAGACCTGGTCCAGGAGCTCGTCGCGCGAGAGGGTGATGCCGGGTTCGCGGGCGAGCGCCAGCAGCACGCCCATCGCCTTGGGCGTCAGGCGCGTGCTGTGTCCGTCGTCGCTCTCGACCTGCAAGGCGCCGGCATCGACGCTGAACGCGCCGATGCGCAAGTGCAGGCGATGGCTGCCCTCACGGCTTTGGTCTTGTGTAACTCGGGGCAATTCGTACCTGTGGCCAGGACCCGCGTGGCGCGCCGGCTGCGCCGGCGACGGCCGGCAACGCGGGACCGCGGCGGCAATTGATCATGCGCACATTCTACCCTTGACGCCTGCACGGATCCCGGGCGCCCCGTTCAGGCGACGTCGGGCAGTTCCTGGCGGAACCGGGTGGCGGTGACGCCCACCCGCTTCTTGAACGAGCGCGCGAAGGCGAACCGGCTTTCGTAACCGACGCTGGCCGCGATCTCGCAGATCGCCAGGTCGCTGTGGGCCATCAGCTGCTTGGCCCGCTCCATCCGCGTCTGGATCACCAGGTCATGCGGAGTGCAGCCGAAGACGTCGCGGAAACTGCGCAGGAAGTGCGACTTGGAATAGCGCGCGGCCGCGGCCAGGCTGTCCAGGTCGTTGCCGTCGAAAGGCGCGTTCAGGATCCGGTTGCGCGCCTTGAGCAGGCGTTGCACCGTCAAGCGGCGGTGGGCCTCGGTGCGGCCACTGGCGCGCGCCACCCACTCCTGGACCGGCGCCTGGGCCTCGCGCGCGGCCTGCAGGACGCCGCCGAGCAGGATGTCCATCGCCGGGCTGCCGCTCCCGGCCTGGCGCACTGCGGCCGCCAACGCGCGCAGCAGGGCGCGGTCGAGCGGCAACACGGTGGAGAACAGCAGCGGGCCCGGGTCACGGCGGACTCCGACGCTGCGCAGGATCGGGGCGACCATGGCCGCCGGCAGGGCCAGGCCCACCCAGTCCGCGGACTCGCGGCCGACCGCGCGTACCACCGGTCCGGCCGGGATGGCGAGGAACTCCCGGCGCGCCAGCCGGAACGGACCCTCCGTGCAGCCCACCTCCAGGCCGCCACGCAGCGCGCACCACAGCGAGGCCATGCCCGCCGGCACAACGGCATAGCTGCCGCGTCCGGTGCCGCGGATGCACTGGACCGTGCCGGCTCCGGTCAGATCGACCCCGGAACCCTGTCCGACGCGCTGCAACTCCACCTCCACCACGCCCTTGTTCCCTGTCCATCGATGCGATGTCCAAGGCTGCGGATCGGCGTGCCCGAAGTCGCGAAAGCCGGTGCACGTTTCGACTGCGGGCGGCGACGTTTCGATGAGGTTTCGATGAAAGGCCGCATGGGGGCGCCATTCCGCCCCTGGCGCGGCGCGGGGGGAGGCAGGCCGAGAGGACTGGGCGACGCGTGCGACGACGATGCGCGCGGCGCGAGCCGCACTGCGGTGGAACCCTCCGCCTGGCTGGCGAGGCGGGTCGCCCCGTCCTGCCCCTGACCCCGGCTCGGGAGTCCGGGCCGAAGGACCCAGCTCCAAGGCCCGGGACCGGGCCGGACCGGGCCGCGACCGTGGGTCCGGGAATGAGGGCGGCGGAGATGGCGATTTCGGGCACGCCGAACCCGCTGGCTGGGCACCCGGCGTGTCCGCTGTGTGAATAACGTCCCGGGGTCGGATTTTTAACGCCTCGTTAACGGTCCGCGCTCATCAACGATTCTGGAGTTTTCATGAAGACAAGTTTGCTGCGGAACGCCATCCGCACGGCCCTGCTGGCCGGCGCCACGGTGGCGGTCTCGATGCCCGCCATGGCGCAGAGCACCGGCGCTGCCACGACCACCCTCGACCGCCTCGAGGTGACCGGCTCGCGTATCCGCCAGGTGGACATGGAGACTGCCCAGCCGGTCGTGACCATCACCCGCCAGGACATCGAAGGCCAGGGCTTCAGCACCGTCTCCGACATCCTGCAGAACATGACCGCGGCCGGCTCGCCGGCGATCAGCCGTTCCGACGCGCTGTCCTCGGGTGAGGCGGTCGGCGGCCAGTACATCGACCTGCGCAACCTGGGCGCCAACCGCACCCTGGTGCTGGTCAACGGCAAGCGCCTGGGCATCACCACCGACGGCCTGCAGGACATCTCCTCGATTCCCTCGGTCATGGTCGAGCGCATCGAGATCCTGAAGGACGGCGCCTCGTCGATCTACGGCTCCGACGCGATGGCCGGCGTAGTGAACATCATCACCCGCAAGAATTTCGATGGCCTGGAGGCGAATGCCTACTACGGCCAGTACACCGACGGCGACGGCGCGAAGGAAAACTACGACTTCGTGATGGGCTTCGCGGGCGACCGCGGTTCGATCACCATCGCCGGCGAGTACCACAACGAAGAGGGCGTCTGGGCCCGCGACCGCTGGTTCAGCCGCGACAGCTACCCGGGCTTCCCGCAGTACAGCAACTCGGTGGTCGGCCAGTGGGGCAGCTACAACCAGAACAGCGGTCTTGATCTGGACCCCGAGTGGTACGCCCCCGACCGCGGCGGCAACGCCCTGGCCGGCGCGTTCCACCCCCAGACCAGCGCCGACACGAGCAACGCCGCCGAGCAGATGCATGTGCTGACGCCGGTCGAGCGCCGCTCGCTGTACGTCAACGGCCAGTACGACATCACCGACTCGCTGCGCTTCTCCACCGACCTGGGCTACAACAACCGCGTCTCCACCGCGCAGATCGCCGGCTACCCGCTGCAGTCGACCGCGATCGACGCGCCGATGTCGGCCCAGAGCTACTTCAACCCGCTGGGTGATGGTCGCGACGTGGACTGGCGTCGTCGTGGCTGGGAAAGCCCCCGCGTCACCGAATCCGAGCTGACCACCTGGCGCTTCACCGCGTCGCTGGACGGCATGTTCGAGATCGGCGAGCGCCAGTTCGACTGGGATGCGGGCTACCTGTACAACAAGAACGAGCTGAGCAAGATCAGCAACGGCAACTTCTACATCCCCAACGTGCGCAATGCCGTCGGTCCGTCCTTCATGGACCCGACCACCGGCCAGATCGTCTGCGGCACGCCGGGCAACGTGATCGCCGGCTGCACCCCCTGGAACCCCTTCGCGGGCTTCGGCACCGGCGCGGTCGCCAACTCGCTGGACGACGAGGCCGTGCGCGCCTACCTGTTCAAGCAGGAGCACGCGCTGGGCGAAACCGAGACCACCAGCTACTTCGCCAACCTGGCCGGTTCGATCATGAGCCTGCCGGCCGGCGACCTGGGCTTTGCGGTGGGCTACGAGTACCGCCAGGAGAAGGGCGGCTACACGCCGGACGCCATCTCGCAGTCGGGCAACTCCACCAATCTTGCCGCGGGCGCGACCTCCGGTGAGTACACGGTCGACGAGTTCTACGTCGAGCTGAACGTGCCGGTCCTGGCCGACGTGGCCTTCGCCAAGGAGCTGAGCTTCAACGTCGCCAGCCGCTACTCGGACTTCGACACCTTCGGCGACACCACCAACAGCAAGTTCGGCGTCAAGTGGCGTCCGATCGACGACCTGCTGGTGCGTGGCACCTGGGCCCAGGGCTTCCGCGCCCCGACGATCTCCGATCTGTACGGCGGTGGATCGCAGACCTTCACGCAGGGCTTCCGTGACCCCTGCGACAGCCTGTACGGCACCGCAGCCGGCACCCCGCGCTGCCTGCAGGACGTGGCGGCGGGCTATCGCCAGCTGCAGCAGGGCTTCATCCCCACCGACGGCCCCGGCGCCCAGACCCCGGTCCCGTTCACCAGCGGCTCCAATGCGCTGCTGTCGCCCGAGACCTCGACGTCCAGGACCGTGGGCCTGGTCTACAGCCCGTCCTATGTCGCGGGCCTGAGCGTGGCGCTGGACTGGTGGAGCATCACCATCGACAACACGATGGTGAGCGACAGCCCGAACCAGATCCTGAGCGACTGCTACGTCGCGCTGGTCGAATCGCGCTGCGCGGGCTTCACCCGTGATGCGACCACCGGTATCGTCAACGACCTCACCTACGGCCTGCGCAACGCCGGCTACCAGGAAACCGAGGGCTTCGACTTCGACGTCTCCTACCGCCTGGGGACCGAGTACGGCAACTTCGCGGCGACGTGGCAGAACACCTACGTCTCCAAGAACAACCTGAAGACCACCAACGAAGCGACCACGCCCGAATCGGTGTACGTCAGCTTCGGCGGCAACTTCCGCCTGCGCTCGAACCTCAACCTGAACTGGGAAAATGGTCCGTATGCCGTCAACTGGGGCATGCGCTACTACTCGGCGATGAAGGAGGAGTGCTACTTCGACGAGTTCTGCACCGATCCGGACTACGCGGCGCCCGACACCCAGGGCCAGAACGTGCCGATGAACCGCACCGGTTCGAACACGTTCCACGACGTCCAGTTCTCGGTGAAGACCCCGTGGGACGCGACGATCGCCGTCGGCGCCAACAACGTGTTCAACCACTACGCGGCGCCTGCGTTCGACCAGCCCAACTCGAGCTTTGCCTACTACGGCGGCTTCGACATCGGCCGGTTCGTGTTCATGAAGTACCAGCAGCGCTTCTGATCCCCCGGGATCATGCTGCTCCGGCCGCGGACCCTTCGGGGTCCGCGGCTTTTTTTTGGGCGCGAGGCCGTTCGGCTCCCCGGTCCGCCCGCGCCGCGGCGTGCGGGGCGGCGCTCCTGCGAGATTGGCGCGCCCTCCGGACGTCGCCGGGCCAAGATGCCGCCCGTTCAGCCTGAGGTCGCCGTCACCTTTCTGCCCGGACACCTTGGCCGGCAGCGCGGCGGCCCTCCGCCGCAATCTGCGTTCACGCGGCCCTCACGACGCCAAAATCTCAATTCCTGAGACGAATCAGCACCTTGTGGATAAGCTTTGAACAAGTCTGTGAACTGTCGCGCAAGTCATTGACCGGCTTAATGAAATCTCCACATCAAAGCTGTTGACATCGCTTTGACCGGTCCATAATGTGGCGCTTCGTGGGGAAACCGGGATTTTCGTGGTTTCCGAGCGCTGAAGCCCGCCGCAGACGGGCACCTCCGGGCAGGACGTGGTGTTCCAAGGCGAGACCGCCATCGCGATCGACGACAAGGGCCGGCTGGCTATTCCGACCAGCTACCGGGACCTCGTCGCCGCCGAATGCGGCAACCGCCTGGTCATCACCTACAACCCGTTCGAGAAGGGCTCTCTCTACATCTACCCCTATGCGGCCTGGGAAAAGGTGCGCGACGGGGTCAATGCGCTGCCCCGGGTCAAGGAGGCCAACCGCCGCCTGCAGCTGAAGCTGGTGGGCGCGGCGGCCATCGTCGAACCCGATGGCAACGGCCGGATCGCGATCCCGGCCAGCCAGCGCGCCGCCGTCGGCATCGAGAAGAAGGCCGTCCTGCTGGGCATGGGCGACAAGTTCGAACTCTGGAGCGAGCAGGCGCACCGCGCGCAGATCGAGACGCCGCTGGGCGACGACGATTTCGGCGACGACCTGGTCGGGCTGCCATTGTGACCGGCGGTGCGGCGGACGCCCGCTCCGCGCACCTTCCGGTGATGTTCGAGCAGGTCATGGAAGGGCTGCGCGTGGTCGAGGACGGAACCTATCTGGACGGCACCTTCGGGCGCGGCGGACATG
>Ga0233375_1000290_pt1 | contig 28605 bp, 25 predicted proteins | sample ElkDunMinimDraft_10_FD_191539 | JGI IMG/M metagenome (GOLD analysis project Ga0233375, IMG submission 191539) | Fecal eukaryotic communites from dung pellets of Tule Elk in California, USA - Elk Dung E16 | ecosystem: Host-associated > Mammals > Digestive system > Large intestine > Fecal | place... | reverse complement strand
GTCGCGAGACCCAGGTCGCGCGACCGGCCTCTTCGCGTGCCGGGGCTGCGCACCGTGCAGCCGCAGGCTCCGGCGCCCTAGCTCCTGAGCTCGACCATGAGCTCGACCTCGACCGGGGAGTCGAGGGGAAGCACCGTCACACCCACCGCGCTGCGTGCGTGGACGCCCGCCTCGCCGAAGATCTCGCCGAGGACCGTGCTCGCGCCGTTGACCACGGCGGGCTGGCCCGTGAAGCTCGGGTCGCTCGCGACGTACCCGACGACCCTGACGACCCGGACCACCTCGTCGAGGTCGCCGACGAGCGCCTTGACCGCCGCGAGCGCGTTGAGCGCGGCCGTCCGGGCGTACCCCGCCGCCTCGTGCGGATCGACCAGGCCCTCGCCCGTGCCGACCTTGCCCGTCGCCGGCAGGGCTCCGTCCACGAACGGGAGCTGGCCCGAGGTGTAGACGTACGGGCCCGTGCGCACCGCCGGCACGTACGCGGCCAGGGGCGCTGCGACGTCGGGCAGGGTGATGCCCAGCTCGACGAGCCGGGCGTCGACGACGCCGGCCACTACCGGTCGCCCGAGGGCCGCTTGAGGTAGGCCACGAGGCCGTTGCCGTCCGGGCCTGTGACGACCTGGACGAGCTCCCAGCCGTCCGAGCCCCACTGGTCGAGGACTGCCTTGGTGTTGTGGATGATGAGGGGGATGGTCGCGTACTCCCAGGTGGTTGCCATGCGCCCGAGCGTAGTCCGGATCGGACCGGCGCTCACGACCAGGACCCCGCCGCCCCGGCTCCTTCGTCCGGCCCTCGGATGCTCACACAACCCGCACAGGGGCACGGGGTGAGAATCCCGGCGGAGCGTCGGCGGCCTCCCGTAGGCTGACGCCATGGCTTCCCCTGCGCGTCCCCGTCGACAAGTCAACGCCTACCAGCTCATCGCCCTGCTGCTGGCGTTCGTCCTCGTCTCCGGGGTCGGCGGTGTGCTCGGCGCCGGCCTCCTGATCCCGCTCGCGGCGGGCGCGAGCCAGGTCACGGACAGCAGCGTCCAGATGTTCGAGGAGCTCCCCGACGAGCTCGAGCCGGGCCCGCTGGCCGAGCTCTCGCGCGTCTACGCGAACGACGGCACCACGGTCCTCGCGACCTTCTACCAGGAGAACCGCATCGTGGTCCCCCTGGACCAGGTCTCCGAGCACATGAAGAACGCCGTGGTCGCGACCGAGGACAAGCGCTTCTACGAGCACGGGGGCATCGACACGCAGGGCACGCTGCGCGCCGCGCTCAACAATGCCACGGGCGGGGACAAGCAGGGCGGCTCGAGCCTGACCCAGCAGTACGTCAAGAACGTCCTGATCGAGCAGGCCGTGCGCGAGGAGGACCCGATCGCCGCCGAAGCCGTCAAGGACGACACGATCGAGCGCAAGGCACGTGAGGCCAAGCTCGCGATCTCGCTCGAGCAGCGCATGACCAAGGACGAGATCCTCCAGGGCTACCTCAACATCGCGCAGTTCGGCGTGCGGGTCTACGGCGTCGAGACCGCCGCCCGGCACTACTTCGCCAAGAGCGCCGCCGACCTCAGCATCGTCGAGGCGGCGACCATCGCCGGCGTGACCAACGCGCCCAGCGCGTTCGACCCCGTGTCCAGCCCCGAGAAGTCCGAGAAGCGCCGCAACATCGTGCTCGGCCGGATGCTCGACCAGGGCTACATCACCCAGCAGGAGCACGACGAGGCCGTCGCGACCCCGCTGCCCGCGACGCTCAACACGCAGGACGTGTCCGTCGGCTGCCAGGCCGCGAACGGTGCGGCGTTCTTCTGCGACTACGTCACCAAGGTCATCATCTCGAACCCGAGCTTCGGGGAGACCGAGAAGGACCGCAAGGCCCTGCTGTACCGCGGCGGGCTCGAGATCACCACGACGCTCGACCCCGCGATGCAGAGCGCGGCCGAGGCCCACGCGCAGGCCGCGGTCCCCAAGGACGACCCCTCTCAGCTCGAGGACGCGATCGTCTCGGTCGAGCCCGGCACCGGCAAGATCCTCGCCATGGCCCAGAACCGCCCCTACGACGCTGCGCTCGAGCCCGCCCCGGGGACCACCGCGCAGAACTACAGCGCCGACCAGGCCCACGGCTCGTCCCGCGGGTTCTCCCCCGGCTCCACCTGGAAGCCCTTCCTGCTCGCCGAGTGGCTCAAGTCCGGCCGCACGCTCAACGAGAACGTGAGCGCGAACAAGCGCGGGTGGAACAACACCGACTTCGACTGGTGCGGCGCCCGCGTGCGCAACGAGGGCAAGCCCTGGAGCCCCAGCAACTCGGACGGCAACAACGACCAGGGCAGCATCAGCGTCCTGCGCGCCACCTACAACTCGATCAACACCGCGTACGCGACCATGGAGTCGCAGCTGCGGCTGTGCGACGTCAAGGCGACCGCCGAGTCCATCGGCTTCAAGCCTGCCGTCACGGCCAAGCAGGCGGCCGGCGTCGAGATGATGCCGTCGATGGTCATCGGCACCCAGGAGACCTCGCCCCTGCAGATGGCCGCGGCGTACGCCACGTTCGCCAGCGGCGGCACCTACTGCGACCCGATCGCGATCACCCGCATCGTGGACGCCAACGGCCAGGACCTCAAGGTCCCCTCGGCGAACTGCAACCCGAACGCCCTCGACCCCGCGGTGGCCAACACCGTGACGCACGCGCTCGAGAACGTCATGACCCAGGGGTCCGGCAAGAAGTCGCAGCTCGCCGACGGCCGACGGAGCGCGGGCAAGACCGGCACCGCCAACCTCAACACCCACACCTGGTTCGTCGGCTACACGCCCCAGGTCGCGACCGCCGTCTGGATCGGCAACGCCGAGAAGAACGTCGAGATGCGCAGCAACGGGCGCGGGCGGTTCGTCATCAACGGCGTCGGCAAGCAGTGGTGGTTCGGTTCCGACCTGGCTGCCCCGACCTGGCGCGACTACATGAACACCGTCCTCGCGGGCACCCCTGCCCAGGACTTCCCGGCCCCTGACCCCGCGATGGTGGGCAAGGCACCGGCGGCGCCCACCACGCCCCCCACGAGCCCGACGACCCCTCCTGCCGAGGGCGGGCAGCCCGGGGGCGGCCAGGCCGGAGGCGGGCCCGGCAACGGCAACGGCAACGGCAACGGCAACGGCAACGGCCAGCCTGGCACCCCGGACGACGGGGACCAGGACTGAGCGGGAACCGCGTGCACCCCGCTCTCGTCGGCGCGGGCGCCCTCGCCGCCGCCGGAGCGGGCGCGCTCGCCTACGCCCACCTCGAGACCAAGCTGTTCACCCTGCGTGAGGTCACGGTGCCGGTGCTCCCTCCCGGGACATCCGACCTGCGCGTACTGCACGTGTCGGACCTGCACCTGACGCCCACCCAGGAGCGCAAGATCGAGTGGGTCAGGTCGCTCGCCGCCCTGCGCCCGGACTTCGTGGTCGACACGGGCGACAACATGGCTCACCTGGACTCGCTGGCACCGCTCCTGTACGCCCTGGAGCCGCTGCTCAGCGCGGCTCCGGGCGCGTTCGTCATGGGGTCGAACGACTACTTCGCCCCCTCGCCCAAGAACCCGGCCCGCTACCTGCTGCCCGACGCCCGGATCTTCCACAAGGTCAACCCGCCCAGGCTCCCCGCCGACGAGCTGGCCGCCGCGATGAGCGCAGCCGGGTGGGTCGATCTCACCAACCGTCGCGACGCCGTCGAGGTCGGGGGGCTGCGCATCGACCTGGTGGGTGTCGACGACCCGCACCTGGACCGGGACGTCTTCCCGGCCGCCGAGCGGTCCGCCGAGCCGGCCACGACCGACCCGACGGCGTCCCGCCTGCGGATGGGGGTCGTCCACGCACCGTACGTCCGCGTGCTCGACCAGATGCATGCCGACGGTGCCGACGTCGTCCTCGCGGGCCACACGCACGGCGGACAGCTCTGCGTGCCGTTCTACGGCGCCCTCGTGACCAACTGCGACATCGACCGCGGGCGGGCCAAGGGCCTGCACGGCTGGCCCGGTGCCCGCCCGGACGCGCCGGGCGGGGAGGGGTCGACCTGGCTCAACGTCTCGGCCGGTGCGGGTACCTCGCCCTACGCCCCGTTCCGGTTCGCGTGCCGGCCCGAGGCCACGCTCGTGACGCTCACAGCACGGTGATCGTGCCCTGAGAGGCCGGTTTCGTCGCAGGGGCAAACGTCGGCTATTCTAGGCAGGCTCCAGCGCGCGGGTTTGGCGGGACCTTTCGAGGACCCTCGGCCGACCTGCCGTGACATGAGCAATCGGGGTGTGGCGCAGCTTGGTAGCGCGCGTCGTTCGGGACGACGAGGTCGCAGGTTCGAATCCTGTCACCCCGACCAGCACGAAGGCCCGGAGTCCACGGACTCCGGGCCTTCGTCGTGCCCGGCCCGGCGCCGAACCTCCGCCGACCTGTCCACGTCCCGACCGTGACGCCCCGGCCCGCCGAGGGCGCGCCCGTGCACCTGCCCCGCACCGGTGCCACGATGAGAACGTCCTGTCCCCAGCGTCGGAGGTCGTCGTGCCCCAGGATCCGATCGTCGTCGTCGGGGGTGGCCTGGCCGCCGCGAAGGCGGCCGAGTCGCTGCGGGCCGAGGGGTACGACGGCGACCTCGTGGTCGTCTCGAGCGAGCCGCACCACCCCTACGAGCGACCCCCGCTGTCCAAGGACTACCTGCGGGGCGAGGCCGGGCGTGACGCCCTGTTCCCCCTCTCGCCGGAGTGGTACGCCGACCACCACGTCGACCTGCGCACGGCGACGCGAGCCGCGGGGATCGACGTCGCGGAGCACCACCTCACGCTGGTCGACGGGTCGGTCCTGCCCTACTCCCGCCTGCTGCTCGCGACCGGCTCGACGCCGCGCACGCTCGCCGTGCCGGGCACGGACCTGCAGGGCGTGCACCACCTGCGCACGATCGAGCACGCCGACCTGCTCGCCGCGACCCTCGAGACCTCGTCGCGCGAGGGTGCGGGACGGCTCGCCGTCGTGGGCGACGGGTGGATAGGGATGGAGGTCGCCGCCTCGGCGCGCACCCTCGGCCTGGACGTGACGGTCGTCGGTCGCGGGGTGCACCCGCTGGGACGGGTGCTGGGTCCCCTGCTGGGCGAGCTGTACGGCAAGGTCCATGCCGAGCACGGCGTGCACCTGCACCGCGACGCCGACGTGCTCGCGATCACGGGCAGGGAGGGGCGGGTCACGGGTCTGGCCATGGCGGACGGCACGCAGGTGGAGGCGGACGTCGTCCTGGTCGGCGTGGGCGTCGCGCCGGACGTCGGGTTCGCGGAGGCCGCCGGGATCGCGCTGCGCGACGCCCGTCTCGGCGGTGGGCTCGCCGTCGACCCCACGTTGCAGACGTCGGCCCCGGACGTCTGGGCCGCCGGGGACGTCGCGAGCGTCCCGTCACCGCGCTACGGCCGCCCGCTGCGGGTCGAGCACTGGGCCACGGCGCTGGAGACGGGCCCGCACGCGGCGCGTGCCATGCTCGGCTCGCGCGAGCCCTACGACAGGCTGCCGTACTTCTTCTCGGACCAGTTCGACGTGGGCATGGAGTACCTGGGCTTCGTCGAGGACCCGGCCACGACCGAGGTCGTGGTCAGCGGGTCTCTCGAGGACCACGAGCTCGTCGCGTTCTGGGTCACGGACGGTCGCGTCCAGGCGGGCATGGCGGTGAACACCTGGGAGCAGACGGGGCGCATCGAGGAGGTCGTCCGGGCCGACGGCCCCGTCGACCGGGAGGCGCTCGAGGCGTTCAGCGCCTGACCGGCGAGCCCGGCAGGGTGGGTGGGCCGGGGACGGCCCACCCACCGCAGCAGCGCCTGCGCTCCGGGCCTGCAGGCCTGCAGCCGTGCAGGCTCGCAGCACGGCCTACGGCACCGCGCGCTGCGCCTGCCCCACGTACTGGCTGAGCGGCCGGATGAGGGAGTTCGCGGAGCGTTGCTCGATGACGTGCGCGGTCCAGCCCACGACGCGCGCCGCGACGAACAGCGGGGTGAAGGTGGGGGTGTCGAAGCCCATGAGGTGGTAGGCGGGTCCGGTCGGGTAGTCGAGGTTCGGCAGGATGGCCTTGCGCGCGGTCATGGCCTCCTCGAGTGCGTCGTACAGCTCGCCGAGGGCGAGGGCCTCGGCGGTCGCGAGGTGCGCGACGAGGTCGTCGAGGGTGGTCTTCATGGTCGGCACGCGCGAGTCCCCGTGCTTGTAGACCCGGTGGCCGAACCCCATGACCTTGCGCTTGTCCGCCAGGGCCTGGTCGAGCCAGGCCGCTGCCCGGTCCGCTGTCCCGATCTCCGCGAAGGCTGCCATGACGGCCTCGTTCGCCCCGCCGTGCAGCGCTCCCTTGAGCGCCCCGATCGCGCCCGTGACGGCCGAGTGCAGGTCGGCGAGCGTCGAGGTGATGACGCGGGCCGTGAACGTCGAGGCGTTGAAGGAGTGCTCGGCGTACAGGATCATCGACACCTCGAAGGCCCGCACGACGCTCTCGTCGGGCACCTCGCCGAAGGTCATGTGGAGGAAGTTCTCGGCATACCCGAGGTCCTCGTCCGGGTCGACGATCTGCTGGCCGCGGCGTCGGCGCTGGTCGAGCGCCACGACCGCGGGCAGCACGGCCCACAGCCGCAGCGCCTTGGCGTGCTCGGCCTCTGGCGACGAGTCCTCCGCCGTCGGGTCGTGCGCGCCGAGGACCGAGACCGCGGTGCGGCACACGTCCATCGGGTGGCAGGTCGTGGGGAGCTCGAGGATCGCGTTGCGGACGGCACCCGGCAGCGCGCGGTGCTCGCGCTCGACCGCGCTCTGCTCGGCGAGCTGCTCGGGCGTCGGCAGCTCACCGTGCCACAGGAGGTAGGCGACCTCCTCGAAGCTCTTGCGCGCGGCGAGCTCCTGCACGGGGTATCCCCGGTAGAGCAGCGAGTTCGTGTCCGGGTTCACCTTGGAGACCGACGTCGTGTCGACGACGACTCCCGCCAGGCCCTTGCGGATCTCGGGCGGCTGGGGTGCGGGCTGGGGGTCCGGGGCCGGGCCGGCCGTGGCGCTCCCGACGCTGGGGGTGCTGGTGGTCATGTGCTCACTCCTTCGTGATGCGGGGTCGTGCCTGTGCTGCGTTCCCGGGTGTCAGAACCAGCGCGGGCCACAGCGCGGGCTGGTTCTGACAACCCGGTGGCCCTACGGCCGGTAGGTGAAGATCTCGGTGTCGAAGTGGTTGTAGCCGGCGTAGTCCACGAGCTCGTACAGCCGTGCGCGGGTCTGCATCTCGCCGACCACCCCGTCCTGCGTGCCGGTCTCCCGGATCACGTCCAGCGTGCGCTCCGCGGCACCCATCGCGCTACGCAGGAGCGTCACCGGGTAGATCACGATCTGCACGCCGGCCGCCGCGAGCGCCTCGCGCGTGAACAGCTCGGACTTGCCGAACTCGGTCATGTTGGCGAGCACGGGCACGTCGACCGCAGCGGCCACGGCCTCGAACTCCGCGAGGTCGCGCATGGCCTCGGGGAAGATCGCGTCCGCACCTGCGTCCACGAGCGCCTTGGCGCGGTCGATCGCGACCCCCAGTCCCGTGGGGCCCTCGACACTCGCCCGGACGTCGGTGCGGGCCATGACGAGAAAGTTCGGATCGCGCCGGGCGTCGACCGCCGCGCGGATCCGCTTCGTGGCGGTCTCGAGGTCGACGGTCGCCTTGCCGTCGAGGTGGCCGCAGCGCTTGGGGTTGACCTGGTCCTCGATGTGGCACCCCGCGACCCCCGCGTCCTCCAGGGTCTGGATGGTGCGCGCGACGTTCATGGGCTCGCCGAAGCCCGTGTCGGCGTCGACGATCGCGGGCAGGTTCGTCATGCGGGCGATCTGCCCCGCGCGCGCGGCGACCTCGGTGAGCGTCGTGAGGCCGATGTCCGGCAGCCCCAGGTCCGCCGAGATGACGGCCCCCGAGACGTACACGCCGTCGAAGCCCTTGTCCTCGATGAGGCGCGCGGAGAGCGGGTTGAACGCGCCGGGGAGCTGGAGCAGCTCACCGGCTGCGAGCCGGGCACGCAGCGTGGCGCGCTTGTCCGACGGCGTCGCGTGCGAGTACAGCATCAGTTGCCTCCTGCGGTGGTCGGGTCGGCGGGGTCGTCGGTCGGCTCGTGCATGGTCCAGCCCGCGGCGCCCTCGCCGGGGCCGGTCTCGCCGGGTCCCCCGGTGTCCGTGGCGGCGGGGCGCCCCAGCTCGAAGATCCCCGTGGGTACCGGGACCGACTCGAGCAGCCCGGGCCGCGCGACGATCGAGAGCTCGCGCACCTCGGCGGGCGTGAGCGACGGGAGTCGCTGCGCGAGGTCGAGGAAGCGCTCGATCTCGGCGGGCTCGAGCACGCCCTCGGCGAGGAGCCGGAACTTGGCGACGTACTGCGCGCGGGCGAACGGGCGGGCGCCGAGCGGGTGCGCGTCGGCGACGGCGATCTCACGGACGATCCGTCCCCCGTCGGTGAGGTCGATCTCGACGCGGCCGCCGAACGCCTTCTCGGCGGGGTCCGTCGAGTGGTAGCGGCGCGTCCACCCGGGGTCCTCGGCCGTGGTGACCTTGCCCCACAGCGCGACCGTGTCGGCGCGGCCCGCGCGCTCGGGCGTGTAGGAGTCGACGTGGTGCCACCCGCCGTCCTGGAGCGCGACCGCGAAGATGTACGGGATGGAGTGGTCGAGCGTCTCGCGCGAGGCGGTCGGGTCGTACTTCTGCGGGTCGTTCGCGCCCGAGCCGATCACGTAGTGGGTGTGGTGGCTCGTGTGGATCACGATGCTCGCGACGTTGTCGGGGTCCGCGAGCCACGGGTGCTCGGCGTGCAGGGCGCGCGCCAGGTCGATGAGAGCCTGCGACTGGTACTCGGCCGAGTGCTCCTTGGTGTACGTGTCGAGGATCGCGGTCTTGGGCTCACCGGGCGAGGGCAGCACGACGTCGTAGCGTCCTTCGGGGCCGTCGAGCAGCCAGGCGATCACGCCGTCCTCGCCCTCGTAGATCGGCTCGGGCGAGGTCTGCCCGCGCATCGCCCGGTCCACGGCCTCGACCGCGACCTTGCCCGCGAGGGCCGGCGCGTAGGCCTTCCACGTCGAGATCTGCCCCTTGCGGGACTGTCGCGTCGCGGTGGTCGTGTGCAGGGCCTGACCGATCGCCTGGAAGATCGTCGTGGTGTCGAGCCCGAGCAGGGTCCCGATCCCGGCTGCGGCCGACGGGCCGAGGTGCGCGACGTGGTCGATCTTGTGCGCGTGCAGGCTCACGGCCCGCACCAGGTCCACCTGGACCTCGTAGGCCGTCGCGATGCCGCGCACGAGCGCCGCGCCGTCGCAGCCCGCGTGCTGGGCGACCGCCAGGACGGGCGGGATGTTGTCGCCCGGGTGCGAGTACTCGGCCGCGAGGAACGTGTCGTGGTAGTCGAGCTCGCGGACCGCGACGCCGTTGGCCCAGGCTGCCCACTCGGGGCTCGTGCGGGTCGCGAGCGGCGTCCCGAAGACCGTCGCGCCGGGCTCGTACGGGTGCGCGAGGGCCTGTCCGCGCGCTGCGACGGCGGGGGCGCGCGTGAGGCTCGCGGCGGCGACGGCCGCGTTGTCGATCACCCGGTTGACGATCATCTCGACGACGTCCCCCGGCACCTCGACCGGGTCCGTGGCGAGCTCGGCGAGCTTCCACGCGAGCTGGTCGGTGCGGGCCAGGTTCTCCGCGGAGCGGTGGGTCCGCAGGTGGTGGGTCGTGGGCATCGGTACCTCCGGTGGTCTGTGCGGCGGACGTGCTGGGTGCCGGGCGGCGTCGCGCGGGCCGGTGGGCCGGCTGCGGCGGGCGTGGCTGGGGGTGAGGGCGCCGTGCGAGGTGCGGCGTCCTCACCGGGGCGGCGGGACCTCCTGCTCGCGCAGGGCCCGGGCGGCCAGGGCGGCGCTCCGGTCGATGTGCGCGCGCATGGCGCGCTCCGACGCGTCCGGGTCGCCGCTCGCGATGGCGTCCGCGACCGCACGGTGCTCGTCGACGTGGTCGGTCGTCCCGACCCGTTCACGCGCCGACAGCGAACGGTAGCGGTCGACGTGCCCGCGGATCTGACGCAGCAGCTCGGAGCACCAGCGGTTGTCGGCCAGGGCCTCGATCGCTCCGTGGAACTGGGCACCCAGGCGCAGGACCTCGTCCTCGTGGTCGCGCACGGCGTCCATGAGGTCGACGAGGCGAGCGAGGTGCTGGACGTCTGCGGGCCGTGCGCGTTCGCACGCGTCCCGCGCGAGCAGCCCTTCGAGGCGGGCGCGGACGTCGTAGACGCGGTGCAGGTCCGCGACGGCCAGCGGCGCGACCCGCACGCCGCCGGTGGGCTGCTCGACCACGAGGGCTTCGGCCTGCAGCAGGCGAAGGGCTTCGCGGACGGGGGTCCGGCTCACGCCGAGCTGGGCCGAGAGGACGGGCTCGGTGAGCCGGGCGTCGGCCACGAGCGTCCCGTCGATGATGCGGGACCTCAGCAGGTCGTAGACCGCGCGGGCCCCGGACTGCCGGCGGACGGCGGCAAGAGGCTCGTCGCGCGGCGGGGACGACGTCGTCGGGGGCATGCGGCCATCGTGCCACACGCGCTGCGTACTTGTATACAACTATGCGGGCGAGGGTGCTCCCTAGCAGCCGCCGGCCACAGGCTCCCCCGACGGGTCGTCGTCGAGCGGTCGCATGCGCTCCGCGAGCTCGTGGTGCCAGACCGCGAGCCCCTCCAGCACCACGGCCCGCCGCTCGACGCGCGCACCCGCACCCTGCCCCGACCACAGCGGCGGGAAGACGCTCAGCCCCATGTCGGGCGGCAGGTCCTCGACGTCCCGCTGCCAGCCGGGCCAGCGCAGGTCCGCGACGTACTCGGCAAGGCCCCCGCTGATCGCCCACTCCGTGAACGCCCCCTGCCCGAACCCCAGGCAGTGCCACTCGAGCGTGTCCGGTGCGAAGTAGTGCACGTCGCCCAACGGACCCGGAAGCCCGCCCCCGTTGACCGCGAACGTCCCGCCCAGCACGTCGAACGCGACCACGAGCCGCTCGGGAGCGAGACTGCCCTCCGCCGGGTCGCCGAGCCCGTTGACGGTCGCCAGGTCCGGCAGCCCGTACGCCCCTCCCCCGAGGAGCCGCAGCCACCCGTGATCGACGAGCACGCCGCCCGTGTGCAGCGCGAGCGCTCCGAGCGTCGAGCGCGTCGTGATCTGCAGGCGGTACAGGACCTCCGGGGCCCACTCGGGCGGCGCCAGGACCTCGACGCCCGGCCGCTGGAACATCCGCGCGAGCGTGGGCCAGGCAGGTTCCTCGACGTGCGTGAGATCCGAGACCGTCCTGATGCCCATGACCGGGGATCATGCCACGTCGGGCCGTGAATTCCGACACAGTCCGAAGGATCCATACCTGATCCGTCCGTTGTGCGCATCTTTTCCGGACTTTCCCGGCGGGCGAATCGCAGGGTCTCGCCGTCGATCGCGCCCGGGCGAGTCCGCCGGTCGAGACTAGCGGGCCCGTCGACGAGCCGTGGCGCCCTCGGTCACGTCCTGCTCCGCACCCGCCGTCGCACCGTCGACCGAGCCGGCCGAGGCCGCCTCCGTGGCTCCGAGAAGGTCGGCCGTAGCGTGGGCCGAGGGGCGGGGCCGACCGGAGACCGCGGCGTAGCCGAGCCCCACCACGAGGGCGCCTCCGACGAGGTTGCCGACACCGACGAACAGCAGGTTCCGGCCGAACTCACCCCACGTGGTGAGTGCCTCGGGGCTGAACAGGCCGATGCTGAACGTGGTCATGTTCGCGACCACGTGCTCGAACCCCGAGGAGATGAACGCGAAGATGGCCCAGAAGATGACGATCGCCTTGCCCGCCTCGGAGCGCAGGCGGCCGCACGCCCAGATCGCGGCGCACACCAGCACGTTGCACAGGACCCCGCGGAAGAAGAGCTGCCCGCCCGTCTCGTGCGCCTTGCCCGCGAGCATCGACGCGACCATCTCGCCGGCGGGCGCGTTGGTGTGCAGGACCCCGGACTGCACCACCATCCAGCCGAAGAGCATGGAGCCGAGCAGGTTCCCCCCGAAGCAGAAGAGCAGCGTCCCGACGGCGGAGCGCACCGGGATGGTGCGGGTCACCGCTCCCTGGGTCAGGATCATCATGGCCGAGGTGCTGAGCTCGGCCCCCGCGAACACGACCAGGGTCAGCGCGACCGAGAACACGCCTCCCGCGACGAGCCGCTCGGCCGGCGCCCCGTCAGCGAGAAAGGGTCCGGCCGTCGCGACCATGAGGACCACACCCACGCCGATGTACGCTCCAGCGAGCATCGCGGCCACGAGGTAGCGCCAGGGGTGCTGGACGCCGTCGACCTTGGTGCGAGCTGCGCGGGACTGCTCGGTCAGGTTCTCGGAGAGGCTCAGCACCCTCCGATGCTCCACCCCTTCCATCTAAGCGCCCGCTCAGGGTCGCCAGCTGGACGGGACGGTCTCAGCGGACCGCCCCGCCGCGCCCACGATCTCGGCGCCCGTCACCCGAACGTGAACGTGAAGACCTGCATCCCGGCAGGGACGTCGAGCTCGACGGTCCCCTCGCTCGGCCCGTCGCCCTCGAGCACCGGGTAGAGCGTCGGGTTTCCCGAGACGGCGATGTCGCGCCGTTCCACGACCTTCCCGGCACCGTCGCGCACCGTCGCGCGGACGGTCCCCTCGCCGCCCAGGACGCTGAACACGTCGGTGCCGCGGTACGCGAGCCGCACGCGGGCGCCGTCGGACACCGCGGTGGCGCCCTGGAAGTCGACGTCCCACGTCCCGCCGAGCGAGAAGGTGTCGGGCGACTGCTCGGCCGTGAGCGTGAACTCCTGCTCCCCCGACGCGTAGCGCGGCTCGCCCGCGTAGTTGCTCACCTTGCCCACCGAGAAGTACGTCTCGGGAGTCGTCGAGCCGTCGGGGGTGCCGTCCTCGACCGAGGTGGCGGCCGGCAGGGTCACGCCCGGGTTCGCGTCCGCGAGCAGCTCACGCACCAGCCGCTCGGTGTCCTCGTACCCACCCTCGCCGAACCGGATGTGCCGCACGGTCCCCTCGGCGTCGACCAGGTACTGCGCGGGCCAGTAGCGGTTGCGGTACGCCGTCCAGGTCGCGTACGAGTTGTCCTGCGCGACCGGGTACGTGACGCCCAGGTCCTGCGCTCCCGCGACGACGTTGCGCGTCTCGCGCTCGAACGCGAACTCGGGCGTGTGCACCCCGATGACCTCGAACCCCTCGCCCACGTCCTTGTACTGCTCGTACCAGGCGTCGACGTGCGGGATCGCACGCTGGCAGTTGATGCACGAGTAGGCCCAGAAGTCGACCAGGACCACCTTGCCGCGCAGGTCGTCGAGCACGAGCGGCTGGTCGCCGGGGGTGTTGAACCAGGTGTCGATGCCGCGCAGCGCCGGGGCCGGCCCGCAGTCCTCGAGCTCGGGGGCGCCGTTGGAGCAGTTCGACAGCTTGCGGTTCTCGTCCGTGACGATCCCGCCGAGGTCGAGCGCCTCGCGCACCGTCCCGGAGGCGTCGACACGTTCCTGGAGGCTGCCCGTGTAGTCGGGCAGCGCGCGCTGGAGGTAGGCGGGCAGGTTGAACGCGAGGCCCACGGCGAGCGCGATCATGACCACCCCTCCGGCCACGCGGATTCCTCGCGTGTGACGCTGGAAGGCCTTGACCCGCTCGGCGACGCGTCGCCCCGCGAGCGCGAAGACCAGGAGCGGGATCGCGGCCCCGACCGCGAACGACACCGTGAGCGCGATCGTCTCCGGCCCGATGTTCCCCGTCGCGCCCGCGACCGTGATCGCCGCGAGGACCGGCCCCGCGCACGGCACGTACAGCACACCGAGGCCCAGGCCCAGCACGAACGCCCCGCGGTCCTGGCTGCGCGCACCTCGCCGCGAACCCAGGGCCGCGATCTTCTGGAACGGCCGCTCGAGCACCTCCTCGAACCGCGGCACGATCATCCCCACGCCGATCACCGCGAGCAGCGTCAGCCCCACCCAGCGCAGCAGGTCCTGCGGGAGCCCCAGCGCCCCGAGCAGCAACGAGCCGAGCAGCGTGAACACGCTGAAGCTGACGACGAGCCCCGCGATCACGAGGTAGGGCCGCCACGAGCGGCGTGCGGCGTCCCCTGCCCCGGCCCGACGGCGGCGCTCGCCCGTCGCGGACGGGGCACCCTCGGTCGTGGCGGCGCCGGGGGCCGCAGCTCCCACGGGCCGGACCGCCGTGACGACCTGGCCGCGCGCCCCGACCTGGACCGCACCGGGGACGCCCGCGAACAGCGCTGCCGAGGGCCCGCTCGCCCCGTCCCCCGCCGACGGTGAGCCGGCCGCGGCCGCTGCGGCGCCGTCGGGCGTGGAGGTGGGCGCAGGAGCCGGGGGGCCGAGGGCGTCGCCGCGGGCGCCCTGCACGCCGCCCGCGAAGAAGATGACGGGGAGCATCGGGAGGATGCACGGCGAGATGCCGGTGATGAGGCCGCCGACCAGGCCGATGAGCACGAGGGTTTCCATGGCCCGGGTTCGGCGCGGCGGCCCTCCCGGATGGGCCGGTGGGCTCGTCGGAAGCCGGACCCATCCGGTCGGCCGACCGCTCCGAACCTCGTGCAAGACGCCTCCGCACCTGGGGGGGCGACGACAACGAGGAGAGACCGATGAACGTTCGAACCCGTACCTCATACGCGGTGGCCGGCGTGGCCACCCTGGCGATCCTGGGGCTGTCCGCCTGCAGCTCCGACTCCGACAGCGGGAGCGACGACACGTCGAGCGCAGCCGAGTCGATGAGCCCGAGCGACGAGATGAGCGAGGAGACCATGGCTGAGGTCGACCCCGCGGCGAACCTCGTCGGCCCCGGCTGTGCCGCCTACGCCGAGCAGGTCCCGGACGGCGCGGGCTCCGTGACCGGCATGTCGACCGACCCGGTCGCGGTGGCTGCGTCGAACAACCCGCTGCTCACGACCCTCACCGCTGCGATCAGCGGCGAGCTCAACCCGGACGTCAACCTGGTCGACACCCTCAACGGTGACGAGTTCACGGTCTTCGCGCCGGTCGACGAGGCGTTCGCCAAGATCGACCCCGCGACCATCGAGAGCCTCAAGACGGACTCCGACACGCTGACCTCGATCCTCACGTACCACGTCGTGCCCGGCCAGCTCACCCCCGACGAGGTCGCGGGCGAGCACACCACGGTCCAGGGCGGCACCGTGAACGTCACGGGCTCGGGCGACGAGCTCATGGTCAACGACGCCGCGGTGATCTGCGGTGGCGTCATGACGCAGAACGCCACGGTCTACCTCGTCGACACGGTCCTCATGCCGACCATGTGACCCCTGACGCCGGCCGCCGCGGTTGTCCCCGTGCTGCGGCGGCCGGCTCTTCGCAAGGCACGGGGAACGCACGAGGAGCCGGTCGCTCCGGGCATCGCTGCCCGGGACGACCGGCTCCTCGTGCGTGACGGCCCGTCAGGGACGGGTCGTCACGCACCCAGGCGCACCGCGGCTCAGGCGTTGGTCCGACGGCGGGCCCACATGACGGCCGTGCCGCCGCCGACCAGCAGGAGGGCCAGGAAGGCTGCCCCGCCGACGGTCGCACCGGTCGCGGCGAGCGACGGCCCGGCCGGCTTGACGGCGTTCACGGGCGTCGCCGCGCCGGGCGTCGCCGGGCCGTCGAGAGGGCCGGTCGCCGCCAGGACGCGCGGGCTCGCGCACGCCGAGGTGGCCGGCGGGTAGCTGACGGTGGTCGAGTAGCCCGGGTTGACCTCGAACCGGACCTCGACCCCTGCGCGCGTCCACGCGAAGTTGCCGTCGGTCTCGGTGTACGTACCGTCTGCCTGGCGCTCGAAGCCGGGCCAGGCGCGGGGCTCTCCCGCGGAGGCACCCGGCCACAGGAGCCTGCCGTCGAGCGGCAGCCCCTCGACGGTGTGGTCCTGGCCGCCGCTCGGGTGCAGGAACGTGATGCTCAGCGGGGTCTCGCTCTGCGCCACGTAGCCCTCGGGCAGGAAGACCTCGTAGCCGAGGTAGGGCGTGTCCGCCTCGCAGACCGCGCCGATGTCGCCCGGGGTCAGCGCGCACTCGGCGGCGTCCTGGACGATCGCGAAGGTCGCGGACGCGCCGTCGGCGGCGAGGACGTAGCCCGCGGTCTCGGTGAGCTCGTAGCCCGCCGCGGGGCGCGCGACGATCGCGTCGCCCGAGTGCTCGTAGGTGATCTCCGCGGTGCTCTGCGGGGTGTCGACCGTGCGGCCGGCGGGGGTGCAGACGTCGGCGACGCGCGGCACGACCGGGGCGACGGGCTTCGCCGGGCTCTCGGGCTCGGGCTGCGGGCGCGGCTGGGTCGGGGGCACCTCGGTGCACGGCGGCACCTCGATCAGGACGTCGAGGTCGTGGTGCTTCGAGTCGACCAGGACGCCACCGAGTGCCGAGGTGGGCGGCGTGATCTTCTCGGGCCAGACGAACGTGCCGTTCTGCCTGACCCTGTCCTGCTGGACGGCCCAGCCGTCACCGCAGACCTCGGCGGGCAGGTCCGTCGGGAACGTGGTGTACCACTCGTTCCCGGGCTTGTGGTCGAGCAGCGTCTGGGGACCGGAGTTCTCCCACGAGGCGGGCCGGGTGGGATCGGTCTTCTCGTAGAGGTAGAGGCCGACCTCGTTGCCGGGCTTCGGCTTCGGTGTCGGCGTGGTGGCGCAGGGCTGGGTCTTGCCGCCGTCGCTGACGTCGTACCGGCTGCCGTCCGCGGCCTTGACGACGAGCTCCCAGGTGTGACCCACCGAGGTGTCGGGGAACGCGTACGAGGTCGACCAGGAACGCTTGAAGGACTCGTCCTTCACGACCTTTCCGTCGACCTTCACGACGACCGTGTTGGCCTTGTCGGAGTATGCGGAGAGCTTGACCTCGAGGCCGGTGCAGGTCGTGGTGACGCGGGGGGTGTGGGCGGAGGCGGGGGCCGCGGTAGCGACCAGCCCGCCGAGCGCGAGCAGCGCAGCAGCGCCGCTCGCCATGAGCTTCTTCACGGGTGGTGGATTCCTTCCGGGGTGATGTCGGAGCGCCTTCGCACGACGACACAGGTGGGAACGCGTCGTATTGCATCACCAATACCGAGTTTTTTACAAACCCAGGCATATATCCGGGATCGGACCCATCAATTACCCGTGAGCGGGTATCTCGCAGCAGTATTCCGGGGATTCTTTACCCGACGTCGAGTATCACGTCTCGAGCACGACCAGGGGGTCGCTCGTGGGCTGCGTGGAGCCGCCGGCGGGCTCGCGCGTCACCGCGACACCGGCACTGCCCGCAGCGTCGACGAGCAGGGCCGCCGACCCGTCGCGCGCGTCGAAGACCCCGGCCGAGACCATGCCCTCACCCTCCACGAGCCAGAGCTGGTAGTCCTCCGACGAGCCCGCCTGCGGCAGGTCGGTGACCGAGAAGAGGACCCGGTCCCCCGAGACCAGCGCACTCGCCTCACCGCCGCCGTCCATCTCGCCCCGCACGATCTGGGCGGCAGGGTCGGCCAGCATCGAGGCGACCGCGTCGGCCTGCGCCTGGAGCCTGCCCTGCTCCTGCCGCGCCTGGACCGCGAGCGTCGTGGGGACCGCGAGCGCCACGACCGCCGCGGCCGCCGCCGCCACGAACCAGACCTTGCGCGGGCGCCGCGCCCCGCCGCTCCCCCGGCCGGCACCCCGGTCGGTCGGGGCCGCCGAGACCTGCGGCACGGTCGCGACCGCCCCGAGCACGCGCTCGCGCAGCGCGGCGGGCGGTGGTGCGTCCACGGTGAACGTCGCGACCACCGCGCGATGCTCGTCCAGCTCGAGCCGCGCGTCGGGGTCGACCGCGAGCATGCGCTCCACGGCCCGCCGGTCGAGGTCGTCGACCGCGTCGAGCGCGTACGCGCCCAGCAGGTCCCGAGGGTCGCCACCCTGGCCCGCCCCCGCGGGACCGCCCGGTCGGCGGGGGACGTCCGACGGACGCCCGAGGTCGTCAACCACGGTTCACCCCCAAGCAGTCACGCAGCCGCAGGAGACCGTCCCGGATCCTCGACTTCACGGTCGGCACGGCCGCTCCGAGCTCCACCGCCACCTCCCGGTACGTGAGCCCGCCGAAGTACGCCCGCACGACGGCGTCGCGCTGCGTCTCGGTCAGGCTCCCCAAGCACTGGCGCACCGCGGCGGACTCGAACAGCTGCTCGACCTCCTCGGCCACGACGTCGTGCCCGCCTCCGGCGAACCTGCCGTCGACGTCCTTCTGGTCACGGACCCGCCGGGACTGCTCCGAGCGCACCCGGTCGACCGCGCGGCGTCGGGCCATCGTGACCACCCAGGTGCGCGCCGATCCTCGGGAGGCGTCGAAGCGGACCGCTGTCTGCCACACCTCGATCATCACCTCCTGGGTCACCTCGGCCGCATGGTCGTCGTCGCGCAGCACGGCCAGGGCCGTGCCGAACACGGCGGGGGCCAGTGCGTCGTACACCGGCGCGAACGCGTCCGGCTCGCCCCCGGCGCACGCGGCGAGCGCGGCATCGAGAGCGTCGGGCTCGCTCGTCCTCACAGGTGGCACCCGCCCAGTCTGCCCCACGCCCGCCCCCGGGGCGCACCAGCGGACCGCCCGCGGCACGTCGCCCCCCGATGGCTGGGGCACCTGTGGTTCGTCGCCGACGGGCCGGTGGATGGGTCACGGTGACCACCGGTCGGCAGCCGCTACCCTCGCGGGATGACCGAGACCCCGCGGAGCCCCCGCACCGAGCCTGTCTACGTCCTCGTGGCGGTGCTGTTCGTGCTGCTGGTGGGGCTCGCGGTCTGGGCCACGACCCGCGGCGACAGCGGGCCGGGAGGTGCGCGAGAGGCGTCCGTCGAGCGGCCCCGGCCCGGGGACGCCGCGATCCGCGAGGAGGTCGAGCGGGAGCTGGCCGCGGTCGACGGCGTCGAGACCGCCACGGTCGAGGTGCCCGACGAGGACCTGCGCGAGCACACCCCCGCCGCCTCGGTGACCATCGACCTCGAGAGCTTCCGGCCCCGCGAGGACGCCCAGGCGACCGTCGACACCGTCTACGAGGTCCTTGCCCGCTCGGGGCTCAGCGGCACGCCCACGGTCACCGTGGTCGACACGCAGCCCGGCACCGGGGCGACGCTGACGCTCGCGCCCACGGGCCCGGGCGACCCCGTCGTCCGCGACGCCGTGGCGTTCCTCGACGCCGGCGCCACCTCGGTCCACCTCACGGCGGACAGCTCGGCGGTCACCGGCCGTTCGCCCGCCGACCTCCCCGCGCTGGCCGAGGTCGCGGGCACCCTCCCGCGCGCACTGGGCTCGCTCTCGACCGACGGCTACGAGGCCCTGTACAGCGCGGGCGTCGACCCCGTCCCGCCGCCCCTGCCCGCCGTCGAGCTGCTGGCCGAGGCCGGGTCGCGCGACGGGACGACCCAGACCGTCTACGAGGTCAGGTCGCCCACGGGCGACCCCGTGCCGCTGCTCACGGTCTACGTCGACGGCCCACCGACGCCCGTCGCGGACTGGCTGCGCGCCTCGGGTCAGGCGGACCTCCTGGGCAGCGCCGTCGCGTTCACGGTCTACGGCAGCGAGACGTCCGAGTCCGGCTTCGTCTCGGACCGCGAGCTCGTGAGCACCGACCCCACGGGCGACCAGGCCGACGCCGCGGCCGCGGCGGCCGACGGGGTCCTGCCCTGCACCGGGCCGGACCTCCGCGCGGGCGTGACCGGTTTCGACGCCGCCGCCGGCTCGCGCTTCCTCACCGTGACCGCGGAGAACGTCGCTGCGGCGCCGTGCGCGCTCGACGGACGGCCCGGGCTGAGCTTCCTGCGCGTCTCGGGGACCGTCCCGGACGTCCTGTCCGAGCCGGACGTCCCCGGGCAGAGCCCGGTCCGGATCGTCGTGCCACCCGGAGGTGTCGCGACCTCGCAGCTGCGGTGGGGCGCCATGTCGACGGCCGGCGACCCCGACCGGACGACGAGCGTCCTGGTCACGACCGTGCCCGGCGCGGACGAGGTCCGCGTCCGCGTGACGGACGTCCCGGGGGCCGAGTCGGGGGTCGACATCCTCGAGGGTGCGCGCGTGGTGGTCGGCGACTGGGTCCTCGGCACGTCCTGACGGGCTGCGTCAGGGCCGGGGCTCGCGCGCCGGGACGGGCCGGTCCGCCGCCCACCGAGAGCCGCACGCCGGGACGGCCACACCGCGCGACGGCGGCCGTCCTTCCCCGGGGAGGACGGCCGCCGTCCTGGTGCGAGGAGGCTCAGAGCGCCCGGCGCGCCCGCACCGACTCGGCGAGCTCGCCCAGGAGCACCGCCGTGGTGTCCCAGTCGATGCACTTGTCGGTCACGGACTGGCCGTACACGAGGCCGCTCGGAGCGGGCGCCTGCGCCCCCGCCACGATGAAGCTCTCCATCATGAGGCCCGTGATGCCGGCTTCGCCCGCGGCGACCCGGTCCGCGACCTCGCGCACGACCTCGGCCTGGCGCACGTGGTCCTTGCCCGAGTTGCCGTGGCTCGCGTCGATGACGAGGCCGTGCTCGACGGCCCCGCCCAGGCCCGAGGCCGCGGCCACGCGCAGGGCCGACGCGACGTCGTCGGGACCGTAGTTGGGGCCGCTGCGGCCGCCGCGCAGGATGATGTGGCAGTCCGGGTTGCCCGCGGTCTCGACCGCGGCGGCGCGGCCCGCGCCGTCCGTGCCGAAGAACGTGTGCTCGCTCGCCGCGGTGATGCAACCGTCGACGGCGATCTGGATGTCGCCGTCGGTCGCGTTCTTGAAGCCGACCGGCATCGACAGGCCCGACGCGAGCTGGCGGTGCACCTGGCTCTCGACGTTGCGCGCACCGATCGCCCCCCACGACACGGCGTCCGCGATGTACTGCGGGCTCGTGGGCTCGAGGAACTCGGTCGCCGCCGGGACGCCCGCGTCCAGGACACCGAGCAGGACCTCGCGCGCAAGGTGCAGGCCGCGGTTGACGTCGTGCGTCCCGTCGAGGTCCGGGTCGTTGATGAGGCCCTTCCAGCCGACCGTCGTGCGCGGCTTCTCGAAGTAGACCCGCATGACGATCGCGAGGTCCTGCGACAGCTCCGTGGCGACGGCGGCGAGGCGGTGCGCGTAGTCGAGCGCGGCCTCGGGGTCGTGGACCGAGCACGGCCCGACGATGACGAGCAGGCGGTCGTCGTCCCCCGCCAGGACGTCCCGGATCTCGCGGCGCGACTGCGTCACCAGGTCACCACGAGCCGTGCCGAGCGGGAGCTCCGCGAGCATGTCGGCGGGAGCGGGCAGGGGGTCGAGGGCGCGGATGCGCAGGTCGCTCGTGGGCGCCTGGAGCTCGTACTCGGGGTGGGAGGTCACGCCTCCCATGGTGTCACCTGCGCGGTGGGGCGCCGTGGCCGTCTCGTGGTGACGTGCGTCGGTGCGTGCGTCGACCGACTCGGGCGAGGCGGCGGTCGAGGTCGTGGCGGTCATGCGAGGGCTCCTGATCTGAAGGTGACTCAGACGGAGCCGCGCGGCCTGCTCTGTGTCCGGAGTCGGCCCGTCTGAATGACGAAGGGCCCGGACGCGGTCTGCGTCCAAGGCCCTGTGCTGGCTCCGGGGAAGGTTGGTCAGGCGAACGCCCGCTCGGCCCCTCCGGGAGCCAGCGTAAAGCGATACCAACGAACCGTGTTCACCTCTCGACCGTACCAGGGACTCCGGAGCTCCCGGCAGCCCGTCTCACGTCCCGGGCGCTCGGCGTGCCCGTGCCCGTCCCCGGACCGGCGAGGCCTCGGGACTCCGCCGGTCCGGGCACGGCGCCCGGGGAACCGGACCGCCGGTGGTCGTCACGACCAGCGGAACAGCCTTGCCGCGATCGGCAGCAGCACCACGGTCCACACCGCCATGACCACGAGCTGCGACGCCGGGAACCCGTTCTCGAACCAGCCCGTCGTCATGGCCTGCGTCGCCGCACCGAGCGGCGTGAAGCCCGCGATCGTCCGCAGCGTCTCGGGCATGGCGGGGCCGGGCGTCCACATCCCCGCGAAGAAGAGCATCGGGAAGTAGAGCGTCATCCCGATCGCCGACGCCGTGCTCGCCTTGTCCGCGCGCGACGCGACGAGCATCCCGAGCGAGAACATCGACAGGACACCCAGCAGGAAGCCCGCGACGACGACCCCCGGGTTCACCGGGGCCGCGATCTCGAACACGACGCTCCCCACCCCGAGCGCGAGCACCGCCGCGAGGCAGACGGCGGCCACGTCGATGGCCAGGTGGGCGCCGATGAGTCCCTGGGGCCGCATGGGTGTGGTGGACAACCTCCGCAGGACCCCCTTCTCGCGGAACGTCGCGAAGTACACGGGCATGGTCGACAGGGCCACGGTCGCCACCGAGGTCGCGAGCGCCACGGGGACGTAGAACGAGACCCCGGTGAGTCCCGCCCACGGGGGCGGCACGTCGGTCAGGACGTCCCGCATGCCAGGGACCACGAGGCCCACCCCCACGAGCAGGATCGTCGGGAACAGGAGCACGAAGACGACCGTGCCCGTGTCCCGGAGCATGAGGCGCCCCTCGGTGAGGGTCAGGGTGCGCACCCCGCGCCAGCCGGTGCCCGCAACCTTGTGGCGGGCCGGGCTCGGCGTGGTCAGGGTGGACGGTCGTGCGCTCTGCGCGTTCATCGCACTGCTCCTTCGTGCTCGTCCCGGTCGCCGGCGGGCAGCGCCTGCGCCCCGGTGTGGTCGTAGGTCCTGCCTGTGACGTGCACGAACACGTCCTCGAGCGAACGGGAGACGGTCCGCACGTCGGGCACCACGTCCCGGTCGGCGAGCGCCAGCACGACGGCGGGCAGCACCCGCCGCGTCCCCGTCACCTCGATCTCGTGGCCCTCGCGCGTCACGGCCTGGACGTCCGCGAGCCCGCCGAGCACCTCCAGCACACCGGCCTCCTCGTGCGGTTCGACCCGCAGCCGCAGGACGCGCGAGGAGTCGACCTGGTCGATGAGCTCGGTGGGCGAACCGGCCGCCACCACGACGCCCTGGTCGATGATGACGAGGCGGTCGCACAGCCGCTCGGCCTCGTCCATGAAGTGCGTCACGAGCAGGATCGTCACGCCGCGGTCCCGCACCCGTTCGACCAGCTCCCACGTCGCCCGACGGGCCTGCGGGTCCAGGCCCGTGGTCAGCTCGTCGAGGATCGCGACCCGCGGGTTGCCGACCAGCGCGAGCGCGATCGACAGGCGCTGCTTCTGACCACCCGAGAGCTTGCCGAACTGCTGGTCGCGGTGCGGCGTCAGGTCGAGCAGGTCGAGGAGCTCGGCCACGTCGGCCGGGGTCTCGTAGAAGGACGCGTAGAGCCGCACCGCCTCGGCCACCGTCATGCGCTCGCCCAGCTCGGCCTCCTGGAGCTGCACGCCCAGGAGGTCACGCACCGAGGAAGGGTCCCGCTGCGGGTCGCGGCCGAGGATGCGGACGGTCCCGGAGTCGGTCTGCCGGAGCCCGGCGAGGCACTCGACCGTGGTCGTCTTGCCGGCCCCGTTGGGCCCGAGGATCCCGAAGATCTCCCCCTGCCCGACGGCGAAGCTCACGTCTCGCACGGCGACGGTGCTCCCGTACGCCTTGCGCAGGGCGACGACCTCGATGGCGGGTGCGGCGCCGTCGGGCACCGTGCGGGCCACGTCCGCGAGCGCGGGCACGGGCGGCGGGACGGACGGGACGGGTTGTGCGGTGCTCATGGTGACCTCCCTGAGGGTGTGCTCGTCCACCGGGCGGCGATCCCGTGGACCGGGCGCCGTCCGTCGGACGGGACGAACGTTCGTGGTGGGTGCGCCGGCCCCCGGGAGGGGGCTCGCCGCGCTAAGGCGTCGGGGACGCCAGGGCCGTCAGGTGGTGACGGGGGCGATGGCCACCGACCGCGTGACCAGGTGGAAGGCGAACGCCGCGGCGGCCAGGGCCAGGAGACCGCCCACCACCGCGGTGAGCACCTGGGCGTCGGACAGACCGACGGCCTGGGCGAACGGCCTGCCGAAGTAGCCGCTCTGGAACGCGAGCTCGACGAGGACCATGGGGAGCAGGAACAGCGGGATGGCGAACGTCCCCCGCCACACGCCGAAGCCGTAGTAGCCCATGCCGACCGACGCGCCGGCGAGCCAGTACACGCTGCAGAAGAAGAGCTGCACCAGGAAGGCCGTGCCGACCTGGCCGCCGTCGGCGTAGAGCTGGTCCCGGTCGAGCGCCGCCGACAAGCCCTGGGCACGGAGCACGAGCCACTCCACGTAGCCGAGCACGGCCGCCACGAGGGCGAACGTGACCCCCAGGATCGCGGCCGTGCACCACGCCGAGCGGATGAACGACCGACGGGTCCCGCCCGCCGCGACGTGCACCGCGATGCTCGCGATGGGCGTCAGGATGCCCATGACGAACAGGAAGAACTTGGCGGACCCGCTCACGACGCCGTCGATCACGCTGCCGTCCAGGATGTCGGTGCGCAGCTCGACGTAGCCGATGACGCCCGCGATGACGAGCACCACGACCCAGAACCACGCGCCGATCTGCCACGTCCCGACCGACATCGACCAGGTCGCGGTGCGCACCGAACGCTGGTGGGCCGCCCGGCGGGCCGCGGCCCGTTGCGCGTCCCGGTCGGCGAGCGCCGTGGGGTTCAGGTTCTCGGTCATGACCGCTCCTCCCGGGTCAGGTGCACGAACAGGTCCTGCAGCGGCACCGCGCCGAGCTCGAGGCCCGCCTCGGCCGCCGCGGTGCGCTCGGCGTCGTCGAGCACGCCGAAGAGGGTGACCTGGGCGGTGCCGCCCAGGCGCTGGCGGGCCAGCACGCGCCGACCGTCCACGAACTGCTCGACCACGGCGGCAGGTCCGGTGAGGCTCACGCCCCGCCCGCGGACCGACTCGACGCTCTCCGCGAGGAGCACCCGGCCCTTGTCCACGATCACGACGTCCTCGAAGATCCGCTCGACCTCGTCGATCAGGTGGCTCGACAGGACGATGGTGCGGGGGTGCTCGGTGTAGTCCTCGACGAGCGCGTCGTAGAACGCGTACCGGCTGGGCGCGTCCATCCCGAGGTACACCTCGTCGAAGATGGTCAGCGGTGCCCGGGACGCGAGGCCGATGACGGCGCCGAGCGCCGAGCGCTTGCCGCGCGAGAGGCTCTCCGGGGGCTTGCGCAGGTCGATCTCGAAGTGGTCGACCAGGCGGGCCGCGAGGTCCGCGTCCCAGTGCTCGCGCAGCTCGGCGTAGTAGCCCAGGGTGTCGGAGACCTTGGTCGCGGCGATGGTGTCGCCGCTCTCGCGGACGAGCTGCGTGCCGGCCATGGTCCAGGCGTTCTCGAACGGGTCCTCCCCGTCGACCAGCACCGTGCCGGCGTCCGGGCGGCGCATGGCCGCGATGAGCGAGAGCGCCGTGGTCTTGCCCGCGCCGTTGCGGCCGAGCAGGCCCGTGATCGTGCCTGGGCGGACCACGAGGCTCAGCCCGTCGAGGGCGGGGCGCTCCTCGTCCTTGGCGAAGCGCAGGGTCACGTCCCGGAGCTCGACGCCGAACGGGTCGGGGCGGGTGGCGGCGGTCATGAGGTCTCTCCCGTCGGGGTGGTGCCGTGGGTGCGGCCGAGGACGTGGTCCACGATCTCGGCGGGCGTGATGCCCAGGAGCTCGGCCTGGGCCAGTGCGGGGCGCAGGACCTCGGCGACGTAGCGGTCGCGGTGCTCGGCGAGGAGCTTGTCGCGCGCGCCGGTCGCGACGAACATGCCGACGCCGCGCCGCTTGTAGAGGACACCTTCGTCGACCAGCGTCGCGAACGCCTTGGCGGCCGTCGCCGGGTTGATCCGGAACGTCGTGGCGTACTGGGTCGTGGACATGACCTGCTCCTCCTCGGCGAGGTCGCCGCTCAGGACGTCGTTGCGGATCTGCTGGGCGATCTGCAGATAGATGGGGTCAGGTCCGTCGAACATGGTGCCCATCCTCTCGCCGATCGCACGTCCCGTGGTTCATTACCTAACTAATGAACCATGGAACCACCGCTGAGCGCAAGGGGTATCCCGTCACTCCACGCAGCACGACGGCGCCCGCCCACCGGAAGGTGAGGGGCGCCGTCGGGCACTGCGAGACGGGACCGGTGTCAGAACCAGCGCGGCCTCGAGGTCGCGCGGGTTCTGACAGCCTGGTCAGGCGGGGGTCGAGGTCGCGCTCGCGAGGTCCGCCGCGACCAGCTCCGCGACCTGCACCGCGTTGAGCGCGGCACCCTTGCGGAGGTTGTCGTTCGACACGAACAGCACCAGGCCACGACCGCCCGGCACGCTCTGGTCGGTACGGATGCGGCCCACGAACGACGGGTCGGCACCTGCGGCCTCGAGCGGGTTGGGGACGTCCGAGAGCTCGACGCCCGGGGCCGCCGCGAGCAGCTCGCGCGCACGGTCCGGCGTGATGGCCTGCCCGAACTCCGCGTGGATCGCGAGCGAGTGCCCCGTGAACACCGGGACGCGCACGCACGTGCCCGCGACCAGGAGGTCCGGGAGGCCGAGGATCTTGCGCGACTCGTTGCGGAGCTTCTTCTCCTCGTCGGTCTCCTCCTCGCCGTCGTCGACGATCGACCCGGCGAGCGGCACCACGTTGAACGCGATGTTGCGCGGGAACGTGTCCGGCGCGGGAAGGGAGACCGCGCTGCCCGAGTGCACCAGACCCGTGAGGTCCTGCTCGGCGCCCGCGACCACCTGGTCGCGCAGCTCGGCCGCACCCGCCAGCCCCGCACCCGACACCGCCTGGTACGTCGCCACGACCAGGCGCTCGAGACCGGCCTCGTCCGCGAGCGGCTTGAGGACCGGCATCGCGGCCATCGTGGTGCAGTTCGGGTTGGCGATGATGCCCTTGCGTGCCTCGCGGATCGCCTCCGGGTTGACCTCGGCGACCACCAGCGGGACGTCCGGGTCCATGCGCCACGCCGACGAGTTGTCGATCACGACGACGCCCGCCGCGGCGTAGCGCTCGGCCTGCGCCTTGGCGGTCGCGCCGCCCGCGGAGAACAGCGCGATGTCGAGGCCCGAGACGTCGGCGGTGGCCGCGTCCTCGACGACGACGTCCTCGCCCTTCCACGGCAGCGTGCTGCCCGCAGAACGCGCCGAGGCGAAGTAGCGGATCTGCGCGACCGGGAAGTCACGCTCCTCGAGCAGGCGACGCATGACCGCGCCCACCTGCCCGGTCGCCCCGACGACGCCGACGACGAGCCCTGCAGAGTTCTGGTTGCTCATGGTGCTCTCCTCGCTCAACGGCCGGTGCCGGCGTAGACGACTGCTTCGCTCTCGCCGTCCAGCTCGAACGCGGTGTGGATGGCCCGCACCGCGTCGTCGAGGCTGTCGGCACGGGTCACGACGGAGATGCGGATCTCCGACGTCGAGATCATCTCGATGTTGATGCCCGCGTCCCGCAGCGCACCGAAGAGCTGCGCCGAGACGCCCGGGCTGGACTTCATGCCCGCCCCGATGAGCGAGACCTTGCCGATCTGGTCGTCGTACTGCAGCGACGCGAACCCGATCTCCTCGCGCACGGCGTCCAGGGCCGTGGTGGCGAGCGCGCCGTCGTCCATGGGCAGCGTGAACGAGATGTCGGTGCGGCCCGTGGACGCGACCGAGACGTTCTGCACGATCATGTCGATGTTCGCGCCCGCGCCGGCCACGACCTCGAAGATGCGTGCGGCCGTGCCCGGGACGTCCGGGACGCCGACGACGGTGATCTTGGCCTCGCTGCGGTCGTGCGCGACGCCGGAGATGATCGGAGCTTCCATGATGACCTCTGCCTCGTTGCCGGCCGGGGAGCCGGGAGCCTGCTGGGGGACGTTCGGCACCGAGCGCGCGTCGTTCGACACGATCGTCCCGGCCTTCGTCGAGAACGACGAACGGACGTGGATGGGCACGCCGTAGCGGCGCGCGTACTCGACGCAGCGCAGCACCAGGACCTTGGCCCCGCTCGCTGCCATGTCGAGCATCTCCTCGTAGGAGATGTGGTCGATCTTGCGGGCCGTCGGCACGATGCGCGGGTCCGCGGTGAACACCCCGTCGACGTCGGTGTAGATCTCGCACACGTCGGCGCTCAGGCCCGCCGCGAGCGCCACCGCAGTGGTGTCCGAGCCGCCGCGACCGAGGGTCGTGACGTCGTTGGTGGCCTGCGTGACGCCCTGGAACCCGGCGACGATCGCGACCGACCCCTTCTCGACCGTCTCACGGATGCGGTGCGGGACGACGTCGACGATGTGCGCCTTGCCGTGCACGGCGTCGGTGATGACACCGGCCTGCTGGCCCGTGAACGACTTGGCCTTCACGCCGAGGTTGTTGATCGCCATCGCCAGCAGCGACATCGAGATGCGCTCGCCGGCTGTGAGGAGGATGTCCATCTCGCGCTGGGGAGGCAGGGGGGTGACCTGCTGGGCGAGATCGATGAGCTCGTCCGTCGTGTCACCCATGGCCGAGACCACGACGACCACGTCATGCCCGGCCCGCTTGGTCTCTGCGATGCGCTTCGCCACCCGCTTGATGCTCTCCGCATCAGCTACCGACGAGCCACCATATTTCTGCACGACAAGTGCCACTTGCTGCTCCGTTACGTCGCCGGCCTCCGTCTCTCTCAACGGCCCGCCGGGTGCTTTACGAGTCGGTCGATGATAGCCCGCGGCCCGGCGGCGCCGGGAGGCGGGTCAGGATGTGGGCCGGCGCGGGCTCGCGCCGG
>Ga0233375_1000289_pt1 | contig 28703 bp, 30 predicted proteins | sample ElkDunMinimDraft_10_FD_191539 | JGI IMG/M metagenome (GOLD analysis project Ga0233375, IMG submission 191539) | Fecal eukaryotic communites from dung pellets of Tule Elk in California, USA - Elk Dung E16 | ecosystem: Host-associated > Mammals > Digestive system > Large intestine > Fecal | place... | reverse complement strand
CCCAAGTTCAAGCTGGCCTGGAGTGACGCCTTCGTCCAGCGCTGCCAGAAATACCTCGACATCACCCTGAACGCCATCCCGGACTGCAACTATGCGGTTGCGGTGAACACCGACGGCTATCTATCGGCCCACAACGCGAAATTCTCCAAGCCGCTGACCGGCGACCAGGCGATCGACCTGGTCGGCAACCGCTGCTACCGCAAGTTCGACACGCCCGGCGAGCTGGAAGCCGCGCAGAACACTTCGCCGCTGCTGGTCCGCACCTACATCCGCGACACAGGAGAGGTGCTCTGCTACCTGGCCATGCCGATTCACATCAACGGCCGCCATTGGGGCAACGTGCGTGTTGGTTGCGGGGTAGAGGCGCTGCTGAAGGACTGACCAACCCTCACTCACCGCCGCTGACAACGGCACACCGCGGCCGACCGATCAGGCGCGGGGGTTATTCGAACGCCCCCGCGAAGATCTCCTGCACCACGCACTGGAAGTCTTCACTGGGCGGTGCCTGTAGATGCAACGGCGCGGCAGTGACCGGGTGAGTGAGCTGCAACTCCGTCGCGGCGAGCATCAGGCGGCCGCTCCCGAAGCGGCCGGCGAAGTAATGGTTGTGCCTGGTGCGACCGTAATTGGTGTCACCAATGATGGGGTGGCTGATGTGCTGCATGTGCCGGCGCAGCTGGTGCTTGCGGCCAGTGAGCGGGTGCAGGGCCATGAGGCTGTAGCGGCTTTCGGGAAAGCCTTCGATCGCTACCGGCAGCTGCGTAGTCGCCAGGCGGGTGTAGCGGGTCTGGGCTTCGCGCAGGGGCTGGGGCTCGTCCTTCAGGCGCTTGTCCACGGCACGCTCGCGCAGGGCGTGGTCGATCGATCCCTGTTCCGGCGGCCAGCCACGCACCAGGGCCTGATAGGTCTTGTGCACGGCGTTGGCCATCATGGCCTGGCCGAGCAGGCTGGCGGTATGCGGGTCACGGGCGAAGAGCAGCAGGCCGGATGTCGGCCGGTCCAGGCGATGCACGGGGTAGACGTGTTCGCCACCGTTCAGCTCACGGGCGTACTGCAGCGCAAATTCAGTTTCGTGGCGGTCGATGGGGCTGCGGTGTACCAGCAGTCCGGCAGGCTTGTGCACGGCCAGCAGCCAGTCGTCCCGGTACAGCTCGGTCAGCGGATTTGCAGAGGGCAGGCTCATCGGCACGCGCGCATGATTGACGGGGGGCGCGATGATACGGCGCACTGCCGGGAAAGAGGAACCAGGTTGATGCACCTGTTACGCATCCGGTGTGATACAAAAAGGCATCTGGAACTCGGAGCTTCTGAGCTCAATAGGTGCCAAACCTGAACTTCTCCCCATCACCGTGAACGAAGCGAAAATCGACCAACATCTTTTGACCGGAACTAATACAAATAAACAGCTAAAATCGCCCCCGCTAGAATTATTGAGAAAATACCTGTAAAGCAAACAATAAATATTGTGGTAGTGGTCGCCTCGTTATAGCCATGTATTCCTACTTTCGGCCTGGAATTAAGGGTGACAGCCCGACAAACGCACCAACCAGACCACCAAGAAACCTCCTCATAAAGAAACTCAAATATTAACCAAGTGGAAGCCCTTGCGAGAAAATAAAAGACATGGGCTATTAGCTTAAATGAGCGCTCAATAAGCTCGTCCATGAAGGCCACCTTAATCCACATAACATTTGGTTAACGGCAGGCTTTAGCCCGCCCCTGTGAGCGAAGCGAACGGTTTGAACCAGTTGTTAGCGGTTCTCTGAGAGTTCAATTGCTTTGCCATCACCGAACCCATCATGTATCCATACTTTCGCTGGAACAGCGTAACTCCAACCTCCAGCTTTCCAGCAGCACTCAGCAAGCCAGTGTTTTGTAGCGTTGGCTACTAATGTGATGCCATTAAACTCTTCGTCAGAGAAATACCTTTCGTCGAATGCCTCCATCTTTTCTAGGCCTACGGAAAGCTCCATTGATTTGCCTGGAAAAATGGAAGGGTCGCTGTGGTCTACTTTGTTGTTTTCTCCACGGAAATAGATCCACGCCGCAGGGGTATCAAGACCATCTTCACCCAAGAATATTTGAACTTCTGCGTCTTTTACAGAATCTGGAACACCGATATAAAAAAGCTTTCTTAGTTCGTCAATAAGGTGTTCGGATGCACGTTCTAGGCAGCGACGGTAGCGAGCTTGAAATTGTTCTTTGCTAAGGCCAAATGGAATCATTTGTTGATACCGCTAACGCCCCAATCACGCGCTTGTCGCGTGCATTGCTTTGTTATCTGATCGTCATATCCATACGTCATTAGTGGCGGTACGCTCATTAGTTTCACCATCGCCTGTATTCAAAACACCCTTTGGCTCGATCAGCATTACCTCAACTTCTTTCTCAGCATATGGTTTGTGCTCAACGCCCTTGGGCACGACATACATTTCACCTTCGGACAGATTCACATAGCCATCTCTAAAATCAATACGAAGAGATCCCTTCAAAACGACGAAAGTTTCATCAGTGTCTTGATGGTCGTGCCAGACGAAGTCACCCTCCAACTTCACCAGCTTGAACTGATAGTCGTTCATCTCCGCCACTACTTTAGGTGACCATTGCTCTGAAAATAGTTTGAGCTTATCTGCGAAATTTATCGATTTTTTCTGCATTGGCAATCTCCTCATTCAGATAACGCTGAAATAAGCGGCGGCCCGTCAGGGACGTCCGGTGGACGGCCGCCAGGCCGGGAACGTACTTAATTGACTGGTTAAATGCCGTACTCACGCTCCACCCTCGCAATACGAACCCGAAAGGTGGAGTACCATTTTTGGTGGCCAAGTCGCTGAGCTTCTCGATGCTCTGCGTTCTTTTTCCAATTGGTGATGGACTCCAAGCTTTCCCAATAGGATACGGTGATACCCAAATCCTCCCGAACGGACTCCATACCCAAGAAGCCCGGTTGGCTTGCAGCCAACTCAACCATCCTGTCTGCCATTTCCCCGTAACCATTGTCGCCCTCGGTGCGATGGCTACTGAAAATGACCGCGTAATACGGCGGCTCAGGAGTTTTGGCTATCTCTGACATAGATCCCTCTAGGCATTTAACGCGAGATTAAGGGGCCGGCGATACGCCGGTCCCAGCGAGTGAAGCGAGCGATCTTGAATGAATTGTTAGGCGCCGCGTTCGGCACGGGCTTTCTCAATTTGCTCTTGCATCGCTTTCTTCTCTGCGGCACGGTCATCGCTACTGTAAACGTCGGCGCGGATGCGCTTGAACCCACCTACCACATGACCGAAGTCCTTTTGAAGTTTCTCGAGGCTTTGGGCTATGGAGTAGAGGTGCGGCTTGCCGAGTTGATAGCTACCCTTGCGCTCTGACATATCAATTACAAGCGTCTCACTATAAATCTCGTTCGTGGCGCTACGGTAAGAAACGTCGAAAGCGAGGACTGACGCGACCTTTGCGTCGTGATTCTCGTGCATCTGAGTGTAGTGCGAGTAACGCTCTTCTCCTGGCCCCAAATATGAGATGCCAGTGCGGAAGAAGTTTGTCTCGGTGAGTTCTTCTAGCAGTGCCTTACCTCCATCGCCGCCAGCTAAGACCTTGGGAGTAAAGGAAATTTGCAGGGCTGGGCCCAACCCGATGTTCCTAACGTGCAGTCGCTGGATATGAATTGCTTCATCAACAGAGCGAAGCGTGATCTCAAGCTTTGGTTCGGTCTGTACTTTGCGCATTCGGCGCGTTTCAGAAACGAGTTGCCAAGTCAGCACGGCATAAACTGCTGTTGCGAGCGTTACCACAGCGGTAAAAATGACTGACAGTGCGCCCGAATTGTCGTTAAGGAATTTCAACAGGTCGTCCATAAACTTTCCTCGCGGCGTCTAACGTTTGGTTAAGGGGCGGGCTTTAGCCCGTCCCAGCGAGCGGAGCGAGCGATTTGAACCGCTTGTTAGGCACTTGGCACAGTTGTCGCGGGCACGCAAAAAAGAAAATCTGCTCGCCGCTGTTACGGATCTCGGGTTAATAATTATATTTATTTCATTAAAAATAGAGGACACGTTTGGGTATATATTCTAAACTGTAACATGCCCTCTGTTTTTATAATTTCTCGTTAATTTTTTTCTGCCAAATCTGCCAGCAGTTGGCTTAATTCTGGTGGCGACATTAGCAGGGTTTCTATTATCTCAAGCATGGCCTTCTCTTCCTTGCTAGTTTTGTTGCCAAAGCCGATAAAGCCCCCTGATGACTCGGCGACAGCTTTGCCAAAATTCAGTAAGTCAGTTTTGAATCCGGTGGAGACTGCATCCTCGGTTTTTGCGGTGAGCAGCGTATTGAGTTGAGCGAAGAACTGGATGCGATTGAACTGATCAGACATGTAGCGTTGGAGAAAGTCCATGAGGATTGCCTGGCCCTGAGGAGCATGTGGAGTCAACTCCGTCATGACCCGCTGCATCAGCAAACTAGGAAATTTTCCGGACTCTTTGAACAGCTTGCCAAAGGCGCCGGCTTCCTTAGCGTCTATTTTTCCATCGGCCCCGGCCACCATGCAGAAAATCGCTAAAGGAGCATCTCGCAAATGTTCCCATTCATCGCTGGAGAAGCCCGCGTAACCAGACGTACTAGTGACTTCGTTCTGATAACTCTCTTTCCATAAGGGCGCTGCTTCAGCGTGTTCGTCCCGGCCATCAAAAAAGGCATTAACCAGTGGTTGCAACTCTTCAGCTTTGAGGTTGGATAGCCCTATTACCTTGGGCTTGAACACCGCGAATCCTTCGCTGCTATTGGCATGACGGTATGGTATGGCTAGCTGCATCTCGCGCTGAGGGTTTGCATAGGAGCAGATCTTGAACAGTAGTGCATCTACTTTGCCTATGTCCGTCAAGGTTATAAATCCATCCACTACCCATGCCGCGCCATTGGCGTTCGAAGGGTTGTCGGAGTACATCTGCTCCCCCTTCTGCATCGCCTCTTCACTGTTGCTTGCTACTATTCGAGTCATCATTGTCTTGCCATTCACATCAAGATGGCCGCAAATCGGTATCAATATTTCTCCGTTACGGACACTGAGTACAGCGTGTGCAGCAACGCGGCCGGCCATTTTACAAATTTCTTCCATAGCGGTATTTCTCCTACTCGATTGTGTTTTTTTAAAGCTGATACATTATTTTGTGTGAATTTTAAAATAACGGGATCGTTTCTTTTTTATCAGAGTCTTGAAAATTCCAACTTGGCCATTGCTGTGCCTAACGGTTGGTTAAGGGGCGGGCTTTAGCCCATCCCAGTGAGCGGAGCGAACGGTTTGAACCAATTGTTATACGCCTTTGGGAGCGTCTGGACTGCGTTGTGTTAGTTTTTCTTCTGGCTGTGTTACAGGCGGCTCAATCTCAGAAATTTCACTCATTGGAATTATTGAGACCAAATTTTTATTGAGAACGGCGCAGCGGTGCTCTGAGCAGCGAATTATGAGCGCCGAGATGACTTGGCCACCTGTCAACGAAATTCTTGAGTTTGATTTTTCTGGATTTTCGCTTTGTTCTTTATTCAGTTTTTTAGCATAGCGCACGCCGGATTCGTACGAAGACACAAGTACTGAGGCGACTATTAGAATAAATACGGTAAGGGCTATACCAATAAATAATGAATGTAGTGCTTTATTTTTTAGATGTTGCAAGCTGACATGGTGGTCTGGTGTTGGTGTTGATTGCTCCGAAGGCTTTTCAAATAAGTATGTAATGAAGCGACTATCTTTTGCTTCCCAGGCTATGGAAAGGATTAGGTAAGGGGCAGACAGTGCGATAGCAATATAAATTATTGTTCGCATGTAATTTGAGAATAATGTCAATCCTCCGGTGAGGATGTGTTCTTCGAAGCTTTTGGGGAATAGCGATGTTTCAATTTTAAGCGTTTCAAGAACGCCGCCATCGTAAAATATTCCGGCTAAATATACGATTCCCGTAATAATGCCTATTGTAATGGTGCTTGTTACTATTGTTTTAAGTGTTTCAAAGTTGGGTGTCACGCATTACCTCCTTGTGCGTATAACGTTTGGTTAAGGGGCGGACTTTAGCCCGTCCCAGTGAGCGCAGCGAACGATTTGAACCACTTGTTAGCGGCTCTCTAGTGACGCTTGCATTTGTTTTTCTGCTAGCTTCTGGAAATTTTTTATAAGCTCTTTGTCTATTTTGATTGTGTAGTTTTTGAGTGATGAAAAAACTATGAGCTCAAGTTTATTTGCTGAGCCAGCGCACCACTTATTAATGTAGCTCGCAATTTCGTTCTCAAAATTATGCGTAAGTATAAAATTTGCCTGCGCACCATAACCAAGTGAAATAGGAATCTGAGAGCTAAGGTGGTGGTAGTTTGCAATAAAGATGCTTGTTGATGCGTCAGGGGAGGATATAGAAACTCCACTGACGGTCGATGGTCGCTTTCCGTTTGAAACCACTCTTACTGATAGAAGATGACCTTTTTGGCCAGAAATGATGACGAAGCCGAAATTTACTTTTAAATTCTCAGAGTCGTCGAGCTTTTGTTTCTCGGCCAGCCATAGAGCAACTAACACTGCACCAAGTGCGCCTAAGCCGGCAACCCAATTTCCGAGCATGGATAAAATTGGTACAAGAGTTTCCGTGAAATAATCGTATGAGGTGCTAACACCTGCAGTAACGCCTAGCGCGAAGCTCAAGATGGATATGAGCAAGCCAGCGCATATAAGGATTAATGCTTTTTCCATAAGGCTACTCGTTGATTATTGAGTGCTGCTAACAGTGATTAGACCGCATGCGGTGTTAACGCATAGTGGCCGCGTTCGATATAACTCCTGAACCTCCGGAGTCGCCTGTTTAATAAATTCCTGTTAATACAAGGCTTTAACTGAACACCTTTCCCTTCGCGTGTATTCGCTTGACAGCTGTCTTTTGCGAACCCATAACTACTGTACAAACAACCAGTGAAGGGAATCACATGGACAGCCAGCCACCCAAGCCGCGCCTGCGGGAGCAGTTTCATGCCTTGATGCGTGCGCATCACTACAGCATCCGCACCGAAAAAAGTTACTGGTACTGGATACGCTTTTATCTGCGGTTTCACCAAATGCGCCATCCGTTGGAACTGGGGCCTTGCGAGGTGAACCAGTTTCTGAGCTGGCTCGCCAGCGAGCGTCAGGTGGCGGCAGCCACACAAAATCTGGCGCTGAATGCCATCGTGTTTCTGTACGCCCGGGTGCTGGAGCGACCGTTGGGCGATATTGGCGAGACGATCCGGGCCAAGCGCCCACCGCGCCTGCCGGTGGTGCTCTCGCACCAGGAAGCGATGGCCATCATCGGGCAGCTGGCTGCACCCTACGATCTGCTGGCGTCGCTGATGTATGGCGCAGGCTTGCGCGTCACGGAGGCCGCGCGGTTGAGGGTGAAGGACATTGATTTCTACAAGCAGCTGATCACCGTACGTGACGGCAAGGGCGGCAAGGACCGCACCACCTTGCTGCCGACCAGCCTGATCGCGCCGCTGACAGAGCGCATCGCGCTGATTCGCGGGCGTTGGCACGCACAGGAAGCGTTCTACCAGGTGCCGGTGACACTGCCCTTTGCGCTCAAGCGCAAGTACCCCAACGCCGCCGGCTCGCTGCAATGGCAATGGCTGTTTCCGTCTGCCGGAGTTTGCGTGGACGCAGACGGCGCTCTGGTCCGCCATCACGTGCATGTCACGTCCATTCAACGTGTCGTCAAGCAGGCGGTGCGGGCGTGTGGGTTGGGCAAGCCGGCGAGCTCCCACACCTTTCGGCACACCTTCGCCACCGAGCTGCTGCGCCGGGGCAGCGATATCCGCACCGTGCAGACACTGCTCGGCCATGCCGACGTGCGCACCACGCAGATCTATACCCATGTGCTGGGCCAGGCGTTCGCGGGGGTGCGCGGCCCGCTGGGTTGATCGCTGGGGCGCGCGAGGGTTGGGCGTATGGGTATGAATGGCGGCGATCCCTGCCGGCAAGGTGGCGACATGCCACCCCTGTACGGAGGCAGAGTAGTTCGCTCAGAGGTCGCGGTTCAAGGCCATGTCGCGATTTGGGGCTGGAAAACAACAAAGGCGCCCGAAGGCGCCTTGGTCTTATCGCAACGCGTCTCAGCCCTTGGCTGAACGCTTACGCTGGTTCTCGTCGAGGATCTTCTTGCGCAGGCGGATCGACTTGGGCGTCACTTCCACCAGCTCGTCGTCGTCGATGAACTCCAGCGCCTGCTCAAGGGTGAACTTGATCGGCGGCACCAGGGCGATGACTTCATCCTTGCCGGAGGCGCGCATGTTGTCGAGCTTCTTGCCCTTGGTGGGGTTGATCACCAGGTCGTTGTCGCGGCTGTGGATGCCGGCCAGCTGACCTTCGTAGACTTCCTGGCCTGGCTCGAGGAACAGCTTGCCGCGGCTCTGCAGGGTTTCCAGCGAATAGGTCAGCGCCTTGCCGGTGGCCATGGAGACCAGCACGCCGTTCTGGCGGTGGCCAACGTCACCGCCCTTGATCGGGCCGTAGTGGCTGAAGGTCGAGGTCAGGATGCCGGTGCCTGAGGTCATGGTCAGGAAGTTGTTCCGGAAGCCAATCAGGCCGCGCGCCGGGATGGTGTACTCCAGACGGATACGGCCCTTGCCATCGGGAGTCATGTTGGTCAGATCGCCCTTGCGCAGGCCCATCTGCTCCATCAGGGCACCCTGATGCTGCTCTTCGATGTCGATGATGACGTTTTCGTAGGGCTCCTGCTTCTCGCCGTCGACCTCCTTGATCACCACTTCCGGACGGCCCACGGCCAGCTCGAAGCCTTCACGGCGCATGGTTTCGATCAGAACCGACAGGTGCAGCTCGCCACGACCGGAGACCTTGAACTTGTCGGCCGAGTCGCCTTCTTCGACGCGCAGGGCGACGTTGTGCAGCAATTCCTTCTCCAGACGCTCCTTGATGTTGCGGCTGGTGACGAACTTGCCTTCCTTACCGCAGAACGGCGAGTCGTTGACCTGGAAGGTCATGGATACGGTCGGCTCGTCGACGGTCAGCGGAGGCAACGCCTCGACGTGGTTCATGTCGCACAGGGTGTCGGAGATGTACAGCTCGTCCATGCCGCTGACGCAGACGATATCGCCGGCCTCGGCTTCGGCGACCTCAACGCGATGCAGGCCGGAGTGGCCCATGATCTTCAGGATACGACCCTGGCGCTTCTTGCCGTCGGCGCCAATGGCGATCACCGGCGTGTTGGTCTTGACCTTGCCACGCTTGATACGGCCAACGCCGATCACGCCAAGGAAGCTGTTGTAGTCCAGCTGGGAAATCTGCATCTGGAACGGGCCGTCGACGTCGACGTCCGGCGCCGGCACGTGATCGACGATGGCCTGGAACAACGCGTCCATGTTGTCATCAAGGTTCTCGTGATCCAGACCCGCGATACCGTTCAGGGCACTGGCATAGACAATCGGGAAGTCCAGTTGCTTGTCGGTGGCGCCGAGGTTGTCGAACAGATCGAAAATCTGATCCACAACCCAGTCAGGACGGGCGCCCGGGCGATCGATCTTGTTGACCACGACGATCGGGTTCAGACCGGCCTGGAAGGCTTTCTGGGTCACGAAGCGGGTCTGCGGCATCGGGCCGTCGATGGAGTCGACCACCAACAGCACGCAATCCACCATCGACATAACGCGCTCGACTTCACCGCCGAAGTCGGCGTGGCCGGGGGTGTCGACGATATTGATGTTGTAGCCGTTCCACTTCAGCGCGGTGTTCTTGGCCAGGATGGTGATGCCGCGTTCCTTTTCCTGGTCGTTGCTGTCCATCACACGCTCGCTTTCGAGCTCCTTGCGGTCCAGGGTGCCGGACAGGCGCAGAAGTTTGTCGACGAGGGTGGTCTTGCCATGGTCGACGTGGGCGATGATGGCAATGTTGCGGAGATTCTCGATCACTGTTTGTTTACCTGAGTAATAAGCGGGAAGCTTGAAGCTGAAAGCGAAAAGAAGGAGGTCGCAGAGTCCCGGTCGGGAGGCTGCTTGCGCCGGATGACAACGCGGTTGTTGGACCAGTCGCTCATTGTTTCTCGCTTCCAGCTTCCAGTTTCCCGCTTACGGGTCGGTAGACCCGCACGTTCTGATGCCCCTCGCTCAACAGATGATGAGCATGCAGGCGACTCATGACACCTTTGTCGCAGTACAACAGGTACTGGCGATTTTCATCCAGTTCCTTGAAGCGGTTGTTGATGGCGTAGAACGGCATTGTCTGCACTTCGATACCCGCCAGTTGCAGAGGTTCGTCCTCGCTCTCATCCGGATGACGGATGTCGAGCACCACCTGGCCGGCAGTCGCTGCGGCGACTTCCTCGACCTTGATGTCTTCACCCAATTCGTCGATCACGCGGTCAATGGCGACCTGACGGGCATTCTCCAGCGCACGCTCGAGCACCTGCATGTCGAACTGCTTTTCTTCATGCTCGATGCGGTAGCGCTTGGCCTTGGTCGTCGGGTTTTTGGAGATCACGCCGCAATATTCAGGCATGTTCTTGGCGAACTCGGCGGTGCCGATCTGGAACGCGGTATCAATGATGTCCTGCTTGTGCGCCGCGATCAGCGGCCGCAGCACCAGCATGTCGGTGGCCGAGTCGATTACCGACAGGTTGGGCAGCGTCTGGCTGGAGACCTGGGAGATCGCCTCCCCGGTGACCAGCGCATCGATGTGCAGGCGCTCGGCGATCTGCGTCGAAGCGCGCAGCATCATGCGCTTCAAGACCACGCCCATCTGGCTGTTGTCGACCTTCTCGAGAATCTCGCCGACTACTTCCTCGAACGGCACGCTGATAAACAGTACGCGGTGGGAGCTGCCGTACTTCTTCCACAGATAGTGGGCAACCTCCATCACTCCCAGCTCGTGGGCGCGGCCACCGAGGTTGAAGAAGCAGAAGTGGGTCATCAGCCCGCGGCGCATCATCTGGTAAGCGGCCACAGTGGAATCGAAACCACCGGACATCAGCACCAGGGTCTGTTCCAGCGCACCCAGCGGGTAGCCGCCGATGCCGTCATGCTGGGCATGCACGACGAACAGCCGCTGGTCGCGGATTTCCATGCGCACTTCGATCTCGGGCGCTTTCAGGGAAATGCCCGCAGCGCCGCACTCCTCGCGCAGACGGCTGCCAACGTGGCGCTCCACGTCCATCGAGCTGAAAGAATGCTTGCCGGCGCGCTTGCAACGCACAGCGAAGATTTTGCCGGGCAGACGGTCGGCGAAGTGCGCCCTGCACTTCTCGACGATGTCGTCGAGATCGCCCAGCGGGTACTCGTGTACCTCCAGGCAATGGGCGATGCCCGGCGTGCAACGCAGGCGCTCGATCATCTCGCGCAGAATCTTCAGGTCGCTGAGCGTCGTCTCCACCTCGACGTTGTCCCACACCCCCTCCACCCGAAGGTCGGGATCGAGGTCGCGCAGCACGGTGCGGATGTTCTTCGCCAACTGGCGAATGAACCCCTTGCGCACCGGCGGGCTCTTGATGGTGATTTCCGGGAAAACCTTGACGATCAGCTTCATGAAAACGTGGGCGCCAGCGCGGCGTAAAAAGAGGGGGGCGGAGTATAGCGGAAATTGGTCAACAATTAGACGGTTTTCTCACCAGCACTGTAGCGCACCAAAAAAGCCCGACCAAAGATGACCCCGCACAACATCGGTGCGGATATTCAGTCAGAATATGCGTTGCTCTCGCGACACCCCCGTGAAAGTCGCGATGGCACGCCACCAGCCCCAAAACAGGGCGCTGGCATGCAATTTGCTCTCTTGTGAGCAAGGCCGCCTTGCCGGACTATCCGCCGCTTGGCTTCAAACCCCTGACTTTCGGAAGCCACCTGTCAACGCTTCCACCACTGGAGAGCACCATGTCGAAGTCGCTTCAACTGATCAAAGATTACGATGTGAAGTGGATTGATCTGCGCTTCACCGATACCAAAGGCAAGCAGCATCACGTGACCATTCCAGCCCGTGATGCCAGCGACGAAGACTTCTTCGAGCATGGCAAGATGTTCGATGGCTCGTCCATTCATGGCTGGAAAGGCATCGAAGCCTCCGACATGATTCTGATGCCGGTCGACGAAACCGCTGTGCTTGATCCCTTCACCGAAGAGCCAACCCTGATTCTGGTCTGCGACATCGTCGAGCCGAGCACCATGCAGGGCTACGACCGCGACCCGCGCTCCATCGCCAAGCGCGCCGAGGAATTCCTCAAGTCCACCGGTATCGGTGACGCCGTATTCGTAGGCCCGGAGCCGGAGTTCTTCATCTTTGACCAGGTGAAGTTCAAGTCCGACATCTCCGGCTCCATGTTCAAGATTTTCTCCGAGCAGGGTTCCTGGAACACTGACGCCGACATCGAAGGCGGCAACAAAGGCCATCGTCCGGCCGTCAAGGGCGGTTACTTCCCCGTTCCGCCGTGCGACCACGACCATGAAATCCGCACTGCCATGTGCAACGCCATGGAAGAAATGGGCTTGGTCGTCGAAGTGCATCACCACGAAGTGGCGACTGCCGGTCAGAACGAAATCGGCGTCAAGTTCAACACCCTGGTGAAGAAAGCCGACGAAGTCCAGACCCTCAAGTACTGCGTGCACAACGTTGCCGATGCATACGGCAAGACCGCGACCTTCATGCCCAAGCCGCTGTACGGCGACAACGGTTCGGGCATGCACGTGCATATGTCCATCTCCAAGGATGGCAAGAACACCTTCTCCGGCGAAGGCTATGCCGGCCTGTCCGATACCGCGCTGTACTTCATCGGCGGCATCATCAAGCACGGCAAGGCGCTGAACGGCTTCACCAACCCGTCGACCAACTCTTACAAGCGTCTGGTCCCGGGCTTCGAAGCGCCAGTGATGCTGGCCTACTCGGCACGCAACCGCTCCGCCTCGATCCGCATTCCGTATGTATCGAGCCCGAAAGCCCGCCGTATCGAAGCGCGCTTCCCGGATCCGGCGGCCAACCCCTACCTGTGCTTCGCCGCGCTGCTGATGGCTGGTCTGGACGGCATCCAGAACAAGATCCACCCCGGCGATGCTGCGGACAAGAACCTGTACGACCTGCCACCGGAAGAAGGCAAGCTGATCCCGCAGGTGTGCGGCAGCCTGAAGGAAGCCCTGGAAGAGCTCGACAAGGGCCGCGCGTTCCTGACCAAGGGCGGCGTGTTCAGCGACGACTTCATCGATGCCTACCTCGAACTGAAGAGCGAGGAAGAGATCAAGGTGCGCACCTTCGTGCATCCGCTGGAATACGACCTGTACTACAGCGTCTGATCCACACCGCTTAAGACAAGGCCTCCCTCGGGAGGCCTTGTTCGTTTCAGGCATCAGCAACCCGCAGGCGTTCGCAAAACCCAACGATCCAACTTGCCTGGCAGCCCGAGCGGTGCAAGGCTTCAGCCTTTAAACCTCGCGGAGCTTCCCATGCGCACTGCATTGTTCAGCCTGCTTCTGCTCCTGAGCGTCCCGGCGCTGGCGCAGATCTACAAATACACCGACGACAATGGCAATACGGTATTCACTAACCAGCCGCCCGAAGGAGTGGCCGCGGATGAAGTGGAGCTGCCGCCCGCCAATACCGTCAACATCCGTACCCCCGAACCACCACCACCGCTGGCCAGCGACCAACAGGGCGAACGGCAGCAGCCGTATCAAACCCTCGCGATCGGCGGCATTCCCGATGATGAGGCATTGCGGGCCAATAACGGCACTTTCGTCGTCACCGCGCAACTCGACCCGAGGCTGCAACCCGGCCACCGGATTCGCTTCCTGCTCGACGGCATTCCTCAGGCACCGGCGAGCACCGCCACTGCACTGCAACTGAACAACGTCGATCGCGGCACGCATGTGCTCACCGTCGAGGTGCTGGACTCCAGCGGCCAGGTCATCCAGAGCGCCGAGCAGCAGTTCACCGTGCAGCGCGTGCACCTCCCGCCCAGAAAAAAACCATGAGCCTGACGCTACACGCGCTCTGGCTTGGCCTGCTGCTGGCCTGGGCGCTGCCCGCCAGCGCTCAGGTGTTCACCTATATCGACGAGCACGGCAACCGGGTCTTTACCGACCGGCCCGGCAAGCCGGCGGCGCAGCCGGTTGAGACGCGAACCATCAACAGCATGCCGGCCACCCCGGTCGCGCCTTCGCCCAGAGCCGCCAGACCGAGTGCCGGGCCTTCGTTCAGCTACGCACTGCAGATTCTCGCGCCCGCCGATGACGCGACCATCCGCAACAACGCCGGCGACCTGGAGGTCACCGTCTCCAGCCAGCCCGCTCTGCTTGCCGACCACCTTTACCGCCTCATGCTGGACGGCGCGCCGGTGGGCGAGCCGAGCACCAGCCCGGTTCACGCCCTGCGAAACATCGACCGCGGCAGCCACCAACTGGTGGTGGAGATCGTCGACACCCAGGGCAACGCGGTCCAGAAAAGTGCGCCCCTTACCTTCCACCTGATGCGCACCTCATTGGCTCAGCGACGCATGGTCAACCCATGCAAGAAGGACCAATATGGCGTGCGTCCCGAGTGCCCGCTCAAGGACAAGCCCCCGGAAAAGAAAAACATTCCCTTCGTGCCCTTTATATGAGCATCATGCGCACCATATTGGTGCGCAGCCATGCTTGTGCATTGTGATCCAAGCGACACTACCTCCCCAATACGTTGCATGGCGTGCATTCATCAGTTGGTTTGCTTCTTGCATTTCCAGCCTAACTACCGGATGCAGACAGCCATGATCAACGAAGCCCTGCTACGCCTGCTGATCGAAAACCTCACCACCGCGACGCTGCTGCTCGATGATCGCCTGCGCCTGGAATACATGAACCCTGCCGCGGAAATGCTCCTGGCCGTCAGTGGCCAGCGCAGCCATGGCCAGTTCATCAGCGAGCTGTTCACCGAATCAGCCGAAGCCCTGGCGGCGCTGCGCCAGGCCGTCGAGCAGGCGCATCCTTTCACCAAACGCGAAGCCACCTTGACCTCGGTAAGCGGCCAGACGCTGACTGTCGACTACGCGGTCACGCCGATACTGACCCGTCGCGAAACGCTGCTGCTGCTGGAAGTGCTGCCGCGTGACCGCCTGCTGCGGATCAGCAAGGAAGAGGCGCAGCTTTCCAACCAGGAAACCACGCGCATGCTGGTGCGCGGCCTGGCTCATGAAATCAAGAATCCGCTTGGCGGTATCCGCGGCGCAGCACAGCTACTGGCCCGCGAACTGCCCGAGGAACATCTGCGCGACTACACCGAAGTGATCATCGAAGAGGCGGACCGGCTGCGCAACCTGGTCGACCGGATGCTCGGCTCGAACAAGCTGCCGTCGCTGGGCATGACCAATGTTCACGAAGTGCTTGAGCATGTATCCAGCCTCATCGAAGCCGAAAGCCAGGGCCAGATCATCATGGTGCGCGACTATGACCCGAGCATTCCCGAAGTGCTCGCCGACCGCGAGCAGCTGATTCAGGCCGTGCTCAATATCATGCGCAACGCCATGCAGGCGCTGACCACCCAGACCGAACTTGGCCTGGCACGCCTCACCCTGCGCACCCGTACCCTGCGCCAGTTCACCATCGGCCATGTCCGCCATCGTCTGGTGGCGCGCATCGAGATCATCGACAACGGCCCCGGCATTCCCGGTGACCTGCAGAACACGCTCTTCTACCCAATGGTCAGCGGCCGCCCCGACGGCACCGGCCTTGGCCTGGCCATCGCGCAGAACATCATCAGCCAACACCAGGGCTTGATCGAATGCGAAAGCCACCCTGGCCACACCGCCTTCTCGATCTTCCTGCCGCTCGAACAAGGAACCGCTGCATGACGCGAAACGAAACCGTTTGGATCGTCGATGACGACCGCTCCATCCGCTGGGTTCTGGAGAAGGCGCTGCAGCAGGCCGGCATGACGACGCGCAGCTTCGACAGCGCGGATAGTGTGCTCGGCCCGCTAAAAGTCCAGCAGCCTGACGTCATCCTCTCGGACATCCGCATGCCTGGCCTCAGCGGCCTGGACATGCTGGCGCAGATACGCGCGCAGCATCCGCGCCTGCCGGTAATCATCATGACCGCGCATTCGGACCTCGACAGCGCCGTAGCGTCCTACCAGGGCGGCGCCTTCGAGTACCTGCCCAAGCCCTTCGATGTGGACGACGCCATCTCGCTGGTCCGTCGTGCCAGCCAGCACGCCCGCGAGCAGCTGGACTTACAGTCGCCCACCGAAACCCTGCCGACCCCGGAAATCATCGGCGAAGCACCGGCCATGCAGGAAGTCTTCCGGGCCATCGGTCGCCTCAGCCATTCCAACATCACGGTGCTGATCAATGGCGAATCCGGCACCGGCAAGGAATTGGTCGCTCATGCATTGCACCGTCATAGCCCCCGAGCCAACGCGCCCTTCATCGCGCTGAACATGGCGGCTATCCCCAAGGACCTCATGGAGTCGGAGCTGTTCGGCCATGAGAAAGGCGCGTTCACCGGCGCGGCCAACCAGCGCCGCGGTCGCTTCGAACAGGCTGATGGCGGCACGCTGTTCCTCGACGAGATCGGCGACATGCCGGCCGACACCCAGACCCGCCTGCTGCGCGTGCTGGCCGATGGCGAGTTCTACCGTGTCGGCGGACACATGCCGGTGAAGGTCGACGTGCGCATCATCGCTGCCACCCATCAGGATCTGGAAGCCCTCGTGCGGGCCGGCAAGTTTCGCGAGGACCTGTTCCATCGCCTGAACGTCATCCGCATTCACATCCCGCGCCTGGCTGATCGGCGCCAGGACATCCCCGCCCTCGCCTCGCACTTCCTGGCCAGCGCCGCTCAGGAGCTGTCGGTCGAGACCAAACTGCTGAAAAGCGAAACCGCAGACTTCCTACGCAACCTGCCTTGGCCGGGCAATGTGCGCCAGCTGGAGAACACCTGCCGCTGGATCACGGTAATGGCGTCCGGCCGCGAGGTGCATATTGACGATCTACCACCGGAGTTGCTCAGCCAGCCCACCGAGGCGCAGCCTTCGGTCAACTGGGAGCAGGCGCTGCGCCAGTGGGCCGACCTGGCGCTGGAGCGTGGTCAGTCCAACCTGCTCGACGAAGCGATGCCGGCCTTCGAGCGAACCATGATCGAGATCGCGCTCAAACACACCGCCGGCCGCCGCCGCGACGCCGCCCTCCTGTTGGGCTGGGGCCGCAACACCCTGACGCGCAAGATCAAGGAGTTGGGAATGGGCGGCGACGGCACCGACGACGAGGAGGAGGAAAGCTGATCGAGCGAAAGCCCGACAGGAGCCGAACGACGCGTCGCGGCAAGCGCGGCGTGTTCGGCCAGCGCCCTCGTTCTACCTGAGCGGCGCAACCGCGACATCGAGCCGCCAACCGTCTGCCACCGCCTTCCCCTGCCAGTCCGCCATCAATGGTCGAGTAGCGACGAAGTGCAGCAGCAAGCCCTTTTCGGTGTGCTGCAGGCGCCAGCGAATACGTGCATCTTGCACTTCCAGCTCGCCATGCCGGGCGCTGCCTTGAGCCTGGAAGAGCAAACCGATAGCGCCGTCGATACGTTCTGCATGCAGTTCCGGCTCGTGGTCGAACCAGAGCCGGAGCCCTTCGGCAATCGCCTCGGCACGCAACAACTGCACCGGCTCGGGGGTCGTGAGACGACCGATCAGCAAGCCGAGCAACAGCCCAATCAGCACCAACGAAGCGAAAAAGCGCCTGCGCAGGCGCGGCCGTGGGTCGCTCGACGCAGTAGAATGCTTGCCGTCCTCAGCCCTGGTGACACCCATGTTCCATGTGATCCTTTTCCAGCCGGAAATTCCGCCCAATACTGGCAACATTATCAGGCTCTGCGCCAACGCAGGCTGCAGCCTGCACCTGATCGAGCCACTGGGTTTCGATCTGGATGACAAGCGCCTACGTCGCGCCGGGCTGGATTATCACGAATACGCACCCCTCAAGCGCCACGCCGACCTGGACAGCTGCCTGGCCAGCCTCGACCATCCGCGCCTGTTCGGCTTCACCACCAAGGGCTCGCAGCCTTTTCATGAGGTCGCCTTCCAGCGTGGCGATGCCTTCCTGTTCGGCCCCGAAAGCCGCGGCCTACCCGCTGAGATTCGCGAGGCCCTGCCCGTCGAGCGCCGCCTGCGCCTGCCGATGCGCCCCGACTGTCGCAGCCTGAACCTGTCCAATACGGTTGCCGTCGCCGTTTATGAAGCCTGGCGCCAGCTCGACTTCGCCATGGAGTAAGCGGTGGCGCGGTCATAATCGGAAACAAAGGGGCTGAACGAACCCTACGCAGGGCACGTCGTAAACAGTACCTGTCCGCTATCCAACAATTCTTCGTGAGCAGACGGGCCACATACTCCATCGGCGTCAGAACCCAGGAGAGCGACGTGAGCCAGCCAACCTTCAAGCCCTATCACGCTCCCGCCGGCGGCTGGGGTTCGGCCTATTCGGTCGCCAACATCCTGATTCGCGAAAAGATCCCGTTATCCGGCGCGTCGTTGTTGCTCAAGCAAAACAAGCCCATTGACGGCTTCGCCTGTGTCAGTTGCGCCTGGGCCAAGCCGCATCCGTCGCGGCCGCTGTCGTTCTGCGAGAACGGCGCCAAGGCTACCGCCTGGGAAAATACCAGGCGTCGCTGCGGCCCTGAATTCTTCGCCGCGCACACCGTCACCGAGCTGCTGAACTGGACCGACTTCGACCTTGAAAACCAGGGCCGCCTGACCCACCCCATGCGCTACGACGCCGCGAGCGACAAGTACAGGCCGGTCAGCTGGGACAGTGCCTTCGCCGAGATCGGCAGCGAGCTCAAGGCCATGGCCAATCCCAATCAGGTGGCCTTCTACATGTCCGGTCGCGCGTCGCTGGAAACGGCCTACATGTATGGCGTGCTGGCGCGAATGTACGGCACCAACAACCTGCCAGACAGTTCCAACATGTGCCACGAAAGCACCTCTGTGGCTCTGCCGGAAAGCATCGGCGTGCCGGTCGCCACGGTCACCCTGAACGACATGGAGAAGACCGACGGGCTGTTCTTCTTCGGCCAGAACACCGGCACCAGCAGCCCGCGAATGCTGCATGAACTGCAGGATGCGCGCGAACGCGGCGCCGAGATCGTCACCTTCAACCCAATCCGCGAACGCGGTCTGGAGCGCTTCGTCGACCCACAATCGCCCAAGGAAATGCTCACCCCGGACAGCACGGTGATCAGCACCCAATATCACCAGTTGGCCATCGGTGGGGACATCGCTGCCATCACTGGACTTTGCAAGGCGCTGTTCGCCATGGACGACGAAGCGCAGGCAAGCGGCAGGCCACGTGTCCTTGATATCGATTTTATAGAACAGCACACCCACGGCTTCGACGCTTTCGAGCAGCGTGTACGTAGCTATGACTGGCAGATACTTGAACGCCGCTCGGGCCTCAGCCGCACGGCGATGGAGGCGGCCGCCACGGCTTATGCCAGCTGCCAGCGGGTGATCGTCGCCTACGGCATGGGCATCACCCAGCATCGGCACGGCGTGGAGGCGGTGCAAATGCTGATCAACCTGCTGCTGCTGCGCGGCAACATGGGCAAGGAAGGCGCAGGCATTCTGCCCGTGCGCGGGCATTCCAACGTGCAGGGCCAGCGCACCGTCGGCATCACCGAAAAGGCGACCAAGGTACCTGCGGACAACTTGCGTCGGCAGTTCGGCTTCGAGCCACCGAACGAGGATGGAGTGAATACGGTGGAAGCCTGCGAGGGCATCATCGAAGGGCGTATCAAGGGCTTCATCGCCATGGGCGGCAACTTCGTCCGCGCGGTTCCCGATACGTCGCAGATCGAACCGGCCTGGCGCAAGCTGCGCCTGTCGGTGCAGGTGTCCACCAAGCTCAACCGCAATCACCTCATTACCGGCGAGGTGTCCTATATCCTGCCGTGTCTGGGTCGCACTGAAATCGACCGCCAGGCCACCGGCGAGCAACGCCACACCACTGAGGACAGCACCGCCTGCATCCGCGCCTGGCGTGGGGCAGCCGAGCCCGCCGGCGAGCTGCTGCTATCGGAGCCAGCCATCGTCGCACGCCTGGCCAAGGCTGCATTGCAGCCCAATCCGCGGCTGGACTGGGACGCCTGGGTCGCCAACTACGACCTGATCCGCGACGCCATCGCCGAGAGCTACCCGGATATTTTCTACGACTTCAACGTGCGCATGATGGAGCCCGGCGGCTTCCATCAGCCGCTGGGCGCCAGCCAGCGCAAGTGGAATACCGAAACCGGCAAAGCCAACTTCATCAACCCGCCGCAGCTGGCCGCAGACCCCGACACCGAGCAAGGCGGTCACGAGCGACACGACGTGCTGCAATTGATGACGTTGCGCAGCAACGACCAGTTCAACACCACCGTCTACGGCTACAACGACCGCTTCCGCGGCATCCACGGCACGCGCATGGTGATCCTGCTGAACCGCAACGACATCGTGCGCCTGGGCTTGGCTGAAGGTGATCAAATCGAAGCGGTCACTGAAGTCGACGATGGCGTGCATCGCGCCATCGGGCCATTGCGCGTGACGCCCTATGATATTCCCGAAGGTTGCTGCGCCGGTTACTACCCAGAGTGCAACGTGCTGCTGCCAGTCTGGCACCACGCCAAACGCAGCAAGGTGCCGGCAGCAAAATCGATTCCAGTGCGGCTGCGCAAGGTCATTGCCATGGCCAGCGCTCGCGCCGCGCCCGTTGATCCGGTCCCACCGGCCAGCGCTGGCGCGGCTTGACGGCAGCCAAGCGCGATGCGCGCAGAGGACCAAACGCGGCAAAACCAGCTATGCGCCATAGGCCCAGCGCTGCAGACTGGTTGAAAAGCCGCACCGCCTCCCCCATATCAACCGCATTCGGGCATTCATCGCCCCGCTGCGTGGAGATTTTCCTTTGACCACCATCGTTTCAGTGCGCCGCAACGGCAAAGTCGTCATGGGCGGCGACGGCCAGGTTTCTCTTGGCAACACCGTCATGAAAGGCAACGCCAAGAAGGTCCGTCGCCTCTATCACGGCCAGGTACTGGCCGGCTTCGCTGGCGCCACTGCGGACGCCTTTACCCTGTTCGAGCGTTTCGAGGGCCAGTTGGAAAAACACCAGGGCCACTTGGTGCGTGCTGCCGTAGAGCTGGCCAAGGACTGGCGCACCGACCGCTCCCTGAGCCGCCTGGAAGCCATGCTCGCCGTGGCCAACAAGGACGCCTCGCTGATCATCACCGGCAACGGTGACGTGGTGCAGCCGGAAGACGACCTGATCGCCATGGGTTCCGGCGGCGGTTTCGCCCAGGCCGCAGCCATGGCGCTGATGCGCAAGGGCGGTGAAGAGATGTCCGCCCGGGAAATTGCAGAAACCGCGCTGAACATTGCCGGCAGCATCTGCGTCTTCACTAATCAGACCCTGACTATTGAGGAGCTGGATAGCGCGGTCTGACCGCCTGTCCGCTCTGGAGTACCTAAATGTCCATGACGCCCCGCGAGATCGTCCACGAACTCAACCGCCACATCATCGGCCAGGACGACGCCAAGCGTGCCGTCGCCATTGCCCTGCGCAACCGCTGGCGACGCATGCAGCTGCCCGCCGAACTGCGCCCGGAAGTCACGCCCAAGAACATCCTGATGATTGGTCCGACTGGGGTCGGCAAGACCGAGATAGCGCGCCGCCTGGCCAAGCTGGCCAATGCGCCTTTCATAAAGGTTGAAGCGACCAAGTTCACCGAAGTCGGCTATGTCGGTCGCGATGTCGAGTCGATCATTCGCGACTTGGCCGATGCCGCGCTGAAGATGCTGCGTGAGCAGGAAGTACAAAAGATGCAGCTCCGCGCCGAGGACGCCGCCGAGGAGCGCATTCTCGATGCCCTGTTGCCCCAGGCGCGGCCGGTAGGTTTCAGCGAGGAGCCACTGCAGAGCAGCGATTCCAATACGCGCCAGCTGTTCCGCAAGCGCCTGCGCGAAGGTCAGCTGGACGACAAGGAGATCGATATCGAGGTGGCGGACACCCCGGCCGGCGTCGAAATCATGGCTCCGCCGGGCATGGAGGAGATGACCAGTCAGCTGCAAAACCTCTTCTCCAACATGGGCAAGGGCAAGCGCAAGAGCCGCAAACTGAAAATAAAGGATGCGTTCAAGCTGGTGCGCGACGAGGAAGCCGCGCGTCTGGTGAACGAGGAGGAACTCAAGGCCCGTGCGCTGGAAGCGGTGGAGCAGAACGGCATCGTGTTCATCGACGAAATCGATAAGGTGGCCAAGCGCGGCAACACCAGCGGCGCCGATGTTTCCCGTGAGGGCGTGCAGCGCGACCTGCTGCCGCTGATCGAGGGCAGCACGGTCAACACCAAGCTCGGCATGGTCAAGACCGACCACATCCTGTTCATCGCCAGCGGTGCGTTCCATCTGTCCAAGCCCAGCGATCTGGTGCCGGAACTGCAGGGTCGCCTGCCGATTCGTGTGGAACTCAAGGCGCTGTCCCCGGAAGACTTCGAGCGCATCCTCACCGAGCCGCACGCCTCGCTCACCGAGCAGTACCGCGAGCTGCTGAAGACCGAAGGGCTGCTGATTGAATTCGCCCAGGATGGCATCAAGCGTCTGGCCGAAATCGCCTGGCAGGTCAACGAGAAGACCGAGAACATCGGCGCGCGCCGCCTGCATACGCTGCTCGAGCGCCTGCTGGAAGAAGTTTCCTTCAGTGCGGGCGACCTCGCCGGCCAGCAGAACGGCGAGCCAATTCGCATCGACACCGACTACGTCAACAGCCACCTCGGCGAGCTGGCCGAAGACGAAGACCTGTCGCGCTACATTCTCTAAATCAGCTCAGGCAAAAGGCTGGACGAGAAGCGGCTCACTCGTTCAGCCTTGTCGCCTGCCCGCCACTGCTTCGGTTCTTCCCATGCGCATCCCTACCCAGATCAAACTCCGCAAGGCTTCGAAAACATTGGAGCTCGAATATGGCCCCGACGAGCGCTACAGCCTGCCGGCCGAATTCCTGCGGGTGCATTCGCCGTCCGCCGAGGTGCAGGGTCACGGCAATCCGATCCTGCAGACCGGCAAGATCAACGTTGCGTTGGAGGGCGTGGAGCCGGCCGGACAGTACGCACTGAAACTGACCTTCAGCGACGGCCACGACAGCGGCCTGTATAGCTGGGACTACCTTGATCATCTGGCGCAGGACCAGCAGCAGCTCTGGGATGACTACCTGCAGCAACTGGCGGCAGCCGGCAAATCCCGCGACCCTGATATCTCTCCGGTCAAATTGATGCTGTAAACAAGCCGAAGCCGGGCAAACCCAGCCTTGGCGTTTTTGCTTCAAGCTTCTGGCTCCAAGCTTCGGCTGCTTTTGCCACATTTAGGTTTAGAATGCCCCGCACATTCTTCCGGTGACAGTGACATGACCGATCCCCGCAAAGAGCATGACGCAGAACCCATCACCCACTTCGGCTACAAGAACGTGCCGGAGAGCGAAAAAGCACACAAGGTGGCAGAAGTCTTCCACTCGGTAGCTGCCAAGTACGACCTGATGAACGACCTGATGTCCGGCGGCGTGCATCGTCTCTGGAAGCGCTTCACCATCGAGCTGTCTGGCGTACGCCAAGGCAATCGCGTGCTGGATATCGCCGGCGGCACTGGCGATCTGGCACGCCAGTTCTCGCGCATCGTCGGCCCCACCGGCGAAGTGGTTCTGGCCGACATCAACGCTTCGATGCTCAAGGTCGGTCGCGACAAGCTGCTGGACAAAGGCGTGGCCGGCAACATCAGCTTTGTGCAGGCCGATGCCGAGAAGCTGCCCTTCCCGGACAACCACTTCGACGTGGTCACCATCGCCTTCGGCCTGCGCAACGTCACCCACAAGGAAGCCGCCATCGCTTCCATGCTGCGGGTGCTCAAGCCCGGCGGACGGCTGCTGGTGCTGGAGTTTTCCAAGCCCACCAATCCGCTGCTCTCCAAGGCCTATGATGCCTACTCGTTCAGCCTGCTACCCATGATGGGCAAGCTGATCACCAACGATTCGGAGAGCTACCGCTACCTAGCCGAATCCATCCGCATGCACCCTGACCAGGAAACGCTCAAGGGCATGATGGCCGACGCCGGCTTCGAGCGCGTCACCTACCACAACATGACCGGCGGCATCGTCGCCCTGCATCGCGGCATCAAGCCCTGATGCTGCAGCTTGCCGTGCTCGCCGCAGCCGAACGCGGCATCAACCGCCTGCTGCGCCTCGATCCGACCGCCTTGCCACGGCTGGCCCGGCTGAACGGCCGCGCCATCGAGATCGATTGCACGGCGCCGGCCTGGCGACTGTTCGTGATCGCCGATGGCGAAGGTCTGCGGCTGGCCAGCGAATGGGGCAGCGAAGCGGAGTGCCGCCTGCGTGCCCCGGCGTCGAGCCTGATACGCCTGGCTCTGAGCCGCAACAAGACTGCGGTGCTGCACGGTCCGGAAGTCGAAATCGACGGCGACAGCGCCCCGCTGATGCAGCTGGCCGAGGTGCTGCAAGATCTGGAGCTGGACTGGGAATACGAAGTCTCGCGCTGGCTCGGACCGGTCGGCACCCAGTTGCTCGGCTCCAGCCTGCGCCGCCCCGCTGCCTGGGCCAGGCAGAGCGCTGACAGTTTGCGCCAGGACCTCGCCGACTATCTCAACGAAGAGTCGCGCACCCTGGTCGGCCGCAACGAAGCTGAAGCACGCTTCGACGAACTCGACCGACTCAAGCTGACCCTCGACCGACTCGAGGCCCGAGTCGAACGCCTCACCCACTCCCTGAAACCAGATCAAACCGAATGAAGCTGTTCGCTGCCACCCGCCGCCTGTTCCGCATCCTGCTGGTGGTGATTCGTTACCGCCTGGATGACATCATCCTCGACCTGCCGATGCCCTGGTGGTTGCGCACAAGCAGCTACTTGCTGCCCTGGCGCTGGCTGCCGCGCCGACACAGCGAACTGACCCGTGGTGCACGCCTGCGTCTGGCGTTGGAGGGCCTTGGGCCGATCTTCATCAAGTTCGGCCAGATCCTCTCCACCCGCCGCGATCTGCTGCCGCTGGACATCGCCGAAGAGCTGGCGATGCTGCAGGATCGCGTGCCGCCCTTCGATTCGGCGACAGCCATTGCCCTGATCGAACAGCAACTGGGCGCCAGCGTCGGCGAGCTTTTCGCGCGCTTCGACAGCAAGCCGCTGGCCTCTGCCTCGGTCGCCCAGGTCCACGCCGCCCGGTTGCGCAGCGGCGAGGAAGTAGTGGTCAAGGTGGTACGACCGAATCTCAAGCCGATCATCAACCAAGATCTGGCCTGGCTGTTTCTGCTGGCCAAGGCGGCCGAGCGCGCGTCCATCGATGCGCGACGCCTGCACCTGGTGGAAGTGGTCGACGACTACGCCAAGACCATCCACGACGAGCTCGACCTGCTGCGCGAAGCGGCCAACGCCAGCCAGCTCAAGCGCAACTTCCAGGACTCGCCGCTACTTTACGTACCGCAGGTGTATTGGGATTACTGCCGCCCCCAGGTGCTGGTGATGGAGCGCATCTACGGTGTGCCGGTTACTGACATGGCCAAGCTGGCCGAGCAGCGTACCGACATGAAGCAGCTGGCAGAGCGCGGCGTGGAGATCTTCTTCACCCAGGTATTCCGCGACAGCTTCTTCCATGCCGACATGCACCCCGGCAACATCTTCGTCAGCACCCATCAGCCCTGGAACCCGCAATACATCGCGGTGGACTTCGGTATCGTCGGCAGCCTGACGCCGGAAGACCAGGATTATCTGGCGCGCAATCTGATGGCCTTCTTCAAACGCGACTACCGCAAGGTCGCGCAACTGCACATCGATTCGGGCTGGGTACCGGCGGAAACCAAGGTCAACGAATTCGAGGCGGCAATCCGCACAGTCTGCGAGCCTATCTTCGAAAAACCACTCAGGGACATTTCCTTCGGCCAGCTGCTGGTGCGGCTGTTCCAGGTGGCGCGGCGCTTCAACATGGAAGTGCAGCCGCAACTGGTACTGCTGCAGAAGACCCTCCTCAACATCGAGGGTTTGGGCCGCGAACTGTATCCCGACCTCGACCTGTGGAGCACCGGCCAGCCTTACCTGGAGCGCTGGATGCGTGAGCGCATGAGCCCCAAACAGCTGCTGAAGAACGTACAGGGGCAGATCGAACAGATACCGCATCTGGCCGGCATGGCCCGCGAGCTGCTCGAACATATGTCGCAGCCCCATGCCGACAATCCGGCCCCCCCCTGGCGTGAACGCCACCATGGCTGGCCGCTGCGTCTGATTGGCGCAGCACTGCTCGGCGGCGGCGGGGTTCTGGCCGCCGGAGCCACTACTTTCACAGCCACCGCCACCTGGCCGGCCTGGCTGATGCTGGCGGCCGGCCTTTACATCGTCGTACGCCGATAGCCAGCGCTCTGCGAGGCTGGCAAACTTGTCGCACTGTACGGAGAAGCCGATGAACTGGCTGGACGAAATCAACTGGAATGCCGATGGCCTGATCCCGGCGATCGCGCAGGACTACCACACCGGGCGCATTCTGATGATGGCGTGGATGAACCGCGAGTCGCTCACTCTGACCACGCAGGAAAATCGCGCCATCTACTGGTCGCGCTCGCGCGGCAAGCTGTGGCGCAAAGGCGAAGAGTCGGGCCACATCCAGAAACTGCATGAACTGCGCCTGGACTGCGACGCGGACGTGATCGTGCTGATGGTCGAGCAATTGGGCGGTATCGCCTGCCACACCGGACGCGAGAGCTGTTTCTATCGTGTGTTCGACAACGGCGGTTGGCGAACCGTCGAGCCGGTCCTCAAGGACCCCCACGCCATCTATGCGGAGCACAAGCATGAGTGAAACTTTCGCCCGCCTGGCCGAAGTACTGGAAGCCCGCAAGGGCGCCGAACCGGACAGTTCCTACGTGGCCAGCCTGTATCACAAGGGCCTGAACAAGATTCTGGAAAAGCTCGGCGAAGAATCGGTGGAAACCATTCTCGCCGCCAAGGATGCCGCCGCCAGCGGCGATGCCAACGAGCTAATCTATGAAACCGCCGATCTTTGGTTTCACAGCCTGGTCATGCTAGCCGCACTTGGTCAGCATCCGCAGGCGGTACTGGACGAACTGGACCGACGTTTCGGTCTTTCCGGACATGCGGAAAAAGCCGCTCGCCCGCACAACTGATTCATTTTCGGAGGTAGCACCATGGGTCTCGGTGGAATAAGCATCTGGCAACTCCTGATCATCCTGCTGATCGTCGTCATGCTGTTTGGTACCAAGCGCCTCAAGGGCCTGGGTTCGGACCTGGGTGATGCGATCAAGGGCTTCCGTAAATCGATGGGTACTGATGAGGAAAAGCCCAGCGTCGAGGAAAAACCGGGAACCACCATTGACGCGCAAGCGCGCAAGGTCGAAGAGCCGACCAAGAAAGACTAGTCCCGCGCGGGCCCGCTGCACCCGCCCGACAACGAACCTGTCGGGACGCACGCCGAGCCCCCTTGATGTGAGCGAGTCCTGATGTTCGATATCGGCTTTTCCGAGATGCTGCTGGTCGGCCTGGTGGCACTGATTGTGCTGGGCCCGGAGCGGCTGCCCGGCGCGGTGCGCACTGCAGGTCTTTGGGTCGGCCGGCTGAAGCGAAGCTTCAGCAACATCAAGGCGGAAGTGGAACGAGAGATCGGCGCCGACGAGATTCGGCGCCAGCTGCATAATGAGCGCATTCTCGACCTTGAGCGCGAAATGAAGCAGAGCATCATGCCTCCCGCCTCCGGCAACGACCGCAGCGACAGCCCCGCCACTGCACCTGAAACAGCGGCGAGCACGCCAAACCTGAAAAACGACGTGACTGCTCCCGCTCCGCAGCCATCGACAGGGACCGCTAAATCGGCCGAATCCGCGCCCGCTTCACGCCCTGACAGGTCACCTGAACCATGAGCAATGACGCCAGCAACGATCAGGAAATGCCGCTGATCGCCCACCTTACCGAGCTGCGCAAACGCCTGCTGCGCTGCGTCATGGCCATCGCTTTGCTGTTCGCCGGGCTGTTCTACTTTTCCCAGCAGATCTATTCCCTGGTAGCCGCCCCGCTGCGCGCCTATCTGCCGGAAGGCGCGACAATGATCGCCACCGGCGTCGCTTCTCCTTTTCTCACGCCTTTCAAGCTGACGCTGATGGTGGCGCTGTTCCTCTCGATGCCCATCATCCTCTATCAGATCTGGGGCTTTATCGCGCCGGGGCTGTACAAGCATGAAAAGCGCATTGCGGTACCGCTGCTGATCTCCAGCATCATCCTCTTCTACGCCGGCATGGCATTCGCTTACTTCGTGGTCTTTCCAATCATGTTCGGCTTCTTCGCCAGCGTGACGCCCGAGGGCGTAGCGATGATGACCGACATTGGCCAATATCTGGATTTCGTCCTGACGCTGTTCTTTGCGTTCGGCGTGGCGTTCGAGATTCCGGTAGCGACCTTCCTGCTGATATGGGTCGGCATCGTCGACGTGGCGACCCTGCGCAAGAGCCGTCCCTACGTAATCGTCGGCTGCTTTGCGGTTGGCATGGTGCTGACGCCACCGGACGTGTTTTCGCAAACCCTGCTCGCCGTACCGATGTGGCTGCTGTTCGAGGCAGGTGTCATCTGTGGCAGCATGGTCAGCAAACGCGAAGCGGCCTTTCGCGGCGACGCCGATGAAGACAAGCCTGAGCGCGACAGACAACCGCCCGTTTCGCGCCCGTGAATCTGCTACTTCTTGAGG
>Ga0233375_1000286_pt1 | contig 28825 bp, 27 predicted proteins | sample ElkDunMinimDraft_10_FD_191539 | JGI IMG/M metagenome (GOLD analysis project Ga0233375, IMG submission 191539) | Fecal eukaryotic communites from dung pellets of Tule Elk in California, USA - Elk Dung E16 | ecosystem: Host-associated > Mammals > Digestive system > Large intestine > Fecal | place... | reverse complement strand
AGGTCCTCCACGGTCTCCTTGAACAGCGGGAGCATGCCGGCGTGGTGCGCGGCGACCCCGCGCGCGAGCGCCTCGACGAACGCGTCGTACCCGAGCACCCCCAGGTCCTCGGGCGGGATCGCGGCGCACCGCTCCTCCACGACGCGGCGGATCCCGGCCTCCTCCCGCGGGTCGGTCAGGCGCACCCCCGCGGACAGGCACTGCTGCACGGCCGCCTCGCAGCCGACCCGGGAGAAGATGAAGACGATCGCGGGCAGGAGCCCCGCCTCGGCCAGCTCGTCGACGACCACGAACCGTGGCGGCGGGCGCAGCCCCGGTCCGGGCCGGTGGCCGCCGCGTCCCCGGTGCCCGCGGTCACGCGGGCCGCGCTGGTCACGCGCACCGGGCGGCTGGCGCCGCAGCAGGTGCGTCAGGTCCGGGTTGATGGGCGGGTCGACGCCGGGGGCCGTCGGGTCGACGTGCCCGGCGTACAGGTCGAGCAGCCGGTCACCCACCAGCACGTGCTGCCCCAGCGGCACGGGGCGGTGCTCGCTGACCACCACGGTGGTGTCACCGCGCACCGTGGCGAGCCAGTCGCCGAACTCCTCCGCGTTGGACACGGTCGCCGACAGGGACACGAGCTGCACGTCGTCGGGCAGGTGGATGATCACCTCCTCCCACACCGGACCGCGGAACCGGTCCGCCAGGTAGTGCACCTCGTCCATGACGACGTAGCCGAGCCCCGCCAGCGCCGGCGACCCCGCGTACAGCATGTTGCGCAGCACCTCGGTCGTCATCACCACGACGTCGGCGTCACCGTTCACCGTCGTGTCACCCGTGAGCAGGCCGACACGGTCCGCGCCGTGGACCCGGGCGAGGTCGGCGTACTTCTGGTTCGACAGCGCCTTGATGGGCGTGGTGTAGAACGCCTTGCGCCCCGAGGCGAGCGCCAGGTGCACGGCGAACTCCCCGACCACCGTCTTGCCCGCCCCGGTCGGTGCTGCGACGAGCACACCGCTGCCGCGTTCCAGCGCAGCGCACGCCTCGACCTGGAAGTCGTCCAGCGGGAAGTCCAGGCGCTCCCGGAACGTCCCGAGCTCACCACGCTCCGCCGCGGCCCGGCGGCGTGCGGCCGCGTACCGCTCCGCGGGCGACGGCTCCTGGTCCGCCTGTCGCGAGGGCGGCGCGGCGTTCGAGCCACCGGCCCGGCGGGGCTCGGCGGACGCGGCACGGGACGGTCGACGACGTGGGGGCACGGGCCCACCCTAGGCACGCCGCGGCGGTGCGCTACCGGAGCACGCCGAGCGCGCCGGGGACCACCTCGACGACCAGCGGCAGGGCGCCCACACGCTCCCCGTCCGCGAACGCGACCGGCGGCGGCGGGCCCAGTGCGGGTGCCGCCTCGACCAGCACGCGCCGCCCACGCAGCACCTGCACCCGCGGGTCGTCGACGTGCCTGCCGCGGTAGATCCGCGGGAACACCCCGAGCGCCTGCGTGCGGGTCAGCGGGCCGGCGAGCACGACGTCGAGCAGGCCGTCGTCCGGGACGGCATCGGGCGCGATGGGCAGGCCGCCGCCGAACCAGGGCGTGTTGGCCACGGCCACGAGCGTGCCGGCCGACTCCCAGACGGTGTCGTCGACCTGCACGCGGTACCCGTACGGCCGGAAGGCAGCCAGCTCCGGGGGCAGCGCTCGCAGGTAGCGTGCGTGGCCCCGGGGCCAGGTCAGGGCGTTGGCGCGCGCGTTGACGGCTGCGTCCAGCCCGCAGGACAGGACGCCGGCGCACCACGTGCTCGCGGACCCGTCGGGCGGTCCAGCGCGCAGCGCGTCGACCCGCTGCGGTGCGGCGCGCAGCGCCCGGTCGATGACGGCGACCGCCTTGTCGACGTCGGCGCGCGGCAGCCCGAGGGCGCGTGCCACGTCGTTGCCGGTCCCGACCGCGACGACGCCGAGGGGCACGTCGGTGCCGGCGACGACGTCGACGCCGAGGTGCACCATCCCGTCCCCGCCGACGACGACGAGCGCGTCGAGCCCGGCCGTGGCCGCCTGCCGTGCCCGGGACGTGGCCTGGGCGAGCGTCGGCGCGGACAGGTCGTGGACCACGTGCCCGGCACGCTCCAGCAGCCGGTGGGCGCGCCGTCCGACGCGGGTGCCCTGCCCGGTGCCGGCGACGGGGTTGACGACGAGCCCGACGGTGCTCATGCCGTGCCGGGCGCGGCGTCGGTGCGCGTGCCGGCGGGCCCGGCGCCGTCCCGGGGGGTGCCGCCACCGGGCGCCTCGTCGTCGTCGGGCATGGTGCCGTCCAGGCGCGGCATCCCCTGCGCGACGAGCGCGCGGTCCAGCCGGCGGTCGTGCAGCAGGCACACCCCGAGCGCCCCGAGGAAGAGCAGGCAGATCGGCACGGCGACGACGAGCATCGACACGGCGTCGGGCGTGGGGGTCGCGATCGCCGCGAAGACGAACGCGAGGACGATCGCCCACCGCCACCCGGCCGCCCACGTGCGTGCGCGGACGAGCCCGGCGAAGGTCAGGGCGACCATGACGACCGGGAGCAGGAACCCCAGGCCGAAGGCCAGGACGATCCGCATGACGAACGACAGGTAGAGCTGGGCGTCGACCCAGTTGGTCGTCTCCGCGGGGGCGAAGGCGGTGAGCAGGCGCACGGCGTTGGGCAGCGCCCACCAGGCGAGCCCGGCGCCGGCGAAGAAGAGCGGCACGCCGACGGCGATGAACCCCACGGCGTAGCGGCGCTCCTTGGACGTCAGCCCGGGCGTGATGAAGGCCCACAGCTGGTACATCCACCAGGGCGCGGTGAACAGCACGCCGAGGAACAGGGAGACCTTCACCTGGACGTCGAACGCCGTCGCCACACCCTGGAAGTTCAGCGACACCCGGTCGCCGCGGGCGTCGGCGACGTCGAGGATCGGCTGCTGGAGCAGGTGGAAGACCGGCTCGTAGAGGAACCAGCCGCCGACCGCGCCGACGACCAGACCGAGCGCGATGAGCACGATCCTGCGACGCAGCTCGCGCAGGTGCTCGCGCAGCGGCATGCGGGCCCCCGGGTCCGCCGCGCGTCGGGGCTTGCGGCTCACCGGCCGCTCAGGCGCGCGGCGGTGCGGCGGGCGCCGCGGGCGGCGGTGGCGGCACGTCACCGGCGGCCGGGGCGGTACCGGCGGCCGTGCCCGTGCCGGCGGTGGTGCCGGTCACCGGGTCGGCGTCGACCACGGGGTCGGGCGTCGGGGCGCCGGGGGTGCGGCGTCCGTCGTCCGCGAGGTCCTTGACCTCGTTCTTGAAGATCTTCATGGACTGCCCGATGCTCTTGGCCAGTCCCGGCAGCCGGTTCGCCCCGAAGAGCAGCAGGACCACCACCAGGACCATGATCACGTGCACGGCGCTGACGTTCCTGAGCATGACGACCCCTCTGTGGTCCGTTGTCCTCCGGGCGAGTCTACGGGGTGGACCTCGGGAGTCGAAGCGCTTCGGCAGGCGGTTCCGGGAGTGGTGCGCTCACCCGAACCAGCGGGTCGACGCGTCGGCGACCGTGGCGCGGTGCCGCTCCCGGCGCAGGGCCCGGTGCTCCCGGCGGACGGCCCGCAGCAGCTCGACGCGGTCGCGCAGCTCCTGCGGCTCGCGTCCCAGCGCGGGTCGGATCTCCGCGCCGGCCGCGCGTGCCTGCTCCTCGAGCTCTGCCGTGCGGGCGGTCAGCCGGTCGGCGACCTCCCCCGCCCGCGCGAGCTCGTGCCCCAGGGCGACGACGGCGTGCCACAGCCGCCGGCCGATCAGGAAGGCGCCGGCCAGGGTCGCCAGGACCAGGACCGTCCACACCGTGAACCACAGCACGTCAGCACTCCCCCGCGGTCGTCTCGAGCAGCGGCGCGTAGGCCGCCAGGGCGCCGCGGGCGGTCGCGGCCACGTCGTGCGCGACGTGCGGCGGCCGCACGTCCAGGACGTCGTCCGCCACCTGCAGCAGCAGGTGCCGCACCCAGGCCGGCTGCACCACGCGCAGCTCGACCTCGAACGCCCCGTCGGCCAGCTCGCGCGTGCGCTCCACGGGGACGGTCTCGGCGACCCAGCGTGCGCGGCCGGCCAGGCGGACGGTCACGAGCTCACCGGACGGGTCGGGCTGGAACACGTCGGCGTCGGCGGCGACGGGGTGCTCGTCGGCGGGCTCGTCGAGCACGGCGGCGTCGACGATGCGGTCGACGCGGAACATCCGCTCGGCGTCGGCCGCGAGCGACCACGCCAGCAGGTAGGAGTGCTCGTCCTGCGTCACCAGGCGCACGGGGTCGACGTCCCGCTCGGTGACGACGTCGGAGGCGTCCACGTACCGCAGCCGCAGGCGCCGACGTCCGGACAGGGCGGCGCCGACCGCGGCGGCGACCGCCGGGACGGCGCCGACCTGCAGCTCGACGTCGACGGGCACCCCCGCCGCCGCGTCGCCCGTGGCCGCCTGCACCTTGGCGAGCACGGAGTCGAGCACGGCCGCGCGCTCGGCGTCCATCGCGGGTCGCAGGGCGGCGAGGGAGCGCAGTGCCGCCAGCAGCGCGACGCCCTCGCGCGGGCCGAGGCGCAGGGGGCGCGTCACGCCGCGCCCCTCGGTGAGCCGCACGACGCCCTGCTCGTAGGAGGACGCGTCGAAGTCGATGAGGTCGTCCGGGAGGTACCCCGGTGTCCCGGTCACCCACAGGGTGTCGACGTCGGCCATGACCTGCTCGGGGGTGACGCCGAACTGGGCGGCGACCTGCTCGACCGGGACGTCCTCGTGCCGCTCGAGGTAGGCGATCATGCCCAGCATCCGCACCAGGCGGTCGCTCGCGCGCTCAGGCACCGCGGGCCTCCTCGACGTCGGTGCGGTGCGGCGCCTCGTGGTGCGCCGGGCGGGCGTCGAGGGTCGCGGCGACGCGCAGCATGCCGACCACGGCGTCGCGCACCTGCGGCGGGTCCAGCACGACCACGGCGTCGCCGTACCCGACGACCTCCTCGGCGAGCTCCCAGTCGACCCGGAACGGCACGGCCAGCAGGTCGCGCCCGGCGAGGACGTCCGCGGCGCCGGTGGGCAGCGCGACGTCGGACGGGGCCTGCGTGGCCCGTGCCCGCAGCGCGCCGGCCCGCCCGGGCGTGACGGCGAGCAGGGCCGTCTGCTCCGGTCCCGCGGCACCCCACGTGCGGGCCGCCTCGGCGAGCTCCTCGGCGGTGGGCGGTGCGAAGCCGCCGGGCTCCCCCACCGGCCGCACGGGCCCGCGGATGCGCGACAGGCGGAACGAGCGGCTGGCGTCGCGGTCGAGGTCACGGGCGAGCAGCACCCAGCCGCCGCGTCGCGCCAGCAGCCGCCACGGCTCGACGCGCCGCTCACGCACCTCCCCGGTGGTGGCGGCGTGGTACGTGAAGCGCACGGCCTGGCGGTTCTGCACGGCGTCGACGAGCGGTGCGAAGGCCTCACCGCCGGCGCGCACCCGCGGGGCGAGACCTGCGACGAGGTCGTGCGCCTCGGGTGCAGTGCCCACGGCGCGCAGCTTGGTCAGCGCGCGCGTCGAGTCGGCGCGCAGCGACTGGTCCTGCCACACCTGGGCGGCCAGGGCCAGGACCCCCAGCTCGGCGGCCGTCAGCTCGATCGGCGGCAGCGACCAGTGCGCCGTGTCGATGCGGTACCCGATGTCGTCGCCGTGCCCGGCGTGCGTCACCGTGAGCACCGGGACGCCGAGCTCGCGCAGCGTGTCCTTGTCCCGCTCGAACATCCGCTCGAAGGCGTCGTCGGAGCGGGCGTCGCCGTACCCGGCCACGGAGGCGCGCACCTGCTCCTTGGTCATGCGGCCGGTGGTGTTCACCAGGGCGATGACGAGGTTGAGCAGGCGCTCGGCGGGTGGGATCGCGGGGGGCATCGGGCACCACGGTAGTCGTCCGGACGTGCACGGGGGGCACGGGACGCCCGCGCCGCGCCGGTAGCGTGGGCGCGTGATCGCGTGGCGTGCGGGAGTGGTGAGGGAGTGCCGGGCCCGGTGGGACGGTGCGTGCGAGTCGACGGTGGCGCTCGAAGGCGAGGACCGCACCGTGCGGGCGCTGTCCTACCCCCACCTCGTCGGCGAGGTCGTGCCGGGCGCGCGGGTGCTGCTCAACGCCACCGCGCTGCTGCGCGGGCTCGGTACCGGGGGGTACGCCCTGGTGGTCGCGCGCACCGACTCCCTGGTGCCGGACCCGCTGCCCGGTCCCGGGCACCTGGTCAAGGCGCGGTACACGCCCCTGCAGGCGATGGTCCTGGGCGTCGACGACCAGGAGTCCCCGCACCACGAGGTGCTGCGGGACGCCGACGACCTCGCCGGGCTGCCGGTGGTCGTGGCCGACCTGCACTCGGCGCTGCCGGCGGTGGTCGCCGGTGCCCGCGCCGCGGCTGCCGGCCTCGGGCGTCCGGCGCCGCGGGTGGCGTACGTGATGACGGACGGCGGGGCGCTGCCGGCCTGGTTCTCCCGCGCGGTCGACGGCCTGCGGTCGGCGGGGTGGCTGCAGGCGTGCGTGACCGTGGGGCAGGCGTTCGGCGGTGACCTGGAGGCGGTGACCGTCCACACGGGGCTGCTGGCCGCGCGGCACGTGGTCGGCGCGGACCTCGTGGTCGTGGCACAGGGGCCCGGCAACCTCGGGACGGGCACGCGCTGGGGGTTCTCGGGGGTCGCCGCCGGTGAGGCGCTGAACGCGGCCGGCGTCCTGGGGGGCCGGCCCGTCGCGTCGCTGCGCGTGTCGGGTGCCGACGCCCGTGACCGCCACCTGGGCGTGTCCCACCACTCGCTGACGGCCTACGGCCGCGTGGCGCTGGTCCCGGCCGACGTCGTCGTCCCGGAGTTCGACCCCGACCTGCCCGGCACCCCGCAGGACCTCACCGCGGACCCCGACCCCGCGGCGTGGGCCGCGTTCGGGGCGCGCGTCACGGCGCAGGCCGAGGGGATCACGTCACCGGCCGGACGTCACGCGTCGGTGCGGGTCGGTGCGGGGACGGCGCTGCTGGACGCGCTGCGCACCTGCCCCGTGCGGCTGTCGACCATGGGTCGGGGCCTGGACGCCGACCCGGCCGCGTTCCTCGCGGCGGCCGTGGCGGGCGTGCACGCCGTGACGGCGGGCTGACGCGGCGACGCCGGGACCGGCGGCCGGCCCCGGGTCAGTCGTCGGCGGCCGTGGCGCTGCGCCGTGCGACGAGCGTGGCCAGGCGGCGCGCCTCGCGCTCGGCGCGCTCACCGTCGGCGCGCTGCACCCCCATGACGGCGAGGGTGTCCCCGTCCGCCAGGTCGAGCTGCACCCAGGCCCGTCCCTGCCCGAACCGCACCGAGACGATCTGCGCCCAGGTCACGTGCGTGGTGACCAGGAGGTTGCGCACGCGCAGGCCGGTCGCGTCCGGGACCGCGCTGACGGAGGCCTGCCGCCAGCAGAACCACGCGATCGCGAGGGCGAACAGCACGAACGCGACCTGGTCGAGCGGCGAGAGCCCGGGCATGACGGCGACGAGCAGGACCGTCAGGGCGAGCACGGCGACCGCGACGCCCAGCGTGACGGCGCGTGCGAGCCGCGGCCGGAACGGTGCGTCGAGCCGGTCGTCGTCGGGCGTCACGTCAGATCCGGCAGGCGAGGATCGACGTCACGAGGATCGCGCGGGCGCCCACGTCGTACAGGGCGTCCATGACGCGGTTGGTCTGGTTGCGCGGCACCATCGCACGCACGGCGGCCCACTGGCCGTTGTGCAGCGGTGACACCGTGGGCGACTCCAGGCCGGGGGTGATGGCGACGGCCTGGTCCACCAGCTCGAGCGGCACGTCGTAGTCCATGAGGACGTACTCGCGGGCGGTGAGCACCCCCTGCAGCCGGCGGGTGAGGATGTCCAGGCCCGCGGGCTGGTCCACGTCGGCACGCCGGACCAGGACGGCCTCGGAGCGCAGGATCGGCTCCCCGAAGACCTCGAGCCCGGCGGCACGCAGGGTGGAGCCGGTCTCCACGACGTCGGCGATCACGTCGGCGACACCCAGGCGGATGGCGGACTCGACGGCACCGTCGAGGCGCACGACCGCGGCCGGCTCGATGTCGCGCTCGCGCAGGTAGGCGGCCACGAGCTCGGCGTAGGAGGTGGCGACCCGCAGCCCGGCGATCTGCCGGGCGTCGGTCAGCCGACCGGCTGTGCCGGCGAACCGGAACGTGGAGCGGGCGAACCCGAGGGGCAGGTGCTCGACGGCCGACGAGGCGGAGTCGATGAGCAGGTCACGCCCGGTGATGCCGACGTCGACGGTCCCGGCGCCGACGTACACGGCGACGTCGCGCGGGCGCAGGAAGAAGAACTCCACGTCGTTGTCCGGGTCCGGCAGGACCAGCTCGCGCGAGTCGCGGCGCTGCCGGTACCCGGCCTCCCGGAGCATGTCGACGGCGGGCTCCGACAGGGAGCCCTTGTTGGGGACGGCGATCCTCAGCACGGTGTCCTCGGGTGGTTCGGTGGGTGTCGGTGGGCGGTGCGTCCGGCGGGGCCGGGATCCCTCACAGGTGCGTGTACACGTCCTGCAGCGTCAGCCCCTTGGCGAGCATGAGCACCTGCAGGTGGTACAGCAGCTGGGAGATCTCCTCGGCGGCGCGCACGTCGGACTCGTGCTCGGCCGCCATCCAGACCTCGGCCGCCTCCTCGACGATCTTCTTGCCGATCGCATGCACGCCGGCGTCCAGCTCGGCGACCGTGCCCGACCCCTCGGGGCGGGTGACGGCCTTCTGGGACAGCTCGGCGTACAGCTCCTCGAACGACTTCACGAGCCGAGCCTAGACGTCCGTCCGACCGCAGCCGCACACGGGTCCGTCATGCGTCGCCCAGCGCACGCAGGGTCAGCGCGGTGGCGACCGCCGCCTGCGCGGCTTCGGCGCCCTTGTCCTCCCGCGAGCCGGGCAGCCCGGCACGGTCGAGGGCCTGCTGCTCGTCGTCGCACGTCAGCAGCCCGAACCCGACGGGGACCCCGGTGTTCAGGCCGACCTGCGTCAGGCCCCAGGTCGCGGCCTGGCACACGTAGTCGAAGTGCGGGGTGCCGCCGCGGATGACGACACCGAGGGCGACGACCGCGTCGGCCGTGCCGGCGGCGCGCTGCGCGGCCACGGGCAGCTCGAACGAGCCGGGGACGCGCACGGTGGTGACGTCGCGCACACCGGCCTCGGCCAGCGCGCGCTCGGCGCCGGCGACCAGACCGTCCATGACGGTGGTGTGCCAGCTCGCGGCGACGACGACGACCTTCAGGCCGCTGCCGTCCAGGTCCAGGGTGGGTGCGCCTGCACCGCTCATGCCAGCTCCTCCAGGGGTGCGAACGTGTGGTCGGTCGTGTCGGCGCCCGCCGGTGCGGGGCGGGCGAGGACGGGGGCGACGTGCACGGCGGGTGCCACGTCCGGTGCGCCCACGGTCGCGGGGTCGTCGAGGTGCAGCGCGTGGCCCATGCTGACGGCCTTGGTGCGCAGGTACGCCTCGTTGTGCGGGGTGCGACCCACCTCCAGGCCGCGCACCTGGGTGACCTCGATGCCGTGGGCGCGCAGCCCGGCGACCTTGGCCGGGTTGTTGGTCAGCAGGCGGACGCGCCGCACGCCGAGATCGGCCAGGATCGCCGCCGCGGCGCCGTACTCGCGCCGGTCGGCGGGCCACCCCAGGTCGACGTTGGCCTCGATGGTGTCGCGGCCCTCGTCCTGCAGGGCGTACGCGGCGACCTTGGCGAGCAGCCCGATCCCCCGGCCCTCGTGCCCGCGGAGGTAGACGACCGCGCCGCCCTCGGCGGCGGCGATCTGCAGCGCCGCGTCCAGCTGCGGACCGCAGTCGCAGCGCGCGGACCCGAACGCGTCGCCGGTGAGGCACTCGGAGTGCACCCGCACCGTCGGCTCGGCGGCCAGGCCCGACGTCGAGACGAGCGCGACGTGCTCGTCGCCGGTGCGCAGGTCACGGAACCCGTGGATGCGGAAGTCGCCGTGGCGCGTCGGCAGGTACGCGGTGTGGGTGGCGTGCACGCGCGGCGCCAGGGCGGCCGGCTCGACGGGCTCCGGCTCGGTGTCGCCGTGGGCGAGGCGCCAGGCCCGCAGGTCGGCGATCGTCAGGAGCACCAGGCCCTCCTCGGCGGCGACCGCGGCCGCGTCCGGCAGCCGCATCATCGTGCCGTCGTCGTGCACCAGCTCGGCGATCGCGGCGACCGGCTCCAGGCCGGCCAGCCGGCACAGGTCCACCGCGGCCTCGGTGTGCCCCGCGCGGTGCAGCACCCCGCCGGGCACGGCGCGCAGCGGCAGCACGTGCCCGGGGCGGATGAGGTCGGTGCGGCCCGACGCGGGGTCGGCCAGCACCCGCAGCGTGCGGGCGCGGTCGGCCGCGGAGATCCCCGTGGTGACGCCCGTCGCGGCGTCGACGGTGACCGTGTACGCGGTGCGGCGGGGGTCCTGGCTGTGCGGGACCATCAGCGGCAGGTCCAGCGCGTCCGCGCGCTCGCCGGTCATCGGCGCGCAGAGGTAGCCCGAGGAGTGCCGGATCGTCCAGGCGACCCACTCCGGCGTCGCGGACTGCGCCGCGAGGACCACGTCGGCCTCGTTCTCCCGGTCCTGGGAGTCCGAGACGAGCACCGGGCGGCCGGCGCGCAGCGCGTCGAGCGCCTCCTCGACCGTGCCCAGACGGATGTCGCCGCTCATCGGGCCACCCCCGCCGTGGCCAGCAGCCGCTCGGTGTACTTCGCGAGCACGTCGACCTCCAGGTTGACCCGTGCCCCGGGCGCGAGCGTCCCCAGCGTCGTGACCTGCAGGGTCGTGGGGATCAGCGAGACGCCGAACGTGTCGTCGCCCACGTGCGTCACCGTCAGCGACACGCCCTGCACCGTGATGGAGCCCTTCTCGGCCACGTACCGAGCCAGCGCCGGCTCGAGCCCGATCTCCACGTCGTCCCAGCGAGGGCCGGGCCTGCGCGACCGCACGACGCCCACACCGTCGACGTGCCCCTGCACGACGTGCCCGCCGTACCGGCCGCCGACCGCCAGCGCCCGCTCCAGGTTGACCGCGTCGCCCGGTGCGAGGTCGCCCAGCGCGGAGCGCCGCAGCGTCTCGGGCATGACGTCGGCGACGAACGTGCCGTCGCCCGGCAGGTCCGCGACGGTCAGGCACACGCCGCTGACCGCGATCGAGTCGCCCGGTCGCGCGTCGGACGTGACCAGCGGCCCACGCACGCGCAGCCGCGCGTCCGCCTCGTCCCCGGCCCCGCGCTCCAGCGCGACGACCGTGCCCAGCTCCTCGACGATCCCGGTGAACATCAGTGCTCCTCCTCGGTGGACGGACGTGCGGCCGGGGCTGGTGCCTCGCCGGCCGGTGCGGGCCGGAGCGTGGCGACGACGAGCACGTCGGGCCCCAACGGGACCACCGTGCTCGGCACCAGGCGCAGCGCCTGCGTGATGGTGGTGATGCCGAGGTCGCCGACCGCGGCCGGGCCGGCGCCCAGCAGCACCGGGGCGATGTACGCGTGGACCTCGTCCACCAGGCCGGCCGCGAGGAACGCGGCGGCGAGCGTCGGGCCGCCCTCGACCAGCACGTGGCGCACCTCGCGCTCGTGCAGCACGGCCAGCACCTGCGCGGGGTCGTGCGTGCGCACGGTCACCAGCTCCCCGCCGGGGCCCCGCAGCCGGCTGCCGGCGGGCACGTCGCGACGGCCCACGACGACCCGCAGCGGCTGGTGCTCGACGAGCGAGCCGTCCTCGGTGCGCGCCGTCAGCGACGGGTCGTCGGTCAGCGCGGTGCCCGTGCCCACGACGATCGCCCCCACGTCCGCGCGCAGCGCGTGCGCGTGCCGGCGTGCCACGTCCGACGTGATCCAGCGGCTCGTGCCGTCGACGGCGGCGATGCGCCCGTCGAGCGTGGTGGCCGTCTTCAGGGTGACGAACGGGCGACCGTGGCGCACCGCGGGCAGCCAGGCGCCCAGCGCGGCCAGACCCTCGTCGGCCAGGACGCCCGTCAGGACGTCGACACCCGCCTCCCGCAGGCGGCGCGTGCCGCCGGCGGCAACGGGGTTGGGGTCCTCCACGGACACCACCACCCGCGCGATCCCGGCCGCGAGCAGCGCCGTCGAGCACGGGCCGGTGCGCCCGGTGTGGTCGCACGGCTCGAGGGTCACGACCGCCGTGGCGCCGTGCACGGCCGCACCGCGCTCGCGGGCGTCGGCCAGCGCGGCGACCTCGGCGTGCGGGGTGCCCGCACCGCGGTGCCAGCCCTCCCCGAGGACCTCGCCGTCGCGGCCGAGCAGGACGCACCCGACGCGGGGGTTGGGGCCCGTCGGCCCGCGGTGCGCCAGCCCCAGGGCACGACGCATCGCGTCGACCTCGTGCGGGAGCACGCCCTGCGGGCCCGGCACGGGCACGTCGCGTGCGGCGTCGTCGGTCGTCGTCCGCGTCACCGTCCACCTCCGTCGCCGTCAGGGCTCCGGGGCAGCACGGGCGGAGGACCGCACCGTCACGGCACGCCGCAGGCGCACCGCGCACGCGTCTCCTCCCATCCGGACTTTCACCGTCGGTCCTGGAGTTCCACCAGGTCAACCGCTCACCCCTCGCGGGGATCACGGGTCGCGGACTGTCACCGCCGGCTCGGACTTTCACCGACCCCGGAGCACGTGTGTGTTCGACAACGATGATGCCACACGGGGCATTCCCGCCCGGCCGCCCGTCCGCACCCCGACCTGTGGTGTCCGGTGGCGCGGGCCGGACGCGCAGGGTCCGGTGCCGGCGGCCTCAGGCCTGCGTCGTCGGGCGCTCGGCCAGCGCCCGCAGCGCCGCGATCTCCTGGGCGGGGTCCGCCGCGCCGTAGACGGCCGAGCCCGCGACGAACACGTTCGCCCCGGCGCGGGCGATCCGCCCGATGGTGTCGCGCGAGACGCCGCCGTCGACCTGGATCCACGTCGCCGCACCGGCCGCGTCCACCGCGGCGCGCGCCCGGCGCACCTTCGCCAGCGTGCCCTCGATGAACGCCTGCCCACCGAAGCCCGGCTCGACCGTCATCACGAGGATCATGTCGACCTCCGCCAGGAGGTCGAGGAACGGCTCGACCGGGGTCGCGGGGCGCAGCGCCACCGCGGCACGCACCCCGCCGGCGCGCAGCTCGCGCGCCAGGCGCACCGGCGCCTGCGTCGCCTCGGCGTGGAACGTCACCGACGCGGCGCCGGCCTCCGCGTACTGCGGTGCCCAACGGTCGGCGTCCTCCACCATGAGGTGCACGTCCAGCGGCACCGGGCTGACCTCCGCCAGCCGCCGCACCACCGGCAGGCCGATCGTGAGGTTGGGCACGAAGTGCTGGTCCATCACGTCGACGTGCGCATGGTCCGCCGACGCGATCGCCTGCAGGTCCCGCTCGAGGTTGGCGAAGTCGGCGGACAGGATGCTCGGGTTGATCAGCACGGGTGGCACGAGCACCACGCTACCGACCCCGCCGGGCGCCGCGCTCAGAGCCGCCGCAGCAGCGTCAGGTGCATCGCGTCGGTGCCGTGCACGTGCGGCCACAGCTGCACGTCGGTGCGCCCCGTCACCGGCTCCCACGCCGGCGCGACACCGGCGAGGACCGGCGCGGCGTCGACGACCTCCGCGGGCGTGCCGGCCCGCGTGGCCGCCCGCAGCCCGTCGAGCACCACCAGCTGCGTCTCGGCCAGGTGCGGCGAGCACGTCACGTACCCGACCACACCCCCGGGACGCACGGCCGCCAGCGCCGACGCCAGCAGCGCGCGCTGCAGGGCGCCGAGCGTCGCCAGGTCCGCCGGCGTGCGCCGCCAGCGGGACTCCGGACGCCGCCGCAACGCGCCCAGACCCGTGCACGGGGCGTCGAGCAGCACCCGGTCGTAGGCGCCGGGCTCCAGCTCCCCCACGGTGCGCCCGTCCGCGGTGCGCACCTCCTCCACGGCGTCACGGGGCACCGCTCGCAGCGCCTGCTCGACCAGCCGGGCGCGGTGCGGCTGCACCTCGTTGGCCACCAGCCGCGCCCCCCGACCGGCTGCGAGGGCACCGAGCAGCGCCGCCTTGCCGCCGGGTCCCGCGCACAGGTCCAGCCAGCGCTCGTCGCGCCCGTCGACGGGAGCCGCGGCGAACGCGAGCGTCACGAGCTGCGACCCCTCGTCCTGCACACCCGCCAGGCCGTCGCGGACCGCCGGCACCGCACCCGGGTCTCCCCCGGTCAGCACCAGCGCCGTCGGCGCCAGACCGGCCGGCACCGCGTCCACCTGCTCCGCGAGCCCCGCCGGCGTCACGAGCCCGGGACGCGCCACCAGCGTCACCCGGGGCGGCGCGTTGTCCGCCTCCAGGAGCGCCGCCAGCTCGTCCGCCGAGCGCCCCGACCCCACCAACGACTCGCGCAGCGCCCGGACCACCCACGCGGGGTGGCTCTCCACAGCGGCCAGCCGCGCGACCACGTCCTCGCCCGTGGGGTCGGCCGCGTCCCCGACCCGCGTCAACCACACGTCCAGGGGCTGCTCGGCCACCCGGCGCAGCACCGCGTTGACGAACTGCGCCGCCCCCGCCCCGACGCGCTCGCGGGCCAGGCCCACCGTCTCGGAGACCGCCGCGTGCGGCGGCACCCGCATGCCCAGCAGCTGGTGCGCACCCATCCGCAGCACGTCGAGCACCGGCGGGTCCACCTGCGCGAGCGGACGCGACGACGCCTGCTCCAGCACGGCGTCGTACCGGCCCTGCAGCCGCAGGGTGCCGTACGCCAGCTCGGTGGCGAACGCCGCGTCACGCCCGGCGACCCGGCGCTCGCGCAGCAGCGGCGGCAGCACCAGGTTGGCGTACGCGTCCGAGTCCGCCACCGCCCGCAGGGTGTCGTACGCCGCACCGCGGGCGGCGTCGCCCTGCCGAGCACGTTGCGACGGCGCCGCCGTCGTGCGTGCCGCGCGACCCTGCACCCGCGCCTCACCACGCTGCCGGCCCCGCGCGTCACGCCGGGCGTCCTGACCGCCGCCGTCGCGGCGCGGACGCTCGTCGCGCCCGGCACGGTCGTCACGGCGCGGGCCGTCCTCCCGGCTCATCGGGCACCCCCCTCGGACGCTGCGGCACCCTCCGGCACCCGGCCCAGCACGGTCCCCGCGTCGAGGCGCGCACCCCGCGCCCAGTCGGCCGCGGGCATCGGGCGCTTGCCCGGTGCCGTCACCTCCCCCAGGCGCACGGCGCCGGCCCCCGTCCCGACCAGCACCTCCCGCTTGTCCGCACGCACCTCGCCCGGGCGCAGGTCCGTCACCTCCGGGACGGGACGCACCGGCCCCACGCCCAGCCGCTGCCCGTCCGGCAGGGTGGTCCACGCACCGGGGGCAGGCGTGCAGCCCCGGATCCGCCGGTCGACGGCGGTCGACGGGTGCTGCCAGCGCACCAGCGCGTCCTGCACCGTCAGCTTGGGCGCCAGGCTCACCCCGTCCGCCGGCTGCGGCACCGGCTCCAGCACGCCGTCCTCGAGCGCGTCCAGCGTCCGCACCAGCAGCTCGGCCCCCGCCACGGCCAGCCGACCCAGCAGGTCGCCCGACGTGTCGGTGGGGCGGATCGTCTCGGTGAGGGTGCCGTACACCGGCCCCGTGTCCAGCCCCTCCTCCAGCCGGAACGTCGAGGCGCCCGTGACCTCGTCGCCCGCCATGACCGCGTGCTGCACCGGCGCGGCCCCGCGCCAGGCGGGCAGCACCGAGAAGTGCAGGTTGACCCAGCCGTGCCGCGGGACGTCGAGCAGCGCCGGCGGCACGAGCACCCCGTAGGCGACCACCGGTGCCGCGTCCACGCCCAGGGCGGTGATCTCGGCGACCACCTCGGGGTCGCGCAGCGTCCGCGGGGTCAGCACCGGCAGACCGCGCTCGCGGGCCAGGGCACCGACGGGCGACGGCTGCACCGTCCGCCCCCGCCCCACGCGCGCATCGGGCCGGGTGAGCACCGCGGCCACCTCGTGCCGGGAGGCCAGGAGGGCCTCGAGGGAGGGAACGGCGGCCGCGGGACTCCCCGCGAAGAGCAGACGCATGGGTTCGATCCTAGGTCGGCTCACCGCACCCGCCGTGCGTCACAGCACGTCGGCGGGGTCCATCTGGACGCGGACGGTGCCGCCCTCCCGGCGGGCGCTGCGGATCGCGACGGACGCGGCGACGGCCGCCGCCAGCGCGGCCCCGTCGGCCGGGGGCACACGCAGCAGCGTGCGCACCTCGGGCTCCAGCGCCGCGCCCCGGTCGTCCGGGGGCACCGGCACGGGTCCGAGCACCTCCAGCACGGGGACGTCGACGCGCGCGACGACCGCCGCGACCGCGTCCCGCGTGCCGGTCAGGGCGGCGACCCGGACCGCCGGCGGCAGCCGGAGCTCGGCGCGCTCGTCGAGCTCGCGCTCGGCGAGGCCGGCGGGGTCCCAGCGGACGAGGGCCTGCGTGGGGCGCGCCGCACCGTCCCCGACGAGGAGCACCTGGCCCGCAGGGCGCACGAGCGCGGCCGCGCCCAGCCAGCGGCGCAGCGCGTCGACCTCCGCCCCCAGCCGCTCCCCTGCGCTGGCGACGGCGGCATCGAGCAGCACGGCGGCCGCGTAGCCGGTGGGGGCGTGCGGCTCCGCACCGGGCGTCGCCACCACGAGCGCCGGCCGGTCGGGCACCTCGGACAGGACGCCACCTGCCGCACGGGCACCGGACACGCGCACCGTGGTGCCGGGGAAGGCGCGCCCGAGCTCCTCGGCGGTGCGCTCGGAGCCCACGCGGACGGACCGCAGGGCCGCCGCACCGCACTCGTCGCACCGCCAGCCGGTGGCCAGCCGACCGCACCAGCCGCAGGACGGCGGACCGTCGCCGGACGTCAGGCCCAGCGGTCCATGGCACGTGGCGCAGCGCGCGGGTGTGCGGCACCGTCCGCAGGCGACCACGGGGACGTACCCCGCCCGCGGCACCTGGACGAGGACCGGACCGAGCGCGAGGGCGTCGCGCAGGACGCGCCACGCCGGCGCGGGCAGCCGGGCGGCCGCGGCGGGGCCCTCGCGCGCCAGCTCCACGCTGGTCAGCGCGCGCACACGCGCCGTGCGGGCACGCACGCCCGCACGGTCGGCGGACACCTCGTGCGCCCAGCCGGACGCGACCAGGTGCTGCGCCTCGACGGTCCGGGCGTGGCCGCCGACCAGAAGCGCGGCGCCCTCGAGCTCGGACCGCAGCGCCAGCACCTCGCGCACGTGCGGGTACGGGGCGCGCGGCTCGGCGTGCTGCAGGTCGCCGTCGTCCCAGCACACGGCCAGGCCGAGGTCCGCCACGGGGGCGAACGCCGACGCCCGCGTCCCGACGACCACCCGGGCGCTGCCCCGCAGGGTGGCGAGGAACGCCCGGTACCGCGCGGCGGGCCCGTCCTCGGCGACCAGCCGCGCCACGGGCCCGCCGTCGGACACGTCCGTGAGCCCCGTCTCGTGCAGCGCGGTGCACACCCGCTCGACGTCGCGCGCGTCGGGCACCACGACGAGGGCGCCGCGGCCCCCCAGCAGGGTCGTCGTCACCGCCTGTGCCACGGCGGCGGCCCAGCGGTGCTCGCCGGTGCCGGGCAGCGCTGTCCACACGGCCCGCGGCGCACCACCGGAGAGCACGTGGCGCAGGAACGCCGGACCTCCCCGGTAGGCCTCCCAGGCGGGCGCCCCCGGAGCCACGTGCGCGGCTGCGCCCGCGACGTCCCCCGGCCCGGCGGACCCGGCCGTCTCGTCCTCACCCTCCACGCGCGCGTGCCGCGGCGGGACCGCCAGCCGCAGGACGTCGGCGAGGCTCCCCGCCCACCGGTCGGCGACGGCGCGCGCCAGCCGCGCGACCGCGGGTGCGACGACGGGCTCGGAGGACACGACGCGCCGCAGGGGCAGCAGCCGTCCCTCGTGCTCCGCCTCCTCGACACGCTCGAGGAGCCACCCGTCGACGTCCTGCCCGGCGAACCGCACCTTGACCCGGACACCGGGGCGCGCCGCGTCGTCGAGCGTCTCGGGCACCAGGTACTCGAACGGACGGTCGAGGTGCGGCGGCGCGAGGTCGACGCAGACCCGGGCCACGGGCAGCCGGGCGGCCGGCCCGGGCGGGGCGGCGACGCGACGCCGACGCGGTGCGGCCGGTACCTCGAGCCCGGCCAGCGCCGGCTGCTCGGGGGTGCTCGCGCTGGTCACACGGTCCATCCCACCACGGGGCCGGGCGTCCGTGCGGCGCCCGGGCGCGTGCGACCCACCGCCGTCGGGCGGGCGGCGGGCGCGGTCAGCCGACGGCCGACAGCAGGTCGGCCGTGCGGTCGGTGCGCTCCCAGGTGAACTCGGGCAGCTCGCGGCCGAAGTGGCCGTACGCCGCGGTGCGCCGGTAGACGGGCCGCAGCAGGTCGAGGTCGCGGATGATCGCGGCGGGGCGCAGGTCGAAGACCTCACGGATCGCCGCGGTGAGACGGTCCTCGGGGACCGTGCCGGTGCCGAACGTCTCGACGTACAGGCCCACGGGGTGCGCCTTGCCGATCGCGTACGCGACCTGCACCTCGCAGCGGCGTGCGAGGCCTGCCGCGACGACGTTCTTGGCGACCCACCGCAGGGCGTACGCCGCCGAGCGGTCGACCTTGGACGGGTCCTTGCCCGAGAACGCGCCGCCGCCGTGGCGCGCCATGCCGCCGTAGGTGTCGACGATGATCTTGCGTCCCGTCAGCCCGGCGTCGCCCTGCGGGCCGCCGATCACGAACTGGCCGGTGGGGTTGACCAGCAGGCGGTGGCCGGAGGTGTCGATGCCCGCGTCGGCGAGCACGGGTGCCACGACGAGCTCGGCGACCTGCGCGGCGAGGGCGGACTCGTACAGGTCGGGCTCGTGCTGCGTGGACAGCACGACGGTGTCGAGGGACACCGGCCGGTCGCCGTCGTAGCCGACGGTGACCTGCGTCTTGCCGTCGGGCCGCAGGCCGGGCAGCGTGCCCTCCTTGCGCACCTGGGCGAGGCGCTCGGCCAGCCGGTGCGCCAACCAGATCGGCAGCGGCAGCAGGGACGGCGTCTCGTCGCTCGCGTACCCGAACATCAGTCCCTGGTCGCCGGCGCCCTGCAGGTCCAGCGGGTCGAGGTCCGCGGCGTCCTGGCGGACCTCGATGGCCTTGTCCACACCCGCGGCGATGTCGGGCGACTGCTGGCCGATGGAGACGGACACGCCGCAGGAGTCGCCGTCGAAGCCGATGAGCGAGGAGGTGTACCCGATGCCGCGGACCACCTCGCGGACGATCTGCGGGATCTCGACGTACGCACTGGTCGTGACCTCACCGGCGACGTGCACCAGGCCGGTGGTCACCATCGTCTCGACCGCGACGCGCGCCGTGGCGTCCTGCTCGAGGATCGCGTCGAGGATCGCGTCGGAGATCTGGTCGCAGATCTTGTCGGGGTGGCCCTCCGTCACGGACTCCGAGGTGAACAGGCGGAGAGGCGTGGAGGTCATGCAGGAAGCGTAGCCGCGCCGCCGGGGCGCGGTGAGCGGATGTCCACGACCGGGACCACGGCGTCCCACACGGCGTGGGCGACCTCGCCCTTGGTGCCCGCCGCCTGTGTGACGACGTCACCCGTCCGGTCCAGCACGGTGATCTCGTTGGTCGTGGTGCCGAAGCCGCGCCCGCCGCCGACCGGGTTGACGACGAGCAGGTCGGCGCCCTTGCGGCGCGCCTTGGCCCGGGCGTGGTCGAGCACGGTGCCGGTGGCGTCACCGGTCTCGGCCGCGAAGCCGACGACGACCTGGTCGGTGCGCGGCGGGTCCGTGACGAGCTCCCGCAGGATGTCGGTGGTCTCCACCAGCTGCAGCACCGGGGCGTCGCCGGACTTCTTGAGCTTGGCGTCGGCGACGCTCGCCGGGCGGTAGTCCGCGACGGCAGCCGCCATGACGACGACGTCGGCGTCGCGCGCGGCCTCCCGGACGGCGCTCCGCAGCTCCTCCCCCGTCTCCACGGGGACGACGTGCACGCCGGCACCGGCCTGCGTCAGGACGTCACCGGCGACGTTGGCGGCGACGAACGTGACGTCGGCGCCGCGCTGCGCGGCCGCGCGGGCCAGCGCCGCGCCCTGGCGTCCGGACGACCGGTTGCCGAGGAACCGGACCGGGTCGAGGGGCTCGCGCGTCCCGCCCCCGGACACCACGACGCGCCGTCCGGTCAGGTCCTGCTCGACGGGCGGCTCGACCAGCCGCAGCGCCGCGGCCGCGATGACCTCGGGCTCGGGCAGGCGCCCTGCCCCGGTGTCGGTGCCGGTGAGGCGGCCGACGGCGGGCTCCAGCACGTGGACACCACGGGACCGCAGCGTCGCCACGTTGGCGGCGGTGGCCGGGTGCTCCCACATCTCGGTGTGCATGGCCGGCGCCAGCAGCACCGGGCAGCGCGCCACCAGCAGGGAGGCCGTCAGCAGGTCGTCGGCCCGGCCGGCTGCGGCACGGGCCAGCAGGTCGGCGGTCGCCGGGGCCACCACGACGAGGTCGGCCGTCTTGCCGACGGCGACGTGCGCCACCTGGTCGACGTCCTCGAAGACGTCGGTCGTGACCGGCTCGCCCGACAGGGCCTCCCAGGTCGCACGACCGACGAACTCCAGCGAGGCGCGGGTGGGCACGACGCGGACGGCGTGGCCCTGCTCGCGCAGGATCCGCAGGAGCAGGACCGCCTTGTACGCGGCGATCCCGCCCGCGACCCCGAGGACGATGCGCATGACGGGGAGGCTCAGGCCTCCGCGACGGGCTCGGACGTGAGCAGCCCGGCGTCGATCTCGCGCATCGCGATCGACAGCGGCTTCTCCTGCGGGCGGGTCTCGACGAGCGGGCCGACGTACTCGAGCAGGCCCTCGTTGAGCTGGGCGTAGTACGCGTTGATCTGCCGCGCGCGCTTGGCCGAGAACAGCACGAGCGCGTACTTGGAGTCGGCGCGCTCGAGGAGGCGGTCGATCGGCGGGTCGGTGATGCCCGTGGGGGCGGCAACGGTTCCGGACACGGAGGACTCCAGTCCTGTCGGATGGCTGAGCGGGTCTGAGGCGCCGCCGGCACGAGCCCCGCGTGGGAGGTGGGCGTCGAGCGGCGCAGTCGGTCCCATCGTACCTGGTCCCGCGGGTCGGCCGGGAACCCTCAGGCGTCGACGCCCATCAGCCGCACGAGCTCGTCCGTGGCGCGGTGCACGTCGTCGTTCACGATGACGTGGTCGAACTCGGACTCCGCCGCGAGCTCGACACGGGCCGTCTCCAGCCGCCGCTCGCGCTCCTCGGGGCTCTCCGTCCCGCGCCCGACCAGCCGGCGGACCAGCTCGTCCCAGGACGGCGGCGCGAGGAAGACGAACCGCGCGTCCGGCATGGTCCGGCGGACCTGCCGCGCGCCCTGCAGGTCGATCTCCAGCAGCGCCGGCTCACCGGCCGCGAGCCGCTCGAGGACGGGCCCGCGGGGGGTGCCGTACCGGTTGCGGCCGTGCACGACCGCCCACTCGAGCAGGTCGCCGTGCTCGACCATCTCCTCGAACCGCTCGGGCGAGACGAAGTGGTAGTGCAGGCCGTCGACCTCGCCGGGGCGCGGGTCACGGGTGGTCATCGACACCGAGAGCCACACCTGCGGGTAGCGGGCACGGATGTCGGCCGAGACCGTCCCCTTGCCCACGGCTGTCGGTCCGGCGAGCACGGTGAGCCGTGCCGGCTGCTTCGTCATGGGTGGTGCACCGCTCCAGGTTCCGGGGATGGCGTCCGGGTCGTCCCGGACATGCGACGGCGCCCCACCCGGTGTCGGGCGGGGCGCCGTCGCAGGACGCTCAGCCGAACCGGTCGACGAGCGCCTTGACCTGGTGCGGGCCGAGGCCACGCACCCGGCGCGTCTCCGAGATGCCGATCTCGGACATGATCGCACGGGCCTTGACCTTGCCCACACCGGGCAGGGACTCGAGGAGCGCGGCGACCTTGAGCTTGCCGATCGTCTCGTCCTGCTGCCCCTGCTCGATCACCTCGGACAGGGAGCCCTGCGAGTACTTGAGGCGGTTCTTCACCTCGGCACGGGCCTGCCGCGCCGCGGCAGCCTTCTCGAGCGCGGCGGCTCGTTGTTCGGGAGTCAGCGGAGGAAGAGCCACGCGCTTCACCTTCTCGTCACTGGGCCGGAGATCCTGGTCGCCGTTGCGCGGGATCTGAGACGAAACTAGCGACGCTGCTGCCGCTCGGCAACGCGGGGGCGTGGTGTGTCGCCCCACGACCTGCGCCGACGCCCGTCCGCGGGGCTCCGCCGCAGGTCATCGGCCCGTCGCCGGGGGCCGCCGGAACCGTCGCCGGACCGCCGGTCGTCACGTCGTCGCGGGGCGGGCGAGCGCGCGGACGTGCGCGACCGTGCAGGGGGCGAGGCGCGGGTCGGCGCCGCTCAGCACCTCGACGACCTCCTGGAACGCCTTGCGCAGCCCGCGCGCGGTGATGGGCATGCCCACCGGGGCGACGACGCCGGTGCGGGGATGGGTCGACGGGTGCGCCCGCACCCAGAGCTGCGGCGGCGGACTGCCCTGCAGCGTGCCGACGAGCTCCTCGCGGGTCACGAGCCAGGTCTCCAGGGCGTGCCGGGTCGACTCCCCCACCGCGTAGCGGGTACCGGCCAGCGTGAGCGCGGTGCGGTCGGCGGCCACCTCGTCGAGGAGCGCGCGGCCGAGGTCGCGCTCCGGCGCGCCCGTGTCGGACAGGACGAGCACGTGCGCCCGGAAGCGGACCCACACGTCGTGCGACACGCCGTACGGGCGCCCGCCGGTGGCCCTGGCCAGCAGGAGGCGGGCGACGGCCGTGTCGCGCGTCACCGCGGGGGTCGCGGGCCGGCGCAGGGTGTGCAGGGCGGTCTGCGCGGTCGCGTCGTCGAGCAGGCGGTGGTCCAGCGCGAACCGCACGAGCCCGCGCGCCGCGGTCGCCCGCTGCCGCACCGACGCCGGCGCCGGCTGCTTCCCGGCGGCCGTCGGCGACGCGAGCCACAGGCCGAGTGCCGGCCCGCCCAGCACCTCGACGAGCCGGTCGTCCCCGCACGCCGCGGCGAGGTCGCCCAGCGCCCACCGGTACGCCCGCGCCGTGCTCGGGTGCAGGTCCCCGAGGGCGGCGACGTACCGGGTCACCGTCCGTCCCACCGTCGTCTCCCCCGCCACGGGACGGACGGTACCGGCTGCCGCGGACACGCCGGCGCCTGCCGACCCGGGCGGTGTGCGGGCGGTGGTGACCGGGGTCGTCGGCCTGTCGTGCCGTCCGGGCGGGCCGCCGTGAGGCGGCCCTCCGTGGCGACCACCGGTGGCGCTCGACGGCGCCAGGTTCCGTTATCGGTCCGCCTCGACGGCCGCACCGAGGAGCGGGGCCCGTCCCTCGCCGGGTGCGACAGGCATCCACGCGTCCGTCCGACGACATGCCGAGGGGTGGCCGCACCATCGTGCGGCCACCCCTCGTGCGGTCCCTCAGCGCAGCGCGGCGGACGCCTCCGCGGCAGCCCGGCCGGCCGCGTCCCGCAGGGCGCCGACCTCGGGGCCGGCGCGCAGCACTCCCCTGCTCGACGACGCGAGGACCTGGCGGCGGGCGGCACCGAAGACGGCGGTCAGCTCGCGCGCCCCCGCCCCCTGCGCCCCGACACCGGGCGCCAGCAGCGGCCCGTTGACGGCGGCCAGGTCGACGCCCGTCGCGCGGGCCGCGTCCCCCACCGTGGCGCCCACGACCAGCCCGACGGAGCCCAGCGGCGACGCGCCCGCGTTCAGCGCGGCGGCGCGCGCGGCGACGGCCGCCGCCACCGTCACACCGTCGGCGGTGCGGGCGTGCTGCACCTGCGCACCCTCCGGGTTCGAGGTGAGGCACAGGGCGAACAGCCCGCGTCCCGTCGCCAGGGCCAGCTCGACGGCGGGACCCAGCGACCCGAAGCCGAGGTACGGGGACACCGTCAGGGCGTCCCCCGCCAGCGGCGAGCCGTCACCCAGGTACGCGTCGGCGTACGCGCCCATCGTCGACCCGATGTCCCCCCGCTTGGCGTCGACGACCACGAGCGTCCCGGTGGCGCGTCCCGCCGCGACCACCTCCTCGAGGACGGCCAGCCCGGCCGAGCCGTGCCGCTCGAAGAACGCGGCCTGCGGCTTGACCGCCGCGACCCGTCCCGCGACGGCGTCCATCACGCGCAGCGCGAACTCCCGCAGCCCGGTGGCGTCGTCCGGCAGACCCCAGTCCGCCAGGAGCGTGCTGTGCGGGTCGATGCCGACGCAGAGCGGTCCGTGCTCGTCCATCGCCGCCGCGAGGCGGGCGCCGAACGGGACGGGACCGCCGCTCACGCGTCGACCCCGACGTCCGCCGCCGACGTCGCCGCGGCCAGGGCCGCCCGCCGTGCTGCCGCAGCCGCGTCGTGCTCCTGCAGGCTCGTCACCGTGAACGGCCCGGCCTGCAGCGCCTCGATGGCCTGCACCGCGGCACCGAGCTGCTGCACGGTCGTCACGATGGCCTTGTCGGCGGCCGTCGTGGCGGCACGGATCTCGTAGCCGTCGGCCCGCGCGCCCTGCCCGGACGGCGTGTTGACGACCATGTCGATCTCACCGGCGGTGATGAGGTCGACGATCGTGGGCTCGCCGCCCGGGCCGCGGCCCGCGGAGTGCTTGCGCACGACGCTCGCGCGGATCCCGCTGCGGCGCAGCACCGCGGACGTCCCCTCCGTCGCCAGGATCTCGAACCCGAGCTCCACCAGGCGCTTGACGGGGAACACGATCGAGCGCTTGTCCCGGTCCGCCACCGAGATGAACACCCGACCACCCGTGGGCAGCCCGCCGAAGGCGGCGGCCTGCGACTTGGCGAACGCCGTGGGGAAGTCCACGTCGAAGCCCATGACCTCGCCGGTCGAGCGCATCTCGGGTCCGAGGACCGTGTCGACGACCGTGCCGGCGGCGGTCCGGAACCGCTTGAACGGCAGCACGGCCTCCTTGACGGCGATCGGCGCGTCGAGGTCGACGACGCTCGCGTCGGTCGGGGGCAGCACCCCCTCCGCCCGCAGCTGGGCGATCGACCGCCCCGTCATGACCAGCGCCGCGGCCTTGGCCAGCGAGACGCCCGTCGCCTTCGACACGAACGGCGCGGTGCGCGACGCGCGCGGGTTCGCCTCGAGCACGTAGAGCACGTCGGACACGAGCGCGAACTGGATGTTGAGCAGCCCACGGACCCCCACACCCCGCGCGATCGCCTCGGTGGAGGTGCGGATCCGCTCCAGCTCCGAGACCGACAGCGTCACGGGCGGCAGGACGCACGCCGAGTCGCCGGAGTGCACACCGGCCTCCTCGATGTGCTCCATGACGCCACCGAGGTACAGCTCGGTGCCGTCGTACAGCGCGTCGACGTCGATCTCGATGGCGTCGTCGAGGAACCGGTCGATCAGCAGCGGCGGCAGGCTGCCGCCGCGGTCGCCGCCGAGCTGCTCCGTGATCGCCCGCTCGACGTACTCGGTGAGCTGCGCCTCGTCGTACACGATCTCCATGCCGCGCCCGCCCAGCACGTACGAGGGCCGCACGAGCACGGGGAACCCGATGCGCCGGGCCGTCTCCCGCGCCGCCTCGAGGTGCGTGGCGGTGCCGAACGCCGGGGCGGGCAGACCCGCCGCGGCGAGGACCTCACCGAACTCCGCACGGTCCTCGGCGGCGTCGATCGCCTCGGGCGACGTGCCCAGGATGGGCAGGCCCGCGTCGGACAGACGCTGCGCGAGCGACAGCGGCGTCTGGCCGCCCAGGGTCACGATGAGGCCGGCCACCGGCCCGGCGGCCAGCTCGGCCTCGTACACCTCGAGGACGTCCTCGAAGGTCAGCGGCTCGAAGTACAGGCGGTCGGCGGTGTCGTAGTCCGTCGAGACGGTCTCGGGGTTGCAGTTGACCATGACGGTCTCGTACTCGCCCTTGAGGGCGAGCGCGGCGTGCACGCACGAGTAGTCGAACTCGATGCCCTGGCCGATGCGGTTGGGCCCCGAGCCCAGGATGAGGATCGCGGGACGCTCGCGCGGGGCGACCTCGGTCTCCTCGTCGTACGACGAGTAGTGGTACGGCGTGCGGGCCTCGAACTCGGCCGCGCACGTGTCGACGGTCTTGTAGACCGGCCGCACGCCCAGCGCCCAGCGCGTGCGCCGCACGGCGTCCTCGCTGGTCCGCCGCAGCGACGCGACCTGCACGTCGGACAGGCCGTGGCGCTTGGCGTGCGCGAGCACGTCGGCGGTGAGCGCCGGCGCGTCGGCCGTGGCCTGCGCGACCTCGTTGACGAGCTGCACCTGGTCGAGGAACCACGGGTCGATGCCCGTGCGCGCGTAGACCTCGTCGACGCTCACACCGGCGCGCAGCACCTGCTGCACGTCGACCAGGCGACCCTCCGTGGGCCGCGAGATCGTCGAGAGCAGCGTGTCGAGGTGCTCCCCCGTCGCCGGCTCCCCGTCCCAGTGGAACGTGGACCCGCCCTTGTCGATGGACCGCATCGCCTTGCCGAGCGCCTCGGCGAAGTTGCGACCCATCGCCATGGCCTCGCCGACGGACTTCATCGTGGTGGTGAGCGTGTCGTCGGCCGCGGGGAACTTCTCGAACGCGAACCGCGGGACCTTGACCACGACGTAGTCGAGGGTCGGCTCGAACGACGCCGGGGTGGAGCCCGTGATGTCGTTGGGGATCTCGTCGAGCGTGTAGCCCACCGCGAGCTTGGCGGCGATCTTGGCGATCGGGAAGCCCGTCGCCTTCGACGCCAGCGCCGAGGACCGCGACACGCGCGGGTTCATCTCGATGACGATGACGCGGCCCGTGTCCGGGTGCACCGCGAACTGGATGTTGCAGCCACCGGTGTCGACGCCGACCTCGCGGATCACCGCGATGCCGATGTCGCGCAGCCGCTGGTACTCGCGGTCCGTCAGCGTGAGCGCCGGCGCCACCGTGATCGAGTCGCCGGTGTGCACGCCGACCGGGTCGACGTTCTCGATCGAGCAGACGACCACGACGTTGTCGTGCTTGTCGCGCATCAGCTCGAGCTCGTACTCCTTCCAGCCGAGGATCGACTCCTCGAGGAGCACCTCGGTGGTCGGCGAGTAGTGCAGGCCCTGGCCGACGATCCGGCGCAGGTCCGCCTCGTCGTACGCGATGCCCGAGCCGAGCCCACCCATGGTGAACGACGGACGCACGACCATCGGGTAGCCGAGGTCCTCGGCCGCGACCAGCGCCTCGTCGATCGTGTGGATGATGGCCGAGCGCGCCGACTCACCGCCGCAGACCTCGACGACCTGCTTGAACTGCTCGCGGTCCTCGCCCTTCTGGATCGCGGGGATGTTGGCGCCGATGAGCTCGACGTCGTACTGCGCGAGCACACCGGCCTCGTCGAGCGCGATCGCCGCGTTGAGCGCGGTCTGGCCGCCCAGCGTCGGCAGGATCGCGTCGGGGCGCTCCTTGGCGATGATGGACGTGAGGACCTCGGTGGTGATCGGCTCGACGTAGGTGGCGTCGGCGAACTCGGGGTCCGTCATGATCGTGGCCGGGTTGGAGTTGACGAGGACGACCCGCAGGCCCTCCTCCTTCAGGACGCGGCACGCCTGCGTCCCGGAGTAGTCGAACTCGCAGGCCTGGCCGATGACGATCGGGCCGGACCCGATGACGAGGACGGACTTCAGGTCGTCGCGACGGGGCATCAGGCGGCGCCCTTCTCGGTGGTGGCGGCGTCCGGCGTCGAGCCGGCGCCGTCGCGGTGCGTGGTCATGAGGTCGAGGAAGCGGTCGAACAGGTACGCGGCGTCGTGCGGACCGGCCGCGGCCTCCGGGTGGTACTGGACCGAGAACGCCGGCAGGTCGAGCGCCTCGAGGCCCTCGACGACGTCGTCGTTGAGGTCGACGTGCGACACCCGGACACGGCCGTAGCGGCCGCCGTCGAAGGGCGCGACGGTCTCCGCGTCGAGCGGCGCGTCGACGGCGAAGCCGTGGTTGTGCGCGGTGATCTCCACCTTGCCCGTCGTGCGGTCCAGGACCGGCTGGTTCACCCCGCGGTGGCCGTAGCGCAGCTTGTAGGTGCCGAACCCGAGGGCGCGGCCGAACAGCTGGTTGCCGTAGCAGATCCCGAAGAACGGGATGCGGCGGTCGAGCACGCCGCGGAGCACGTCGATCTCGTGCCGTGCGGCCGACGGGTCGCCGGGACCGTTGGAGAAGAACACGCCGTCGGGCGCGACCGCGAGCACGTCGTCGATCGCCGACGTCGCGGGCAGCACGTGCACCTCGACGCCGCGCTCGGCGAGCCGCTGCGGGGTCATCGACTTGATGCCCAGGTCGACCGCGGCGACGCGCGCCCGCGGCTCGGCCAGCGGCTGCCCGTCGGCACCGAGCGCCGGCACGACGTACGCCTCGTCGACGCTGACCTCCCCCGCCAGGTCCGCACCGGCCATCACGGGGGCGGCCAGCACCTCGTCGACGAGCTCGTCGACGGGCCGGCGCTCCCCCTCGGGCCGCACCAGCGCGTCGCCCGAGAAGATGCCGGCGCGCATGACGCCGCGCTCGCGCAGGTGACGGGTCAGGGCGCGGGTGTCCACGTCGCTGATGCCGACCACGCCGTGCGCGACGAGCTCGTCGTCGAGCGTGCGGCGCGCCCGCCAGCTCGACGAGCGACGCGCGGGGTCCCGCACGACGAACCCGGCGACCCAGATGCGCCGCGACTCCGTGTCCTCGTCGTTGACGCCCGTGTTGCCGATGTGCGGCGCCGTCATCACGACGATCTGCCGGTGGTACGACGGGTCGGTCAGGGTCTCCTGGTAGCCCGTCATGCCGGTGTTGAAGACGATCTCGCCGAGCGTCCGCCCGGTCGCGCCGTAGGCCCGCCCGGTGAACGTGCGGCCGTCCTCGAGGACGAGGATCGCGTCGCTCATGCCTGCTCCTCCCGCGCCGGGGGCGGCGCCGTGTCGGTGT
>Ga0233375_1000285_pt1 | contig 28981 bp, 19 predicted proteins | sample ElkDunMinimDraft_10_FD_191539 | JGI IMG/M metagenome (GOLD analysis project Ga0233375, IMG submission 191539) | Fecal eukaryotic communites from dung pellets of Tule Elk in California, USA - Elk Dung E16 | ecosystem: Host-associated > Mammals > Digestive system > Large intestine > Fecal | place... | reverse complement strand
CGGTGCCGATGTAGTTGTGGTTGAGCATCCGCGCCTCTTCCTGGGCGAGGACGACCACGCGACGGGCTCGGTCCGTGAATCTCTCGAACATGTGCACTCCTCACGAGCGGCGTGCCCCGGCTGCGCCACCCGGCAGGGGTCCGGGCGGAGCCGACGAAGCGGCGTGTTTCGATGCTAACGGCGGGGTACCTCCACCACGTCCCGTGTTCGCCGCAGGCGGAGACCGGTCTGCCACCCCGCTCCCCGCCGTCGTGCGCACCGGACTTGCGCAGCGACTACGGATGGCACCGCCCCGCCCGCGACCTACGCTGCACGGGCCGGTGCGCACCGGCAGCACGGTGGGAGGGACAGTGGGACGCAGGACGGCGACGCGACGGCCACGGGCGGCAGCCCTGGTCGGGGCGGCACTGCTGACGAACGCCGCCGTCGCGGGCTGCGCGTGGTTCGGGGACGACGGGACGAGCGCCACGCAGGTGCTCGACCTCGCCGTCGGCGACTGCGTCGTCACCCCCGACGACGTGCAGGCCGAGCTGACCGACGTCACCACCGTCGCGTGCGACGCCCCGCACCACATGGAGGTCTACGCGCTGGTGCCCGACGCGCTCGACGGCCCCGAGGCCCACCCGGGCGTCGACGCCCTGGCCGCGTTCGCCGACGGCGCGTGCGCCGAGCGGTTCGCGGAGTACGTGGGCGTGGACTACCGCGACTCCGACCTCTTCCTCACCTACCTGCTGCCGTCGGCGCGCGGGTGGTCCGAGGGCGACACCACCGTGACCTGCCTCGTCACGACGACCGGTGAGCAGCTCACCGCGTCGGTCGCGGGCTCGGGGCGCTGAGCCGTGCCCCTGCCCGTCACCACGTCGGCCACGGTCACCTGCTCCTTCGGGACGGCGCCCGCGACGCTCGTCGCGCTGCCGACGCCGCGCGTGCTGGTCGAGGGCCGCCCGGTCGCGACCGTCTCGGACGCGGCGCCCCTGGTCAACGTCCCCCCGTTCGCGATGTGCCTGTCCCTGGCCAACCCGCAGGTCGCGGCGGCGACGGCGGCGGCCCTGGGGGTGCTGACCCCGATGCCGTGCGTGCCGGCCACGACCGGGACGTGGACGCCCGCCGCCCCGCGCACCGTGGTCGGCGGGAAGCCGGTCCTCGCGCAGGGCGCGATGTGCGTGTGCGCGTACGGCGGCGTGGTGCAGGTCGTGGTGCCGGGCCCGGTCCGCACGACCGTCGCCTGACGGTCAGTCCGCGTCGAGCGCCTCGACCTGCAGGACCAGCGCGTCGAGGTCCGCGGTGCGGACGTCGTACGCGGCCTCGGCGGGGCCGCGGGTGCCCGCGACGACGTCCTCGACCGCGTCCAGGACGCGCTCGACCGTCGCCTCGACGTCCTCGACGACCGCCAGCAGCAGCGCCCCGAGCACGTCGGGGTGCAGGACGGGCCGGCCGTCGGGGACCGGCGCGAGCGGCCCGAGGGCCAGCGAGCCGCGCACGGCGACCGTGCCGGCCGGGGACCCGGCCTCGACGCACGTCGTGAACAGGTCCGCCGTCAGCGCGCCCGCGAGCAGGGCCACGTCGGCCGCGCGGTCCGCCGGGACGTCCACGGGGACCCGGCCGTAGCAGGTGACCGTGGCGGCCTCCTCACGGACGAGCACCAGCACCGGCTCCCCGCCGGGCAGCTGCGAGGCGAGGTCGAGCGTGCCCGCGGCGTCGTCCGCGCGCAGCGGACGCGCCGGGGCGAGCGCCGCGGCGACCGCGGTCAGCAGCGGCCTCACGGCGTGGTCCCCGCGGCCTCGGTGAGCTTGCGCTGCAGCAGCTCGAGCAGCAGGTCGACCATCTCCGGGGAGTTGCGCTGCGGGCGGGCCGCCAGCTCGGCCTCCAGGTCCTGGACGCTGATGGTGTCGACGAACTGCGCGTACTGCTGCGGCGTCGCGTCGGCGGCCAGGGTGTGCGCGCCGACGACGAGCCCGACGGCGGGGGCGCCGGTCCCCTGCGCGGTCAGCACCGCGGTCATCCGCTCCTTGCGGGCCAGGTGCTCCTCGCCCTTGAGGGTCTGGCGGACGCGCCAGAACAGGCCGCGGTCGTCGCGCACCCTGCCGCCGTTCGCCTCGGCACCCGCCTGCGCGGTGTTGCGCTCACCCGCGAGCGCCCCCGAGCGCCGCCAGCGGTCCACCAGGCCGCCGGCGGTGCCGCCGGCGACGCCGACCGCGTCCTCGAAGGCCGCGCGCGTGCGCTCGAAGACCGTCTGCGGGTCCGCGTCGACGCCCATGGACTCCAGCACGGCCTCGCGGATCAGCGCGAGCGCGCCGTCGTCCGTCGTCAGCTGCTCCTGCTCCGCGGCCCGCAGGTCCGTCGGCGCCGAGCGCTGCCGGCGCGGGTCGTGGGCGGCCACCGCGCGCGGCTTGATCCGGTCGAGCAGTGCGCGGCCCACCGGGCGGCCGTGCACGCGGTAGTTGGCGAGGAACGCCTCGGCCGTCGGGTCCTTCGCCGCCGCCCGCAGGATGATCCCGTCGACCGCGGCCTTGGGGTGGCGGCGCAGCTCGTGCTCGGCACCGCCCTCGAGGTGCTGCACGGCGGACTCGCGCTCGGCGGTCTGCGCCTGCACGACGAACACCTCGTCGGCGATGAAGTGGCCGAGGGAGTGCACGTTGTCGACGACCGACTTGACGCCCTTGATCGCCGCGGGGATGCCGAACCCGCCGCCGGAGGCGACCTGCCCGATCGACAGGCCGAGGTCCACGACCGACGAGCCGAGCGCCCACGTGGTGCTCTCGAGGTTCTTGGTGTGGCTGCGCGACACGTTCATCAGGGGCCACACCATGACGTTCGCGTTCTTGCCCGCGCGGTTGAGGCGGGCCGCGAACATCGCGGTGTCCGTCTCGTGCTGGCGCATGCCCGCGACCGCGACGTCGGTCACGGCCTTGACCATCGCCAGCGCGGACGCCGCGATGTCGAGACCGGGCACGACCTTCGCGACGCCGCCGGCGACGCCCGAGTCGATGAGCTTGGCGAGGTTCGCCGTCGACTTCGCGGCGGACACCAGCCCGTCGACGGCCGACGCGCCGGACTTCGTCGCCGCCATCGCGGCGTACGGGTCCTTCTCCTTCCAGGCGTCACGCACCGAGCGGGCCGTCGCGAAGGCCTCGCGCACCGCGGTGAGGAGGCCGCCGAGCATCCCGGTGACCGTGGAGATGCCCTCCTTGGCCTGCCCCCCGGCGGTCTTCAGCGGGTCGTCGGCGAGGTTCTCGTAGTCGTCGTCGGACCGCACGCCGTTGGCCGTGCGCCATCTCGCGCGCGAGATGGCGTCGACCGCGCCGCCGTCGAGCTGCTCCGGGACCGACAGGTCCGAGCCGCCCGGGGAGCCCGTGAGCTCCGGCGTGTAGCGGTCGGCGATCGCCCCGCCGGCGGACTCGATGCCCGACAGGGCGGTGCTGCCGAGGGACTCGGCCGTCCCCGCCGCGGCATCGCCCCTGTCGAGCCGGTCCAGCGCCGCGAGGTTCGCCGCCACGCCCTGCGCCTGCCGCTCGCGGCGGGCCTCGAGGATCGGGGCGCGCTGCTCGGCGAGCGTCCACGCCTCACGGTCGACGACGGAGTTGCGGACGGGCAGCCTCCCCGCGATCTTCGGCGTGAGCGACGCGCGGACCTGCTTCGCCGCCCTGTCGCGCGCGAGCTCGGGGTGCAGCGTCGGGTCGGCCGTCGTGAGGGTCCGCGCGGCCGTGACCATCCGGTCGTACACGTCCTCGAGCTCCGTCGGCATGACCCGCGACCCGGCGAGCTCCTCCTCCTCGGCCTCCACGGCCTCGGTGTGCCGCTCCTCGACGTGCCGGGCGGAGCGCACCTGCAGCATGAGCCGCTCGGCGGCGGTCTCCCGCGGCGGGCGCACCGACTCCAGCGACCGGAACTTCCCGTGCCACGTCGCGTCGTAGGCCTCCTGCGCCGCGTCCGGCGCCGGGGTGCCGTCGGCGACCAGCCGGTTGTAGAGGCGGACCTCGTACGCGAGGGCCTTGTCGAACCGGGCCCACAGCACGTCCATGCGCTCGCCCGCCGTGACCGACGTGATGCCGTCGTCGTCGTGGACCATGCTCGACAGGTTCGCGCGGCCCTGCTCACCCTTCGCGCGGTCCTGCGCGAGAGCCGCGAGCTCGGCCTTCTCCGCGACCTTGCCCTCCTTGACCTTCTGCCGGTCGAGCTCCTTCTGGGTCGGCGCGGCCGGCGCCCCCGTGCCGAAGAGCTTCTTGAAGGGGTTGGAGAACCGCCGCACCGCGCGCGAGCCGGTCTCCTGCACGACGTGCGCGATCTCGTGCGCCAGCACCTTCTCGCCCACGGGGTCGTGCGGCGCGAACCGGCCGTGGCCGAAGAAGATGTCGTCGCCGGTGGTGAACGCCTCGGCGGACATCGCGCGCGACAGCCGCCCCGCCTCGGGTCCGGTGTGGACGCGCACGTGGCCCAGGTCCGTGCCGAACGCGGACTCCATGCGCCGGCGCACCGGGCCCGGCAGCCCCCTGCCGCCCGACCGGGCCGCCTCGACCTGCGACGTCACGTCGGCGTCCAGCGCCCCGCCGTCGGCCCCGACGACGCCCGACGCCCCGTCGAACGACCGGCGCAGGTGCCCGCACCCGGGGGTGTGCCGGTGCGGGTCCTCCCCGTCGAGCCGGGACAGCGCGCGGTCGGCCAGCGCGTCGGCGGCGTGCTCCGCGTGGTCGTCGGCGGCGCCGACGGTCAGCGTGGCGGCGGCGGGACGCAGCGTCCCCGGTGCGGTCGGCGCGGCGGCCTGCGGCGCGGCCGGGGCCGGTGCGGCCGACGTCGGCACGGGGACGCGCGCGTGGTGGGTGCTCATCGGTGCCTCCGGTGACGGTGCGCGGACGGGTGCGGGACGGGCGGGCGGCAGCGCCGGGACGCGCCCACGGCCCAGCCTCCCCGCGGGCGGCGGTCCGGCACATCGGTAAGCACTACGCATGTTGCCGACCGCGCGGCTCACCACCGCGGGTCGGTCAGCCGCCGTCCCAGCTTCGCGATCTCCCGCTCCGTCGCGGCACGCACGTGCCGCATCCCCAGCGGGGTGCCCGCGGTGACCGCGTCGTACGTCGCGGCGAGGACGACGTTGCGGATGTCGCCACCGCAGACCTCCACGGTCTCGGCCAGCAGGTCCAGGTCCACGGGGTCGGCGGCGTCCGTGGCGGGCAGCTGCGCCAGGTGGTGCTCCCACAGCGCGCGGCGGGTGGGCACGTCCGGGTCGGGGAAGTGGACCATGAAGTGCAGGCGACGGGCGAAGGCCGGGTCGAGGTTGCCGCGCAGGTTGGTCGCCAGGATCGTCAGGCCCTCGGCGGCCTCCATGCGCTGCAGCAGGTACGCCACCTCCTGGTTCGCGTAGCGGTCCTTGGCGTCGGTCACCGCGGAGCGGGAGCCGAACAGCGCGTCGGCCTCGTCGAAGAACAGCACCGCGTTCAGCGACTCGGCCTGGCGGAAGACGCGCTCGAGGTTCTTCTCCGTCTCCCCGATGTACTTGTCGACGACCGACGACAGGTCCACCTGGAACAGGTCCATGCCGAGGGTGTCGGCCACGACGTGCGCGGCGAGGGTCTTGCCGGTGCCCGGGCTGCCGGAGAACAGCGCGCTGATCCCCGTGCCCTTGCCGCCCTTGCCGTGCAGGTCACCCAGCGCCAGGACGTCGTCGCGGTGCCGTGCCCACGCGACGAGCCGCTCGACCTCGTGGCGCGTGTGCTCCGGCAGCACCAGGTCGTCGAGCGTCGCGGCCGTGCCCTGGGTGCGGACCCGCGAGCCGGCGGCCCCGCCGAGCCGCCGCGCCGTGCGGCGCACGTCGTCGACGTCGACGTCGCGGGAGTCCCGCGCCGCGTCGGCCCGTGCCCGGCGGCCCACCCGGACGATCTCCTCCGGGGTCATGCGCAGCGACACGACGTCCGCGGTCGCCACGTCCGGGCCCGTCATCGCGGCCCACCGCTCGGCCCGCTGGGCGAGCGTCAGCCGCCCGGCGGTGACCGTGGGCGGCAGCGGGCCCGCCCAGCGGGGGTCCCACACGGTGCCGCCGACCGCGACGACCGGCACGGCACCGTCCGTGACGAGGCGCACGAGGTCGGGGCCGGCGAGGTGCGCACCGGCCAGCACCAGGACGCAGCGGCCCAGCACGGCCTCGAGCTGCGCGGCACGCACGGCGTCGTGCAGGGCCGCCCGTGCCGGCCCGTCCGACCCGGCGACGGCGGGCACGCGCTCCAGGTCGACCACGACGCACGCGACGTCGAGCTCGCGGCACGCCGCGACCGCCAGCCCGGTGCCCGCCGCGCCCACCGGCGCGTGCACCCACACCAGGGGCTCGTCCGCGGCCAGCGCCGCCGCGACCTCGGCGTACCCGGTGACGTCCGCGGGCACCGCCTCGGCGAGCAGGGCACGCACCTCGGCGGCCGCGTCCCGACGCCCCAGCAGGTGGGCCACGACCCGCGGCACGAGCCCCACCCGCGTCGTGGCGAACGTGCCGCCGGCCACGAGCCGCAGCAGCCCGGCGCGCCGCAGCGCCGCCCCCGGCGCGAACCGGCCGTGCGCGGCGGGGTCCAGCACGGACGCGCCGGCCAGCTCGACCGCGAGCGCCACGGTCGGCAGCCCCGCGGCGCCGTCCCCGGCGAGCAGCCCGCACAGCAGGTGCGCGACCGGGTGCGTCTCGGCCAGCAGCGCGACGGCGACGACCTGCCGGTCCGCCGGCGTCAGCGCGCACGCGTCGACCAGGTCGTCCAGGGCCGGGTCGAGGGCGTCGAGGCCCGGGGCGTCCGCCGTCAGCGCGTCGAGCGCCGCCCGGGCCGCGGTCGCGTCGGACCACCCGGGGCCGCGTCGTGCGACCGCCGCCTCGAACGCCCGCAACGCTCCCGACGTGCCCACCGTGCTCCCCCACCTCCACCGGGTCGCGCCCGGACGGCGTGCGGTCGGTCCGCTCGCCCGTCGGCACCCTGGCACCCCGCGCGACGGCCCGTCGAGCCGTCCCGGGCAGGTTCCGTAGCGATTACCGATGCCCGCCGCACGGGCGCGTCCGTAGCGTGGGGCCACCCGACGGCAGGTCCCGCAGCACTCTCCTGCGCGCCGGCGCCGGACGGGCGTGTCCGTGGTCCGCTGCCCCGCCGGGAGGTGCCGTGCTCATCCCTGCCGTGCAGGACGGGCTGGAGCGACTCCTGCGCACCGCGCTGCCGCTGAGCGAGCAGCAGGGCGACGTCGTGTTCGACGCCCCGACGTCCACGTGGTCCGCCACCGTCAACCGCCTGACCGTGAACCTCTTCCTCTACGACGTCGCCCGCTCGGGCCGCCCCGCCCGCGTGGACGCACCCGTGCGCAACCCCGACGGCACCGTCGCACGCCGCCGGTTCCCGCTGCCGATGGTCGAGCTGAGCTTCCTCGTCAGCGCGTGGGCAGGCTCGACGCGCGACGAGCACCAGCTGCTGGGCGACGTGCTGACGCGCCTGCTCGCCCACCCGACCGTCCCGGCCGACCTCGCACCCGCCGCGCTGTCCTCGCCCGTGGAGCTGTCGATCGCGTCCGACGAGCGCAACCGCCCGCGCGACCTGTGGACGTCCCTCGGCGGGCAGGTCCGCGCGTCGTTCACGCTGGTCGCGACGGTCGCCGCGGACGCCTACCCCTGGCAGGACGCACCGACCGCCGTCGCCGGCGTCGAGGCGGCGCTCTCGCCCCACGTCGACGGGCGCCGATGAGAGCGGTCAGCGCACCCAGCGCCCTGGAGGTCGCACCCGGTGGCACCGGGACGGTCCCCCTGGAGGTGCAGAACACCTCCGGGGTGATCGACGAGCTGACCGTCCAGGTGCTCGGCGTGCCCGCCGGGGCGGTCGAGGTCAGCCCCAGCCGGGTGGTGCTGTTCCCCGACGCGACCGCGCACGTGCAGCTCACGTTCCGGCTGCCCGGGACGTACCCGGCCGGGACGCACGCGCTGTCGGTGGTGCTGACCGGCCGTACCGGCGGGGCGGCCCCCGCACCGCTGCCGATCGAGCTGACGGTGCCCGCACGGCCGGGCACGCGGCTCGGGGCGGTGCCCACGCTCGTGCGCGCCCGCCGGCGCGCCGCGTACACCGTGCAGGCGACCAACACGGGCAACGTCCCGCTGGACCTGGCGCTGCGGGCCGTCGACACCGACCGCGCGCTCACCGCGACGCTCACCCCCTCGACCCTGCACGTGCCGGTGGCCGCGACGGCCGCCACCACGGTCGTCGTGCACGCGCCGCGTCGCCTGCTGGGTGCGGACCAGGACCGCGCGGTGCGCGTCGAGGCGGTGGGCCTCGGGGACGCGGCCGTCCGCGGCGACGTCCTGCTGACGCTGCGGCACCGCCCGCTGGTGGGCCGGGGCGCCGTCACCGCGCTCGTCCTGGTCGCGATCGTCGCGGGCTGGGCGGCGGCGATGTGGTTCGGCATGCGCACGGCGCTCGGCGCCGAGCCGGTCGGCAAGGTCGTGGCGGGGTCCTTCTACGCGGCGACCGTGGGCGCGGGCGCCACCCCGGACGGTGCGCTGCCGAAGGACGGCGCCGTGCCCGCGGCCGTCGGCGCGACGCTCACCGGCACGGTCACGTCGGCGGTCGACGGCGAGGGGGTGGGACGGCTCACGGTCGACGCCCTGCGGCGCACCCGGGACGGCCTGAGCGTGGTCTCGTCGGCCGCGACGCAGTCGGACGGCACGTACACGATGTCCGGGCTCTTCCCCGGGCCGTACCTGGTGCGCGTGCAGTCCCCCGGGTACACGACCCTCTGGTACCCGGCGGCGGCGACCGACGGGGCCGCCCGCGAGGTCCGCGCCCCCGCGCAGCAGACCACCGAGGGCGTCGACCTGCGCGTCACGGGCGACGCGGCGTCGCTGACGGGCACGGTCGAGGTGGGGCAGACGACGCGTGAGGTCGTCGTCGACGTCACCGCGACCGCCGCGTGGGACGGCGCCGACCCGGCGCTCACGTGGACGACCGCCACGCAGGGCGGCACCTACCTGTTCGAGGGGCTGCCCGCCCCCGGCACGTACACGCTGACGTTCACGGCCGAGGGGTACGCCCCGACCACCACCACCGAGCGGGTGCTCGGCGGGCAGCAGCGCATCGCGACGGCCGTGACCCTCGGCGCCGGCACCGGCCAGGTCGCGGGGGTCGTCACCGACGGCGTCCGCCCCCTCGGCGGCGTGACGGTGACCACCACGGTCGACGGCGAGGAGGTGCAGGTCGGCACGCCGACGGTCGGTGAGGTCGGCCGGTTCGTGCTGCCCGCGCTGCCGACGCCGGCGACGTACGTGCTGACGTTCGCGCGCACCGGGTACGGCACGCAGACCCTCGTCGTCGACCTCGCCGCCGGCGAGCAGCGCGACGACGTGCGGGTCGCGCTGCCCGCGGGCGCCGGCACCGTCACGGGCCGGGTCGTCGACCCCGCCGGCACCGGGCTCGGCGGGGTGCAGGTCACCGCGGGCGGCGCGGGCGGCACCACCACGACGCTCACCGCGGGCGACGTCGGCGCGTTCACCCTGGCCGGTGTCGGGGCGGGCGAGCTGACGCTGACGTTCGCACGGGACGGGTACACGTCGACCACGGTCGCGGTGGACGCCGCGACCCGGTCCGCCGGGACCGTCACCCTGCGACCCGCGGTCGGCACGGTCAGCGGGCGGGTGCTGCGCGGGGGTGCCGGCACCGCGGGGCTGACCGTGCAGGCCACGGACGGCGCCGAGGTGCGCACCACGACGTCCGCGCAGAGCGGGACGCTCGGTGCGGGCACGTACGCCCTCGACGGCCTGCACGCGGGCCGGTGGACCGTCTCCGTGCTGGACGCCGACGGCCGCGTGCTGGTGACCACGCTGGTCACCGTGGCGGGTGGCGCCTCGGTGCGCACCGACCTGACGGTGGCGGGCGCCTGATGCACGTCGACGTCACCCCCCGCCACCTGCCCGCCGGCGCCGGCGTCACCGGCGAGGTCGTCGTCACGCTGACGAACACGCGCGACGTCATCACCGGGTTCGCCGTGCGCGTCCTCGGCGTCGACCCCGCGTGGGTGCACGTCGCGGACCCGGAGCCCCGGCTGTTCCCCGGTGCGACCGTGGGCGTGCGGATCGCCCTCACGCTCCCGCCCGACGCCCCCGCGGGCCGCGGGACCGCGACCGTCGAGGTCGTCGACCTGGCGGACCCGGCGGCCGTGAGCCTGCACGAGGTCGTGCTGGAGGTGCCCGCGGTGCGCCGCACGCGCGTCGTGCTGGACCCGCCGACCGTCACCGCGGGCCGGCAGGCCGTGTTCACGGCCGTCGTGCACAACGACGGCAACACCGAGCACGTGGGCGGGCTCGCGGCGGTCGACCCCGAGGCGCGGGCCGTCTTCGCGTTCGACCCGCCCGAGGTCGTCGTCCCCCCGCGCGCGTCGACGTCCGTGACGCTGACCGCGCGCGCCCGCCGCCCGTGGGTCGGGGACCCCCTGCTGCGGCCCTTCGAGCTGCGGACCACCGGCCCGCACGCCCCCGCCCCCGACGCGCCCCCGGCCGCGACCGGCGTGTTCGTGCAGCGCCCGCGCTTCACGCGCGGTGCGCTGGCCCTGGTGGGCCTGCTCGCCGCCGTCACGGTCTTCGCGACCGTCATCGCGCTGGCGCTGGGCACGGTCGTGCAGCGCTCGGCCGCGGACCGTGACCTGGCGCTGCAGGTCGCGCAGGCGCGGGACGCCGCGGCGACGAGCGGGACCGCGCGCGTCGCGGGCACCGTGGTGGAGCTGACGACGGGTGCGACGCTCGGCGGCGTCAGCGTGGAGGTCGTCGACCCGGACGACACGAGCGCGGCCGTCGCCACGGTCGCCACCGCCCCCGACGGGACGTTCACGGTCGGGCGGCTCGCCGGCGGGTCCTACCTGCTGCGGGTGCGCGGCGCCGGGTTCGCCGAGGTCTGGTACCCCGCGGCGTCGTCGCCGGACGACGCCACCGCCGTGGACGTCGAGGACGGCGCCGCGGCCGAGGGTCTCGTGGTCGTCGTCGGCGGCGTGCCCGCGACCCTGACGGGCGTCGTCACGGGCGACGACGTGGGCGGCGCGACCGTCCAGGTGCAGATGCCCCTGGACACCGCGCCGCTGCTGGGCACGGACGTCGCGGGCGAGGGCGGCGCACCGGTCGCGGGCGACGGCGTCGTCGTGCGGACGGTGCCCGTGGGCGAGGACGGCACGTTCGACGTCGCCGACGTCCCGTCGCCGGCGGTGTACGACCTCGTCGTCACGAAGCCGGGGTTCGCGACGCACGTGCAGCGCGTCGACGTGGCGGCCGGGGAGTCCCGCAGCGGCCTGGAGCTGTCGCTGCTGCTCGGGGACGGCACGATCAGCGGCACGGTCAGCGGCGGCGGCGGCCCGCTGGGCGGCGCGACCGTGGTCGCGTCGTCCGCGGCGGTGCGCGTCGAGACGGTGTCGCTCACGCAGGACGCCGTCGGCTCGTTCGTGCTGCGCGGCCTGCCGACCCCCGGCACCTACACGGTCGTCGTCAGCGCCGACGGTCGCGCCCCCTCGACGCTGACCCTGACGCTCGGCGAGGGCCAGCAGCTCACGGGCGTCGCCGTGGTGCTCGGGGACGCCGAGGGCGCCCTCGGCGGCACCGTGGGCGTGCCGGTCGGCGACCCCGGCGGGGTGGAGGTCACCGTGACCGACGGCGCGAGCACGTGGCGCACCGCCGCACGGTCGGGGTCGGGCACGTGGCGGATGACCGGGGTCCCCGTGCCCGGCACGTACACCGTGACGTTCGCGCGCGCCGACCTGCAGTCGCAGGTGCTCTCGGTGAGCGTCGACGGGTTCGGGCGCGTCACGTCGGGCGCCGCGTCCGCGCAGGGGCTCGACGTCACGATGCGCTCCGCGACGGGCACGCTGTCCGGCACCGTGCAGCAGCAGGACGCCGCCGGCGCCCCCGCACCGGCCGGCAACGTGACGGTCCAGGTGGCGTCCGGGACCGTCACCCGCACGGTCACGACCGCGTCGACACCCGCCGGGACCGTGGGCCGGTACGCGGTCGACGCCCTGCCGCCCGGGACGTACACCGTGACGTTCACGCGCGCCGGCACCCGCAGCGTCTCGCAGATCGTCGTGGTGCAGGCCGGGCAGGACGCGACGCTCAGCCCGGTGCTCGTGCGACCCGCGGGCGTGCGGGGCTCGGTCACGCGCGCCGGTGCCGCGGCCGCCGGTGCGACCGTGCGCCTGTTCCGCGCCGCGGACTACGGCCTGGCGGGCGCGCAGCCCGTCGCGTCGACGACCACCGACGCCGCCGGGGCGTACGCCCTGGACGACGTCGACGCACCGCAGAACTACCTCGTGGAGGTCCGCGTGGTCGCGGGCGGCTCCGTGCTCGGCGTCTCGGCGCCGTTCACGCTGGGCGCCAGCGAGCAGCGGACCGTGGACGTGACCTCGTGAACGCGCGTGCCGCGGCACGCAGGATCGGAGCACCGCAGTGAGCGACGCCTCCCGGCGCAGCACCGCCACCGCGCCGACGGTGACGGTCGGCAGCGCCGCCCACGGGTCCCCGGGCCGCGACGTGGACGTCACCGTCCGCGTCCGCAACGTCGCCGCCGGACCGCTGGACGTGCGGGTCCACGCGATCGGCCTCGAGCCGGCGTGGGCCGCGCAGGCCGTGACGGTGCCCGCCCTGGCCCCGGGCGCGACCGCGGGCACGACGCTGCGCGTGACGCCGCCGGCGGGCGCCGCCCCCGGCGACTACCCGTTCCTCGTGGTGGTCGAGAGCACCGCGGGACGCACCGTCACCGACGCCGTGCTCACGCTCGCCGTGGCCGACGGGCTGGTCGCCGGTGTGGAGCCCACGGACGCGCGGGGGCGCGGCCGCCGCCGCGTCGAGGTCGTGCTCGCCAACACCACGGCGACCCCGGCGGCCGTGCGGCTGTCGGCCACCGGCCACGGCGTCGACGTCGACGTGCCGCACACGGCCGTGGAGGTCCCCGCCGCGGGGACCGTGCGCGTGCCGGCCGTGCTGCGGACCGTGCCCCGCTGGGTCGGGCACGCGCAGCGCCACACGTTCACCGTCACCGTCACCGGGCGCGGCGCGCCGCAGCAGGTGCCGGGCACGTTCACGTCGCGCGCGTGGCTGGGGCCGGGTGTGCTCAAGGTCGCCGCGGTCGTCGCCGTGCTCGCGCTGTGGGTCGGTGGGGCGCTGGTCGGGATCCCGCGCGTCGTGACGGCGCTCGGCGACCGGGACGGCGACACGCTCGTGGCGGACCCCGGGTCCCCGGCGGCGGACGGGCCGGGCGACGGGTCCGGCGACGGGTCGGGCACGGCCACGGGCGGGGACGGCGGGGACGCGGCCGCGGCTCCGGACGCCGCCCCGGGCACCGCCACGCTGCGCGTCGCCGGGCAGGTCACCGGGCCCGACCCCGGCGACGCGAGCGTGCAGGTGGTGCCGACGTCGGAGCTGTGGGGCTCGACCGGTGCCGCGACGACGACGGGCACCGACGTCCCGACCTCCGCCGCCGCCGTGGGACGGGCGGCCCTCGGGGCTGCCCTCACCACCGCGCTGGCCCCGGCCGCGGGACCGGTCGCCGCCGCCGTGGGCCGGGTGCTGGCCGGCACCGCCGACGCGGCACCCGGCAAGCTGCTGGGCACCGCGCTGACCGTCGAGGGCACCACCGGCACCGCGCAGCGGCTGCGCACCACGACGGACGCGGCGGGCACGTGGGCGTTCGCCGGCCTGTCCCCCACGACGCGCTACCTCGTGACGGTCGCCAAGCCCGGCTACCGCACCCAGCGGTACGTGCTGACGGGTGCCGAGCTGTCCGCGGCGCCGCTGCGCACCGAGCTGCGCGCCGGCGACGGCGTGCTGCGCGGCCTCGTCACGGGCCCCGACGGGCCCGTCGGCGGCGTCGAGCTCACGCTCACCGACGGCACGACGACGGTGACCACGCGCACCGTCACCGAGGGACGCGTGGGCACCTGGTCCGTCGAGGGCCTGAGCACGCCGAGCACGTACCTCGTCACGGCGTCGTCCGACCGCTGGGGCAGCACGTCGCGGCTCGTGGCACTGGGCGCTGCGGGTGAGCGCGACGTCGACCTGGCGGTGGAGCCGGGGGTCGCGGCGGTCACCGGCGTCGCGGTCGGCACCGCGGCGCTGGGCGGCGTCGGCGGCATCGGCGGCCTGACGGTCACCGCGACCGACGGCACCGTCACGCGGACCGCCACGACCCTCACGGGCGACGACGCCGGCCGGTTCGTCCTGGCGGACCTGCCGGTGCCCGGCACGTACACCGTGACGGTCGGCGGGCCGGGGTACGCGACGGTCACGCGCGAGCTGGACGTCACCGCGGCGGGCGTCGCGGGGTGGGAGGTCGCCATGACGGCCGTCGGCGGCTCCGTCTCGGGCACGGTCCGCGCCGACGACGGCGCCGGCGTCACCGCGGCCGGGCTCACCCTGAGCGACGGCACCACCACGTACAAGTCGATGTCGTCGTCGGACGGCCGGGGGTCCTACCGGTTCGTCGGCGTCGCCGCCGGCACGTACGTGCTGTCCGCCGAGGCGTTCGGGTACGTCACCGGGCACGCCCAGGTGGAGGTCGCCGCCGGTGCGGCGGCGTCCTCGGACCTCGTGCTGACGTCCGTGCCCGGTGACGGGCTCGTCGCGACCGCGGGCGTCACGGGCCGCGTCACCGACGCCTCCACCGGCGGGCGCGTGCAGTGCCTGGCCACCACCGAGCCGTGCCTGGTCACGGTCACCACGACCGCCGCCGCCCTGGACGGCACGACGCGCACCGTCACCACCACCGCGGCCCCGGACGACGCCTACGTCCTGCCCGCCGACGGCGACGGCGGCCTGCTGCCCGGCCGGTACACGCTCACCGTGTCGGTGCCCGGGTACGAGACGGGCACCGTCGCCGTCACCGTGCCGATGGGCGTGGTCGTGGAGGCCGCGACGGTCGCGCTGACGCCGTCGCCGTCCCTCGTCGGCTCGGTGCTGCCGCGCGTCGGCGCCCTGCCCACCGACGTGTGCGTCGTCGCACGCCCCGCCGGGTCCGCCACCACGTGCGCCCCCGCGACCGCGACCTGCACGGGCACCGACGCCCGCTGCGCGCGGCTCACGCAGGGCATGTACGAGCTGCGGCGCCTGCCCGCCGGGACGTGGGAGGTCGTCGTCGTGGGCCTGCCGGCGGACGACTGGGTGACGCCCGAGCCCGTCGAGGTCGTCCTGCTGCCCGGGGAGACGCGACGGTACGACGCGACCATCGAGCGCCTCGGCATCATCCGGGTCACGACGCTGCGCGCCGACGCGACCGGCGCGATCGACGTGGCCCGCGACGCCTCCGTGCGGGCCGAGCAGGTGGGCGGCCCGACGGTGCGGACGGCCGTCAGCGACACGCACGGCATCGCCGAGCTGCGCGGGCTCACCCCCGGCACCTACCGGATCGTCACGTCGGCGCCCGACGACCCGGGCGTCGAGGTCGTCGTCGAGCGCGACATCTCCCTGAACCAGCAGCTCGACGCGACCGTCGTGCTCGCGTCACCCGTCGGGGACCAGGTCGTGCAGGTCGTCGTCCAGTCCGCGGACGACGCCTACCAGGCGCTGCCCGGTGCCCGCGTCACCGTCACGGGCGTCGTGGGGTACTCCGGGACCACGCAGGTGCGCCGCAGCCAGACCTTCACCGCCGACGCGTCGGGCGAGGTGCTCGTCTGCACGGCCGCGACCGCCGCCTGCGCCGGCCTGCCGGTGCTGGCGCTGGTGTCCGGGCAGGTCGACATCGCGGTCCAGGCCGACGGGTTCGACGCCCAGCGCCTCGGCGCGGTCGAGCTGGGCACGGTGGACCGGGTGGTCCTGACCCCGTCGTACCAGCTGCTCGACGCGTCGGCCCTGCTGGTCCCCGCCGTCGCCGCCGTGCCGGACCTGGCGCTCGAGGTGGTGTCCGCGCCGCCCGGCACGGGCACCGTGCGCCTCACGCCGGCGGCCACCGGCACGGCCACGACCCACGGGGAGGCGCCCGACGCGCGGCCCGCGACGCGCGTGGCCCTGACGTTCGTCGACACCGCGATCGGCGTCGAGAACCGCATCCGCCCCGGCACGTACCGCTTCGCGCTGCGCGCCCCGGGGTGGAGCACGCCCACCGCGACCACCGAGGTCGTCGTCGACGTGCCCTACCGCACGGCGGACACGGCGGACACGACGCACTCGCAGACCGTGCTGCTGCGCGACGGCGGCGTGCGGGTCACCCTGGCGCCCGACGGGGCCGCGCCGCTGGCCGCCGCCCGCGTCACCCTGTCCGCCGGCGGGGCCGTGGTCGCGCAGCGGGACGTCACGGGCACGCCCGTGGTCGACCTGGGCGCCCTGCCCGTGGGCGCGTACGACCTGCAGGTCGTCGCCGCCGGGTTCCGCACGCCCGCACCCGTGGGCGTCGAGGTCGGTGCGGGGTCGGTCGCGACGCCGTCCGTGCCGCTCGCGGGCCTGGGCCGCATCCACGGCACGGTGTCCACCCGCCTGGGTGCCGGCTGGACGGTCGCGCTGCCGGGGGCCGAGGTGCGCGCCGTGGGCCCCGCCGACGGCACCGGGTCCGGCGACGTCACGTTCGGCGCGCGGTCCGACGGGTCGGGCGCGTTCACGCTGGTGGGCGACCTGGACCGCGAGGGCCTGTGGGACGGCGACTGGGACGTCACCGCCTCGGCGGACGCCCACACCGCTGCCACGGTCCGGGCCGTCGTCGCACCGGGCACGACGACCTCGCACCTGGAGCTCGACCCGCTCGGCTCGACCCTCACCGTGCGCGTCACCGACGCCGCGGGCGCCGCCGTGACGTCGGGGCTGAGCGTGCGCCTGGCGTACTCCGACCACGCCGTGACGATCGCACCGCCCACGGTGGACGGCGACGAGTTCGTGTTCAGCGGTCTGCTGCCGCTCACGTACACCCTGTGGGTCGTGCCCTCGACCAGCGAGTACACGACCGTCAGCACGCGCGTGACCGTCGGCCCCGGCCAGCCGGGGCGCGTCGAGGTGCCGCTGGCGACCCCCACGGGTGCGGTGCAGGGCCAGGTGACGCAGGAGGCCGCCGACGGCTCGACCGACGCGCTGCCGGGCGTCACGGTGACGGCGACGCCGCAGGGCAGCACCGACGGGGTCTCGGTCACCACGGACACCGACGGGCGCTACCTGCTCAGCGGGCTGGGCGGCGGCACGTACGCGCTGACGTTCACCGCGTCCGGGACCACCCTCACGCGCGGTGTGCAGGTCGTGCCCGGGCAGGGCACCGTGCTGGACGTGACGTTCCCGCTGACCCGGCACGCGGTGACGGTGCAGCTCACGTCGAGCATCGGGGCGGACCTGACCGGTGGTCTCGTGACGCTGACGTCGGCCACCGGGACCGTGCTCGGGCCGCAGCCGGTCGCGCGGTCCGGCACGCGGCACGTGACGACGTTCCCGCAGGTGCCGCCCGGCACGTGGACGGTGCGCGCCGCCGGCCCCGCCGGGCACCTGGCGACGGTGCAGCAGACGGTCCAGGTGTCCGGTCCGACCACCGTGCCGCTGCAGCTGCGCGAGGTCGAGCTGCGGCTGCGCGCCACGGGCGGGGCGCCCGCGGTGGACGTCACGGTCGCACCGACCGGCGGCACGCCGGTGGACGTGCGGCTGCTCGACGGTGCGAGCGACTCCGTGCTGTACCTGCCCGGGTCCACCGCCGGACCGGCCGCTGCGCTCACCGCGACGACGAGCCCCGGGTGGCGGGTCGCGCTGTCGCAGGCGACGGTGCCCGCCGGTGCGACGCAGCTGCTGGTCACCGCGACGACGACGCCCGTGCCCGCGGTGACCTCGGTCTCCGCACGGTCGGCCGGACCGGTCGAGGTCGGCACCGACCTGACCGTGACGGTCACCGTGACCACCGCCTCCGGCACACCGGCCGGGCAGGTGCAGGTCGGCGTCGGGTCCCCGAGCGTGTGGGGTGCCGCCGTCCCGCTCGCCGGCGGGACCGCCACCGTCCGGGTGCCGACGACCGGCTGGTCGCCGGGGAGCAGCACGCTGGCGGTCCGCTACCTGCCCTCGTCGACGACGACGTGGGCGCCGTCGAGCACGACCGTCGGCGTGCAGGTGCAGCCCGTGACGGTCGTGCCGGGGCCGGGCGGCGGCGGCTCGGGTGGTGACCAGGGCGGCGGTCAGGACGGCGCCGCCCCGGTCGACGGGTGAGCCGCACGGTGGGAGAGGATGGGGCGCACGCGTGGCACCACGCGTCGCACCGCACGGCCGAGAAGGACTGACACGTGATCGAGATCCTCAGCCCCTCCGAGGTGTCCCGTGCCCGGGACACGGGAGCCCTGGTCGCCGAGATCCTGCAGACGCTGCGCCGCCGCGCCACGGTCGGCACCAACCTGCTGGAGATCGACCGGTGGGCGCAGCAGATGATCGTCGACGCCGGCGCGCAGTCCTGCTACGTCGACTACGCGCCGTCGTTCGGTCGCGGCCCGTTCGGCCACTACATCTGCACGGCCGTGAACGACGCGGTCCTGCACGGCCTGCCGCACGACTACGCGCTGCGCGACGGGGACCTGCTGACGCTCGACCTGGCGGTGTCGCTGCGGGGGATCGCCGCGGACTCCGCGATCAGCTTCGTCGTGGGCACGCCGCGCGACCCCGCCGACGTCGCGCTCGTCGAGACGACCGAGCGCGCGCTGGCCGCCGCCGTCGCCGCCGCACGGCCCGGTGCCCGCGTCGGTGACGTCTCGCACGCCATCGGCACCGTGCTCACCGACGCCGGGTACCCGGTCAACACCGAGTTCGGCGGTCACGGCATCGGCACGACCATGCACCAGGACCCGCACGTGCCCAACGCCGGCCGCCCGGGCCGCGGCTACCCGCTGCGTCCCGGCCTGCTGCTCGCCCTCGAGCCGTGGGTCATGGCGGACACGGACCGGCTCGTCACGGACCCCGACGGCTGGACGCTGCGCAGCGCGACGGGCTGCCGCACCGCGCACAGCGAGCACACCGTGGCGATCACGGAGGACGGCGCGGAGATCCTCACGCTCCCGCGCTGAGGCCGTCCCGCCGACCGGCGGGCTCGCGACGCTCAGCCCAGCAGCAGCATCGCCGCCACGAACGCCGCACCGGCACCCAGCAGACCGGACACCAGCGCGACCACCCACGTGCGGGGGTGCGTGCACGGCACCGGCACGGGCACCTCGACCACCACGGGAGCCGGCTCCGGGGCCGGGGGCGGCGGCAGCAGCGGCGCCGGGGGCGGCGTCAGGTCCCCGCCGCACCGCACGCACGGGCCGCGCGCGTGCCCGTTGTGCTCCCCGCAGCCGTGGCAGACGACGACCACGTCCGCGACCTCGCCCTCGACGCCGGGCGACCGGCGCACGGCCCCCGGGTCGGTGTCCCCGGGGGGCGCCCCCGCGCCGCCGCGGTCGGCCCAGAACAGCGGGAAGTCGCACTGCGGGCAGAACCCGGACGCGTCGCGGCGCAGCAGGTCCAGCGCCGTGCGGGTGCCGCACTCGGGGCACACCGTCAGGGTGCCTCCCGCCGCACCCGGGCGCGCCGGCAGCACCGGCTCACGGACCACCTCGGTCATCGGGACCCCTCCTCGGGTCGCGGCCACACCGTGCGACCGCCCACCACCAGCTCGACCCGCACGTGCGCGGGCACCTCGGCACGCACCAGCTCGACCAGCTCGTCCTGCGTCAGCCGCCCCGGGGTGGCGGCCTCGAGCCGCACCCACGCGGTGTCGTCCGGCTCCTCGCCCAGCGGGTGCACACCGCCGCCGTCCACGACCCGTGCCGGCCCGCCGGTGTACCCCTCGAGCAGCAGGCGCAGCCCGTGGGCCGTCCCCCGCCACGGCAGCGCGGCCGCGCCGGCGACGAGCAGGTCGCGCTGCAGGTCCTCCGGCAGGTCCGCGTCCAGACCGGGCAGGCCGATCCAGCGGGCCAGGTACCGGACCATCTCCGGCGGCGCGAGCCGCGGGTCCGCGAGGTGCGGGAGGTTGTCCGGGTGGGCCAGCAGGGTCTCGGCCTCGGCCTGGAAGATCCGCACGAACCGCGCGAAGAAGTCCTCCGCGACCATCCCGCCGGGGAGCTGCGCGAGCAGCCAGTCGTCAGCGCGTCCCACGGTGCACCCCCGCCGTCCTCGGCACCGCCGTCATCAGCACCGCCGTCATCGCACGACCACGCGGTGCCCGGCGGACAGCAGCAGCGTGTCCGCGTCGATCGTCAGGGACTCGCGCCCCTCGCCGACGCGCCGCCCGTTGCGCAGGTCGTACCCGAACAGCGTGACCTCGTCGACGCCCAGGACGCCGTCGACGCCCTCGACGACCTGCGCGACGGCGGTGGCGGTGAGCGTCTGGCCGAACGGCCACCCGGTGCCGTGCGGACCGCCGACCAGCGGGTGCACGAACCGCGTGAGCGCCTCGACGACCCGCTCGCGCACGGCCTGCGCGGGCCGCCCGGGCACCGCCCGGACCAGCGCCGCGACGGACACCCCGTGGTAGTACGGCGCCCCCAGCCCCACCGAGACCCCCACGGTCCGGCGCCGGTCCAGCTCGGTGGCGACGGTGTCGAGCAGCCGCGGGGAGAGCACGAAGTCGTCGATCGTGTGGGTGCGCGGGTCCGTGCGCACCTGCGGCACGAGCAGCACGTGCACCGGCCGCACCGGCCCGTCGGGGGGCACGGCCAGGCACCGGGCCCGCGCGACCTCGACCGACGCCTGCCGGGCGACCTGCTCGAAGTCGGACGCCGTGACCGCACGCTGCCCCGCGCGCAGCGCCAGCGGCCCGCGCACCTTGGCCTCCTCGACCGTCTCGGCGTCGACGCCGCCCGTGGCCGGGACCAGGTTGGTGACCGAGCGCACCGACGGCAGCGCGGTCCGCAGCGACGTCAGCGTGCGGACACCGACGTTGCCGCGCGACCCGCCACCGGTCCGGTAGCCGGTGACCCGCACCTGCGCACCGTCCGGCGGGACGGCGCCGTGCCGGCGCGTGCGGCCGTCGGGCTGGCGGACGGCGGGGCCGAAGCGCACCTCGCCCGTCGCGGAGTCCCACACGACGTGCCGGTCGTCCGGGCCGGAGGCGGAGAAGTCGGGGACCTCGTCCCACTCGGTCGCACCGGTGCGGTCCACGACGACCACGCGCTCGTCGGGCCGCCGCGTCGCGACGGGTGCGGCGGACACGGCGAACCGCTGGCCCGGGCGCCCGTCGGACCGTCCCAGCACCTCGGCCGGCATCGCCTGCGCGTGCTCGGCGGGCACGCCGACGCCGACCGTGCGCACCTGCACGGAGCCCACGTGCGGGGACGCCTGGTACGCGGGTCTGCCGTCGGCGCGGTCGAGCAGCCGTGCCCGCAGCCAGTACGCGGTGGTCCCGCCGATCGTCAGGGGCGCGTGCCGGTCGCCGACCAGCAGCGTCACGGCGCCGTCACGGTTGAGCCCGCCGGTGGTGTCCTCGTCCACGACCGTGGGCACCCACGCCTCGCCGCTCCACACCTCCCACGCCAGGGGCGGGCGCGTCGGGTCCACGCCGATGCCCTCGGCGTGCGCGGTGACGTCCAGGCGCAGCACGAGGTCCGCGAGCGGCCCGGCGCAGCCCAGGTACAGCGCGTCGCCGTCGCGGATCGGTGACGACGGGAAGCAGCGCACGGACTCGCCGGGCACCTGCAGGGCCTCCCACGCGTCGGTGGACGCGGCGCCGTCGGGGCCGGCCGTGCGCGCCGCGACGAGCACCGGCGGGACCGCGACGGCCTCGGCGGACGTCGCGAACACCACGGGGTCCTGCCCGCCCACCGTCACGGTCGAGACCGCGGTGCCCGCGGGCACGACCACGGGCTCCGTGGCCGGCGCGGCCAGCAGGAACGTCAGCCGCGTGCGCGCCACCGACGGCGGGAACGGCTCGACGCCGACGAGCTCCAGGAAGTGCGCGTACATGCGGTCCGGCACCTGGTTGACGCGGTACAGCACCATCTCCCCGACCCACGCGAACAGCTCGACGAGCGCGACGCCGGGGTCCGACAGGTTGTGGTTGGTCCACTCGGGCGTGAAGCGCGGGATGAGGCGCTTGGTCTCGTCGACGATGTCCTGGAACCGGCGGTCGTCGAGGTTCGGCGGGTCGAGCGGCGGCATGTCAGGAGTCCTCGCGGGGGATCACGTAGAAGGGGAAGACCAGGTTGCGGCGGTCGTTGGTGGACCGGACGCGGTAGTCGATCTGGATGTGGAGCAGGCCGGTCTCGCCGGGGTCCTGCACGGGGCGCACGTCCTCGACGTCCACCCGCGGCTCCCACTGGGCCAGCGCGTCGCGCACGGCCTGGCGCACCAGCCCGACGAGGTTCGGGGTGATCGGCTCGAAGAGCAGGTCCCAGATGCGGCAGCCGAACGCGGGGCGCATGAGCCGCTCGCCGGGGGCGGTGAGCAGGACGACACGCATGGCGTCCTCGACGTCACCGGTCCCGTCGGTCATGGCGATCGACCCGGTGTGGTCGACCGCGAAGGGCCAGGCGAAGCCGCGGCCGACGAAGTCGGCGGCGGCCGTCATGCGCGCCGAGGGGTGCTGGAGGTCGCTCATCAGTTGATCGCCACCGGGTTGCCGACGACCTTCGTCGGGCCGGACGCGGAGACCTCGGCGGTGCCGCTGGCCTTGAGCGCGACCTGCGCGCCCGTGACCTCGACCTTCGCGGTGCCCTCGATCTTCACGGTCGTGCCCTTCAGCCGTAGCTCGTTGTCCGCCTGCACCGCGACGTCGGTGCCGCGCACGGTGACGCGTCCTGTGCCGTCCAGCTCGATCGACGACGACCCGGCGACGATGCGCAGCGGGATCTTCCCGACCTCGAGGACGGCCTGCTGCTGCGAGATCCGCAGGCCGTGGCCGGCGGCGCCGAGCGCGAGCTCGACGTAGGCGTCGTCGCCCGACTCGCCGTCGCCCAGGACGAGGCGCTGGCCGTGCCGCGCGTGCAGGGCCCGCACGCGCGGACCGCCCTGGGCACGCACGGTCTGCGGCGGCAGCGCCTGCGCCGAGTGCAGCCCGCCCAGCACGACCGGCCGGCTGACGTCGCCGCCCTCGAACGCGACGAGCACCTCGTCCCCCGGCTCGTGCTGCAGGACCATGCCGCCCGCGCTGCCGCCGCCGGGCGCGAGCACCCGGGCCCAGTCGGAGGACGTGCGGTCCGACGCGGTGACGAACGTGACCCGCACGCGCCCCAGGCGGTCGGGGTCGTCCGTGCTGTTGACGGTCGCGACGACGAGCCCGGTGTGCCGCGCGGACCGCACCGCACGCTCCCCCGTGGCACCGCCCAGGCGGACCGGCTCGCGGTCGCCCGCGACGAACGTGGTGCGCGAGGCGCGACCGTCGAACCGGTGCTCGACCTCCTGCACGTAGTACGTGCCGTCGAGGGGGCCGCCCTCGGCGACCTCGACCTCACCGCCGGGCACCACGTCGGGCAGCAGCGGGCCGCGGCCCTGCGCCTCGACGCGGCCGTGCCGGGCGGCCATGGCCTGCGCCCGCACCCGCGCCTCCTCGGCGGAGCGCACCTGCAGCCCGCCGACCTGGATCTGCGGCGTGGCGCCCCCGGCGTCCACCCGGGCGGTGAAGCCGGCGCGCGGCGCCGGTGCGTCGGCGGTGGCGCGCACCGACGTCGTGGTCGCGGCGTCCCAGCCCTGCACGACGTACGTCGCGTCGGGTCGTCCGACCTGGCGCGCGGACAGCTCCTCGAGGTCCACACCGACCGTCAGGCGCGCGCGGCGCGCCCCGGACGCGGTGCCGTCGGCCCGCCGCCACACGCGCAGCGTCGTGCCGTCGACCACCCAGTCGAGCCCGGAGGCGACCGCGAGCTCGTCGATCAGCCCGAGCGGCGAGTCCGCCTGCAGGTGCCACGGCTCGGTGCGCGCGGTGGGCCAGCCCTGGACGGTCAGCCGCGCCGCGCGGGCGAGCTCGGCGACCACCTGCGAGGCGTCGACGTTGGCGCGCGCGACGACCCCCGCGTCGGTGGTCAGCGCGTACGCGCCGTCGTGGGCCGTGACGGTGGTGGTGCTGCCGCGGTGGTCCGCGCGGGTGCCCAGCGCCGTGACCGTGCCCGTGAACAGGGCCGTGCCGTCGACGCGCACCTCGACGTCCTGCCCGATCGCGAGACGCGAGGTGACCAGCCGGTACCCGCGGTCGACGAACGTCAGCGACGCCCGGCCGACGGTCCGCACGCCGCGCTGCACCCGCACGTCGACGAGGTCGTCGAGCTCCGTGACGCCCAGCGGGCGCCCGCCGAGGCGCACGTCGAACGACGTGTGCGCCAGCGGGTTGAGCCGGGCGGTCCCGACGTCCGTGCTCACGCGTCACCCCGCGGGACGGACAGCACGGTGCCGGGACGCAGGTCCAGCGGGTCGTCGATGCCGTTGGCCTGCGCGAGCGCACGCCACCGCGTCGGGTCGCCGTAGTGCTGCGCGGCGATGCGGTCCAGCGTCTCGCCGGCCTGCACCCGGTGGACGCGGTGCGGCTGGGGCGTGCCCGACGTGGGGTTCTGCGGGCCGAACGCGCGCGACGGCTCGTACTGCCGCAGCTCGAGCCCCGCCCGGGCCCGCAGCGGGGTCCCCGACGCGGAGAAGTACGTGAACGTCAGCTCGAGCGCCGCGACCACCGCGGTGAACGAGTGCAGGTCGCCCCAGTGGAACGTGACGGTCGGCGGGCGGACGTTGCCCGTGGCCTCGTCCGCGCCCGGCAGCGACGGGTCGACCTCCATGAGCTCCAGCAGGCGCCCGGTGTGCCGGGTGACGTCGGTGCCGTCGTGCGTCGTGTCGAAGAACAGGTCGACGGTGAGCACGCCGGACGACGACCCGGCGTACCGCAGCCTGGGCACGCCGCGGCCCGGGCGCGGGTCACCCACCCAGTGGTTCTCGCGCGTCAGCTGCAGCTGCGCCGGGTTGAACAGGCAGGGCACCTTCTGCCCGCCCTCGATCTCGAGGAACGCCTTGACCGGGGCCGTCGTCGCCGTCATGAGAAGACCTCCCGCGTCCGGCGCCAGGTGCGCCTCTCGTCCTGCTCCGCCAGCCGTTCCTCCACGAGCCGCACGACGCGGTCGTCGAGCTCGTGCTCCAGCCACGACGTCAGCTCGGCGCGCAGCCGGCGCTCGACGTCCGCATGGGGTGGGCGTACCTCGTCGTGCACGGGGGTCCTCTCCTGGCCGGCCGGCGGCAGCCACCGACGGACGACGGTGGCGCCCGCGGCCGAGGCGGGGGTGGCAGGGGCGGCACCGGGCGCGCCGCGGGTGGCGGCGGCCGGGAGCCCGCCCGACGCGGGTGCCGCGGGCGGGGCGGCGACGGGGTCGTGGCGCACGACCGTGCGCGGCGGCAGCACCGTCAGCCGCCGGACGACGCCGGCCGCGGCGAACGCCGGGGCAGGCGCCGGGGCGCCGGCGACGGTCGCGTGCGCCCCGGACGCCGCCGTGCCGCCCGCCGCGGCGCGGCCGGTGGGGACGCGGCCCCGTGCGCCGTGCGACGTCGGGTGCGCGACCGCGGGGACGGCCGGTGCACCGGGCAGGCCCGGACGCCCGCTCGGTGCGCCGACGGGAGCGGCGGACGCCCCGAGCGCGGGGACCGCGGCCCCCGCGCGCCCGGGGCCGCCGCTCGACGCGAGAAGTGTGGCGGCCGCCGACCCCCGGCCCGTGCGCGCGACGGCAGGGAGCACCGGTGCGGCGACCGCCGCACGCAGCGCGCCGGCGGGCGCGGTGGCGCGGACCCCGACGGGCTGGACCGCGCGGGCGAGCTCACCGGCCCCGCGCAGCGACGCGACGGCGGGCGTGCGGGCCGCCGGACCACCGGCGCGCGCGACGGAGCGTCGCACCGCTGCACCGGTGGGTGCCGGCCGGGCTGCCGGCCCGGCGGGCACGTGCTGGTCGCCGCCGGTCCCGAGGGACGTGGTGCGGGCGCGCGCGGGACCGCCGTGCGACGTCACGGTGGAGGTCGCGGTGGTGGAGGAGGTCGCGGAGGTGGACGTCGCCGCGGTGGACGTCGCCGCGCCGCGCGCCGCGATGCTCGCGGGCGTGCGGACCGCCGGGGCCGTCGCGCGCGCGACGGCGGACGTCGCGGCGGGCGAGGTCGAGCCGTACGGCGCGGCAGACGCTGCTGGTGCGGGCGCCGCGGCACGCGACGTCGGGACCGGCGCCGCCGGTCCGTCCGACCGTGAGGCAGCGCCCGGCACCGTGACGTGGGTCGCGGCCTGCGAGGCCCGGGCCGCGGCGGCGACCGCCGACGCGGCGGGGGCGACCGCCCGGCGCACGGTGCTCGGCTGCACGTCCTGGGCCGGACGCGATCCGGCGACCGGCCCGGCCGCCGGCGCGCCAGGCCCGGTCGACGCGCCTCCTGCGTGGGCGCCGGTGGCCGGCGTGCGGGTGGCCGCACGCAGGGAGGGGTGGGCGGCGGTGCCGTGCCGTCCGACCGGCAGCGTGGGCGTACCCGTGCCGAGCCCGGCCGAGCGCCGCACGAGGCCGCGCCGGTGGCCGGCTCCCGGCACACGGCCGGCGCCGCGCCAGGACGCGACCGGGCCGGTGCCGTGCGCGCCCGGCAGCGCCGACGCGGCGGACAGGGAGGCGGCGTCGGGCAGCGCCGACGCGCTGACCCGGGAGGGTGCGTCGAGCGAGCCCGCCGAGGGTCCGGGCACGGCAGGGCGACCGGTCGTGACCGGCCGACCCGTCGTGACCGGCCGACCCGTCGTGTCCGGCCGACCCGGGGTGGCCGGACGCCCCGTCGGGACGCGTCCCCGGTCGACGGCGCCCTGCGCCGGCGGCAGGGCGGGACCACGACGTCCCGGGGCGCCCGCGGCGGACGGTGCCGCGGTGGACGCGGCGGCGGCTCGCAGCGCAGGCGCCGAGAGGCCGGTCCCCTCGGATGCCGTGGAGCGGGTCTCCGCGGCCCACCGCCGCACCGCCGTGACCGGACGGCGGCCCGGGAGGGGCGCGCCGGGGACGGAGGCGCGCACGGCGAGGTCACGCGGGCCGTGCAGCGCCAGCGCCGCACGACGCACGGGCCCGGCGAGGGCAGCCGTGGCGGTCGGCAGACCGGCTGCCGCGCGGCGCACCGTGCCGCCGCGCCCTCCGGCGAGAGGCCGGTCCAGCACCGCGGCCCGTCCGGGGCCGGGCTGCTCGCCCGCGGCCGGGGAGGCGTGGGCAGGTGCGGGCGACCCGGCCGGGCCGCCCGTCGCGATCGGGACCCCGACGCGGGGTCGGTCCGGCTCCGCGCCCGCAGGTCGCGACGACCCGCGGGCCGCGCCGCCTGCGGTGCCGCCCGCTGCGACGCGCTCGGCTGCGGAGCTGCCGGTGACGGTGCGCTCGGCGGCGGAGCTGCCGGTGGCAGTGCGCTCGGCGGCGGCGCTGTCGGTGCCGGCGTGCGCGGTGGCAGTGCGCTCGCCGGCGGTGCGGCGCGTGAGCTCGGACGCGCGCTCGGCGCGCACCGCGGCGTGACGGCGCGCCGCGGCACCCGCGTGGACCTGACGGCGCACCAGCGCGCCCCCGGGACCGGGACGACCGGAGGGCGCAGGGGCGCCGGGGACCGTCGGGCTCGTCGGCGCCGCAGCGCCCGGCGCGGGACGGCCGGGAGACGGCTGCTGCGGCGCCGTGGTCGGCCCCGGGCGACCCCGGGCGGTCCGGCGTCGGGGGGCGACGTCGGAGGGGGTGGTCATGGTGCCGACGGCGCGGACCGCGTCGGGCAGGCGCATCGGCACGACGCGCGGAGCGAGACGTGCCTGGACCGCGCCGGGGCGGTGGCCGCGCTCGTCGGGCAGCCGGTCGGCGGAGCGCGGCAGACCGCGCGGGCGGTCGCCGATCGCGGCGACGACGCCGGCGTCCTGCGCGGCACGTGCCCGACGCTCGGCGGCCAGGCCGGACGACCACCAGCGCGGCGGACGCACGTCGTCCACCACGCGGACCCGGGCGGGCGCTGCGGCGGGGCCCGCGAGCGCGCGCCGCACCGCGACGGGACGCCCGGAGCCGGACGCGAACCGCACCGCGGCGGACGCGAGCGACCCGATCGCGGCGGGGCGCGCCCGGCCCACGGGACCGGGCCGGCGCCACCGCTGCGCGACGGCCGCGCCCAGCGGGGTCGCCGGGGTCGGCCGCGACGCGCGCGTGCCGGTCACCGGGTCCGGCCCCGTCACCGCGTCACCGCGCGGAACCCGTGGTGCGCGACCTCGAGGGACTCGGTCAGGGGCGCGTCGGAGTCGGCGGACAGCGACGGGCCCGTCCAGCTCACGGCGAAGACGCCGTCGAGCTCCCACGAGCGCATGCGGTTGCCGCGGTCGTCGAGGACCGTCACGGCGCCGGTGGCGCGCGTGAGGGTGTCGCCGTTGCCGGCGAAGCCCTGCCCGGACGACCGCTGCACCCAGCCGAAGAGCGCGTCGGACTGCACCATGCCGCGCGTGAACACCAGGTGCGGCCAGCGCATCACGCCGGGCAGCTGGTGCACGTACCCGTTCTGGCCGCCCTCGACGTGCTCGACGACGTCGACGTCGAGGCGCAGGCCCTGCACCTCGCGGAACGTGCCGATCTCCACGCCGTCGACCTCCAGCAGGAACCTGCCGGACGTCGTCGGCACACCACCGCCCAGGGGCGTCTGCTCAGACACTCTCGCGCACCGCCTCCCACGCCTGCTCGTTCATCGCCGCGACCGCCCGCACCATGCGGACCCGGTCGAGGTGCTCGAGGTCCAGCAGGTCGTCGAGCGGCCAGTGCAGGTGGTACGCCAGGTAGGCGATCTCCTGCCAGACCGCGTCGACGGGGTAGCGCAGCACGGTCCGCTCACCGGGTCTCGGCCGGGAGCTCCTCGATCGCCGAGCGCGCCGGACGCGCGGACGGCACGAGGCCCGCGTCCGGGACGTCGGCGGCCGGGGTCGGCTCCTCGACGGCGGCGGGCGCCGCGGGGGCCGCGGCGGCCACGTCGTCCTGGCCGGCCAGGAACTCCTCGACCTCGGCGGGGGTGCCGAAGTTGATGACGCCGTAGAAGTCCTGCAGGTACGCCAGGTCGGCGGCGAACAGGCCCTCGATCTCGTGCGTCGTCACCAGCTCCAGCGCGCCGAGGCGCTCGACGACG
>Ga0233375_1000283_pt1 | contig 29048 bp, 8 predicted proteins | sample ElkDunMinimDraft_10_FD_191539 | JGI IMG/M metagenome (GOLD analysis project Ga0233375, IMG submission 191539) | Fecal eukaryotic communites from dung pellets of Tule Elk in California, USA - Elk Dung E16 | ecosystem: Host-associated > Mammals > Digestive system > Large intestine > Fecal | place... | reverse complement strand
AAGCCCACCCTTTTCATTTAGTGTCCCCTTCCCCTTGACCTCTTTTTACATGTGTTAGTTTATTAAATTTAACAGTTACTAGTGTATTATCTATGCATAATTTTAATAATGCATATTATTTATATTATATTGCCACAATTTTAGTTATAGCATCTATGTCTTTTTGATTTAGAGATGTAATATCTGAAGGATCCTTTTTAGGGGATCACACTCTAGCTGTACAAAGAGGGTTAAATTTAGGTATTATATTATTTATAGTATCTGAGGCTCTTTTCTTCTTAGCTATATTTTGAGCCTTTTTCCATAGTGCGTTAACACCTACTGTTGAATTAGGAGCTCAATGACCTCCTCTCGGGATCGAACGTGCGCCGTGTGAGGGCGTTATTATTTTACTGTGTTGTCCCACAGTTTACATATATTTGGCCTTTAATGATGTGTACCGCGGGTATGCACGTGTTTTATGCCTAATAAGTATATTACAACGGATAGCTGCATGCAGAAGTGCTGTATGATTTGGGCTGCCCCAGAAAGATAACAGCATTAGCGGGAATTGACATGCTGAGGATGACAAACTTGATACTTATTACCGCCCACAACCGATGGGTACCATCCTAAGCAGAATACGTCGGTGGTACTTCGACATTGCATATCTTTATGGTTCGAAACTGGTATGTTGCCAAAAAGTCGAACGGTTTTCCCATACAGGAAATCTGAAAAGAGATGAGCAAGCAGCTAAATCAAATCGGACATTAAACGTTAATAACGACCAAAGAAGAATACTTCTCCCACCACGGGATCTAACCGCCTATGGATTCAATAACCTGAATCTAATGCGGAGACGGAGTCTCCATAGTAGTTCCACGAAGGGAGACAGCCTGAATAGTTTAACAAGTAAGACTATAGATAATAGCCGTTTAGAAGAGTTCTCAAGATCGGACAAGCCTGTAAGGGCACCCGGTGGAAAGGATGCTACTACTATAGCAAAAAACTTGTTAGAACAAATAGAACAAAAGAACCAAAAATATTTCAATCTCATAGATATTATTGCTAATCCTCACTTTCTGGAAAAGTGTTACTCTGAAATAAGAAGTAAACCAGGAAATATGACCAAAGGTATTACAGACGAAACTTTAGACAAGTTAAATTGACAATGATTTGAGACCACTGCCATGGAACTCAAATCAGGGAAATTTAATTTTAAACCTAATCGTAGAGTTGAAATACCAAAAAGCAATGGAAAAATGAGACCCTTAGGAATTAGCTCACCTCGGGAAAAGATTGTACAGAAGGCACTTCATGCCCTTCTTGAAGCAATATTTGAACCTAGATTTCACTCGGCATCTCACGGTTTTAGGAGAAATAAGTCAGTGCATTCTGCATTAGCTGAAATATACCTAAATGGTAACAAATTTAATTGAGTAATTCAAGGAGATATATCAAAATGTTTTGATAAAATTCCTCACAACATCATAATGAAAACTATTTCAGAAGTGATAGGTGATCCTAGAATATTAGAGCTTGTGAAGAAATTTATAAGTGCTGGATATGTGAATCCAAACGGAGTACTCTGCAGACCCTCTGAAGGGACTCCACAAGGAGGAGTACTTAGCCCTCTACTAGCGAATATAGTATTACACAAACTAGACGATTTCATGGCCCAAGAAAAACAGAGGTTTGACAAGGGAACAAAAAGAAGAAAGAATCCAGAATATGCAAAACTACAAGCGAAAAAGGCTAAATGTACAAACATAGAAGAGAAAAAAGATTTACTAAATAAAATGAGAAGTATCAAAAGATCAGATTTATTCGACAAGAATTTCCGAAGATTAAGATATGTTAGATATGCTGATGATTTTGTTGTAATGATGGTTGGAGATAGAAAGAATGCTGAATACCTACGGAAAAAGATAGCTGAAATACTAAAGGCAAAATGTGGACTAGATCTAAATGAGGAGAAAACTATCATAAATAGCATGTCCGAGAAATGAAAATTCTTAGGAGCTGAAATCCGAAACATGAAAATTAATAAGGAATTCCTTGTTAATCATGGGGAAGGAAGGAAAGCAGTGGGGATACCGAGAACACTAGTTAACGCCCCCATTGAGAAAATCATAGAAAAACTCGCAGATGCAGGACTGGTACGAAAGAATCATCTAGGAAAGGTACTACCCAAAGGGAATACGCAAATCATGAATCTCTCACATCAGGAGATATTGAGCTTCTATAATTCAAAGGTTAGAGGAATACTGAGCTTCTACAGTTTCGCAAGTAACAGATCGGCTCTTTGAAGTATAATGTGACTACTGAGAGCATCCTGTGCTCTAACATTGGCTAAGAAGTACAAACTTAGAACAATGGGAAAAGTTTTCAGACAATATGGAAGGAATCTGAAATGTAAAGAAACAGACGTGGAGTTCTTCATTCCAAAGACCTTGCAGGTAATCCATGATTACAAGAACAAGGATATCAATATTGACAAAATAATCAAGCAGACGTGAGCTGGTAAAGACACAAAGTCTATATTCAATGAGAGCTGTACTATATGCGGATCAACGAATTTCGTGGAAATGCATCATATAAGATCAGTGAAGAATATTAGAGCAAAATTTAGAAAAGGAGAGAAGATAACAAAGGCTCAATTTGAAGGAGCAATAATGCGAAAACAAGTACCCATATGTGCATATCATCATAGTCTTTTACACAAAGGACAACTGAACTGGTCAGAACTAGTCAAAGTACACAAATATAACAAGAAGTTTTAAACAAGGAAAAAGGTACAAAGCAAGAATCAAGAGATAGATTTTATTTAAGGCAAATTATTGTAATGTTTGGAATATTCAGGGGGCGAGCCGTATGATGGGAAACTATCACGTACGGTTCTGAGGGCAGTTGCTTAAAGCGCTGACCCTACCTATAAATCCTTTTGAATTACCTCTTCTTAATACAGTTATACTTTTATCAAGTGGTGCCACAGTGACTTACGGGCATCACTCATTAATACATGGAGACAGAAGAGGGACTTTATATGGTACAATAGCTACTGTATTATTAGCTATAATCTTTACCGTTTTTCAAGGAATCGAATATAGTGAAGCACCTTTTACTATAAGTGATGGTGCTTTTGGTTCATGTTTTTTCTTCTCAACAGGTTTTCATGGGTTAATTACAATAGTAGCCCTGTTTATTTTTATATATATTATGCAAAACACAAAAATAGCCAATTTTAGAGGCGTGCTGGACTTAGTCAGCCAGCACACTTTATCTAGTAGTCTTAATATGAATAGTAAATTATTGATTACTTTTCCTGCTACGGTTAAGTCTAAAGCTCAATCTTATTACTTGAGTAAGGAGTTTATAGAATGGTTTGTAGGATTTACGGACGGAGAGGGTAATTTTAATATTAAGTTGACTGATTTAACAGATAATACATTTAAAAATGTTCAATTTACATTTCAAATAGGTTTACATAAGGATGAAATCAAGGTCTTAGAATATATAATGGATACTTTAAAATGTGGTCATATTTCTAAATCTAAAGATAGTCGCTGCGCGGTAAATTATTTTGTAAATGATATAAATTCATTACTATATGTTATAATTCCTATATTTGATTATGTGAATCTTAATAGTTCAAAATATCATCATTATGTAATATTTAAAAAGGCGGTACTATTGACAAAAGACAAAAGTCATTTATCGAATAAAGGTAAATTGGACATAATTGCTTACCAAAAAGAAATGCGAAATATGTCAGGTAAATGAATACCAAGTTCTATTAATAATAAAATTAATATAACTAAATATTGATTATCTGGATTTATAGATGCAGAAGCTACCTTTTCAACTAATAAATATGTACCCATATTTAAATTAGAAAATCATATTAAAGAGTTAGAATTGTATAATAAAATAAAAGAATTTTTTAGTGTGGGTAATGTTTTATTAACTTCGCCTAGAGAATATAGAGTTGATAGTAACCCTACGATAGTGTTGGAAATTAATAAAGTGCAAGAACTTAGGGAAAATTTAATACCGTTATTATATGATAATGAAGAGGCTGCATACTTCGTACAGCGGCCTAGTAATTTATTAAAAACTTTAAAAGCTCAAGATTTTTCATTTTGATTAAAACTGGTAGATATCTATTATAAAGGTTATCATACTACATTGGAAGGTAAATATTTGTTTGATGCTATAAAATTACATATAAACAAACATAGATTAAGTACTAATACTAGTCTATATGAAGATAAGAATCGTATTTCACTGCTGCTTTATCCGGAGGATCAGAAGTCCAGCAGTAGCTCCGCTATAGAAATAGAAAGTTTATTATCTAAACTTTATTTAATGGAAAGTCCTTATGAAATAAAAGAAGGAGTTCGATATTATAGAAATACTAATAGATTAATAAGTGAATCAATAAAATTAGCGGCAATAGATAAAGAAAACAATACAAAAATATATAAGAGTATGCCCGAATGTGCTAAAGACCTTCAAATTTCTAGACAGAAAATAAAGGAATGCTTAAGTTCAGGAGATATACATAAAGGGTATGTTTTTGTTTTAGTATAATATATATAAATGATAAATTAACAATAGAGTTAATAGCAAGAAAATCTTTTTAAGGTGGCTAATGGCTCAAGCTCACTATTTAAAGAAAATTTGCTGCCTAGTATATACTGTTTATGACATATATAAAGGTTCAACGACTAGCTAATAAATATTATGTTACTTTATACCTCACTTAGTAAACCTAGTTTAATGCTGTATTTCATAGTGCTGCTACGGAGTTAGCCTGCATGCATGCCTTAATTTTGTAGCAGCCTCCTATGAAATAAAGCATTAAAGGTTAAAGTAAAAGAATGGCGGCGCAAGCTCAAACTCTACTTATTAATTATCCTTAAAAAAAAAATTAAGAAGGATAAGCACTAATAATAAGACATAGTCTAACCAATAATGTGAATTATTGATTAATTTTTCCTGTACACGTAATTATTGGTACAATATTCATAGGTGTAGCCTTATGAAGAATATTTGATTACCATTTAACAGATCATCATCATCAAGGTTTTGAAGGATCAATATTATATTGACATTTTGTGGATATTGTTTGACTTTTCTTATATATTTCAGTATATTACTGGGGTTCTTAAATGTAAAATAAAAAAAGTACTAAAAAATATTTAGTAGGCAGGCTGACTAACTTCGTAAGTAGCAGCCTACTCCTCATCCTCATCCTTACTACGTAGGAGGAGGAGGACACGCACAATAACGATATTACTACGAAGTACTCCGGAGTGATACAGAGCCTTATGATTTTTATCAGAGGATAGAAGTCAGCCAGTATTTCATAGGAGGCTATATTTCATAGGAGGCTAGCACAGCGTTATAATAAAACTATTTTTTTTCAAGGGATATTAGCATAATGGTAATGCAAATGACTTTTAATCATTCAGATACTGGTTCAAATCCAGTATGTCCCAGGACCGGCCTATGAAATAACCCACACTTCTGTGTATACTACGAAGTACTGATCCTGATCCTGATCCTTTATTTCATAGTAGTAGCTCCGCTACTAACTTCGTAAGTAGGTGTATACACAGGATTAGGATAGTGTTACTACGAAGTAAGCGCGACAATAAAAATCCTAAATAAAACGAGTATAGTTTAATGGTAAAATGATGACCTTCCAAGTCGGGTTTGCCGGTTCGAGTCCGACTATTCGCATCTAATTTAAAGAATTAGTAACTTAATAGGTAAAGGACTTCCCTGTCACGGAAGTAGATGCCGGTTCGATGCCGGTCTAATTCGTTTTTAAAGGAAAAGTTGCCATAGGTAAGGCGAGATATTTGCTAAATATTGTGTTTTAACACCTAGGTGTTCGAATCACCTCTTTTCCGTCTATAAGATATATAAATGAGTATAACAAAAAGCTGTTTACCGGCACACTACGTGTGCTACCCTACTTCTGATCCTGACTTTGTAGGATATGGATGCATGCCTTCCTGACTTCTGATCCTGATCCTTTATTTCATAGTAGTAGCTCCGCTACTAACTTCGTAAGTAGGTGTATACACAGGATTAGGATTAGGATTAGGATAAGCCTTAATTAAATATATTACAAATTTTCCTATATGATTAGGCTAAAAATACAAAAAGAATTTTTTTTATTATGAATAATTTACTATTGATTAATGAAACTTTTACAAATGGTTATGTATCTAATGTATTAGATATAATATCGATATTAGCCGTTTTTTGCGGTATATCTGTGATTGTAAATAAAAATCCGATAATATCAGTATTATTTTTAATAGGTTTATTTGCTAGTGTTTCTGGTTATTTAATTTTATTAGGTTTAAGTTTTATAGGTTTATCATATTTAATTGTATATATTGGTGCAGTGTCTATATTATTTTTATTTATATTAATGTTAATAAATATTAGAATAAGTGAACTTCAAAGTAATACTAGCAATAGTATACCTTTAACAATTATTGTTGGAATTTCTATTAGTTATTCTTTATTTCAATTATTACCTTATGATATAGCTATTTTAAGTAATTTTAATAGTAATATAAATAATAATTTATATAATCTTTACATGGCTGCTGTACGAAGTACGCAGCATAAACATAATAATTCTAATTTATTAGTTAATACAAGCGCTGCCAAAAATAATGATTTACTATTTGTTACTAGTAAGATATGGGATGGTAATTTGTCCGAAACTAATCATATAACAACTATAGGAAATATAATGTATACTAATTATAATATATGATTAATATTAGCTAGTTTTATACTTTTATTAGCGATGGTAGGAGCCATAGTTATAACTATAAAACAAAAAAATTAAGGCATACTTCGTAGCCTTAAAAGAGATTAGCTCAATGGTAGAGCAACCGTTTTACACACGGAAGGTTGGGTGTTCGAATCACCTATCTCTTATTTTTTCCTTCTTCCTTTTCTGCAGTACTACTAATCCTCCGGATACAGAAGAGGAATTTCTCCTCCTACGTAGTCCTGCACACTAGTAGCCAGCACAATAAATAAAATATTATTTATATAAGATTCTTTAACTTAACCGGTAAAGTGCATTTTTGATAAGAATGATATTCAAGTTCAAGTCTTGAAAGAATTAAAGAGAATTGACCGAGTGGTTTAAGGTGGCTAGCTTGAGTTTAGTTATGGGGATTACCTCATCATGGGTTCGAATCCCATATTCTCTGTTGTCGGCTAATAAATTTAGTGCTTTATTTCATAGCAGTAGCTCCGCTACTAACTTCGTAAGTAGCACTCCTCCTACGTAGTAGCTCCGCAAGGAAGGTAAAATATTCTAGTATTAAATTTTACTATTACGTACCGGGAGCTCACTTCTGTGTATACACCATATCCATATCCATATCCATATCCTTTATTTCATAGTAGTAGCTCCGCTACTAACTTCGTAAGTAGGTGTATACATAGGATTAGGATTAGGATAAGAAGTGCGCACAATAAATTATTACGAGCTGGCTTCTCCTCCTACGAAGTCAGGCAGTGCTACTTACGAAGTTAGTCAGCAGCACCGTAGTGCAATGATTTTTAATCTGTCGCTTTTTAGTACTTCTAATCCTGACTTCTGCTTAATTTCATAGAAGTCAGCCAGGATACAGTGAATATTTATTTAAAAAGAGTGTAGTTTAATGGTAAAACAGAAAGCTTCAACCTTTAAATTCTTAGTTCGAATCTAAGTACTCTTGTATAAATTAATTAAAACATTTAATAAATTACTACGGTGCTTACGTGCGAAGCTCGTACTGCCTTTATTTCATAGTAGTAGCTCCGCTACTAACTTCGTAAGCATGCAGCATACTTCTGTGTATACACCTACTTACGAAGTTAGTCAGGATATAGAAGTGAGTAGCGGTAGCGGAGCTACTACCGGTATATTATATATTTAATGATTATTAGTAATATTTTATTAGTAGGCGTTATTTCATAGGAGCAGCCTTACTACTAAATTATAACGGGTTAGAATCAGATTGGTTACGATGCTCCTTTTGGGTAGGAGATTTTCTGTGTTCGAGTCACAGTAACCCGATAGCTAATTAGATTAATTAAAGCTAATTAAACCTAATATTAATTATAAATGTAACTGATATAGACATTATATATTGAATATATATAATATTTAATATATAAAAGTATATAAAGAGACTATTGTGGATATCTGTGCTATGTATTAAAGAGTAAAGACTTTATGTTTAGTAGGCTGCTGCTATACTTCTGTACTTCGCCAGAAGTACAGAAGTATGCCAGCCTCTCGACAACGACATATAAACTCTTAGAGAAATTATTTAATAAACGAAGTGAATTGAAATATCTTATTAACTTCAGGAAAAGAAATCAAACGAGATTCTATGATTAGTGTGAATGAAAATAGAGCAGCCTATATCAATAAGTAAAATGGCCGTAAAGCTGTTTGAATATTATGGGGAACCTTCCTCAAAGGCTAAATATAATACATGAGCGACAGTGAAAAGTACCGTGAGGGAACGATTTGAAGTAGTGGTTTTATAAGCAGCTCGAGAAAAAAAAGCGAGAGCGTACCTTTTGCATAAGTGCGACATGAAGCGCAGACAGTTAATGGGGTGAGATTCCCCCAGACCTTTCCATTGGTCTGACCCTATCCATACAGGCGAGAGAAGTAATTCCCTGGTCTGGAGCTATGGAGACAATGTAACAATAAACCCATTGGTGATAGTAACAACTTGAACCAGTCGGTGTGCTAGGGTAATGAATTCTATGATGAACGAAAGTGAATATACATTGAGGCTTCGTAAAAGGTGAATCCAGTTTCTGGATTATTATCACGACATATCTTCCTTATGCTGGGATATGGAATGGAACAAATGTGATACGGAGTAAAGTATACATTCTAAGGAATTCAATAACAGTAACAGAAAGTGAACATGGTAAGCCCTCAATCCCCTCTTATTGAAATATCTGACGGCTTAAACCGTCAAATATCAATATAAGTGAGGTGACATATAAGGATTATTCCGAAGTTGTCATATCGGGTTCAGGGTAGAAGAACGTCTAAAAAGCGAATGCAGGCTAGTAATAAGCCTGATAGAATCAATGATTCGATCCGAGAGGATGCTGACTTAGATATTGTGGTCGTCGTAACTATAAAGATCTTGAAAAAGTAAGCAACCAGCCCGGGTTCAAAATTGTTTGTTGCAATTAAGGAAACACAGCAGTATCGAGTAAAATCGACGGTTAGACTTAAAATTGGTAACTAAAAACTTGTCATCGCTAGAAAGAAATCAATTAAATAACTCCTGAGTTGTTAATGCCAACTACAGTAAAGAGTAGGCAACCTGGATTATACTAAGACTTCGACAGAATTCATTTGGTTGACAGGATTGTAAAAATGAACTGAATGATAAATAGAGTCGGCTCAGGATCAGACATTTATCATGTATGTTACTTAACTGAGTTAACAATACGAAGATAAACACATGTAATCTCCCCTCAATATAATAGAAATAAATAAATAAAAAAACCAACAACCATGATGAGAAAACTAAACAAGCAATTCACTAACGGAGTAAATCACTCCAATAATTTTATTATTGCAAAAAAGCATATTGCTTTATCCGGAGGATCAGAAAGCACTAGAGGAACATTGTGAATGGACGGTCTAATACATGCAATTGGTAATAGATACATAAACACAATGAAAAATCCTGGACTCAAGGTAGAGAACCCAAGGAAAAATGAGTGACATTTAATTGATTGAAAGAAAGCGGAGAAAGTAGTTAGAGATCTTCAAGAAAAGATAGTTATTGCTACATTGGAAAAGAATATGAAGGAAGTGTACAAAATACAATGAATACTACTTAACACATTCGAGAGTAAAGCACTCGCAATAAGAAAAGTAGTAACCAACAAAGGAAAGAGAACGGCTGGAACAGATGGTATAGTCTGAAATAATCCCAAGGATTACTGGATGGCAATACAAACTTTGACGGAAATTGTAAAAAATCCTAACAAGTATCAAGCTCAACCGTTAAAAAGAGTATGAATTCCTAAAGCTAACTCGAAAGATCTAAGACCTCTAGGAATTCCTACAATGATTGACAGAGCTGTTCAAGCTGTTTATCACCTAGCGGTTGATCCAGCGGTAGAAACGAAATCTGACCCAAATTCATACGGGTTTAGAAAGTTCCGATCAACCTTGGATGCCATCACAGCAATCAGAAGCCTCTTAGATAAGGCTAATCATCCTCACTGAATCCTAGAAGCTGATATATCAAAACGTTTCGACAAAATCAGTCATGATTTTCTGTTAAAACATACACCAATACGTCACAAAAAAGTTCTAGAGCAATGATTAAAATCTGGTGTGATGGAAGAGCTAAAATACATAATAACGGATGAAGGAACCCCTCAAGGAGGAATAATATCGCCGACTTTATGTAACGTCGCTCTAAACGGAATTGAAGAGTATATAAAGAATGCTAATCCTCTAAAAAAAGGAATAAGTCCAGGAGTACATGTAATCAGATACGCTGACGACATGATAATAACTGGAAAGAGTCAAGAAATAGTAACTAGAAATAAAGAACTATTAAATGAATTCCTTAAAGAAAGAGGGTTACAACTCAATGAAAAGAAAACCCTGATAACACACGTTAAGGATGGATTTGATTTCCTAGGTTTCAATATAAAACGTATGAAATGAAACTCCAAATTTAATAAAGTTACTGATCAAGAAACGGTATTAATTATTAAACCATCGAAAAAGGGTATAAAAAAGCTAATGGAATCCATCAATAAGATAATTGTGATGAATAAACCCATGAGAAAAATTATATCTGAGATCAACCCTGTTTTAAGAGGATGAGCCGAGCACAAGCGAATCTCATATCACTCTCAAGAAGTGTTTATCACGATTGATCATTGGATCTATCGAAAGATGAAAAAATGAGCATACTGGCACAAAGGATCTATCAGGAAAACAATTTCGAAATACTTGATATCCACAACCAACCGGAAATGAAATTGAGGAGTATCCTTAACTGAGAAAGTTATAAATCTTAGTGAAACAGCCATAATTACAATGAGGCCTCTAAAACTGGACAAAAATCCATATATAATAGAGAACTTAAAGTATTATGAAAAAAGAAGGGAGAAACTGATCGAAGCTAAATTTAGACTAACTGTATACAAATTATTCGAACATAAATGTCCTCTATGTAACGAATCTTTACACAATGAGGAAAATGTAGAATTACACCATATAAAACCTCAGAAGTTAGGCGGAAAGTTTAAATTAGATAACATTGTACCACTACACGAAATTTGTCATAAACAAATTACCCACGGAGACCAAAGTTTGGAGAGATTTAGGATAAACATCCCCAAAATCAATAGAAAACGAAAGAAACCGGAAGTAAATGTAAAAACAAACAATTCTTAATTACTGGAGGCTTCGCTACTCCAGAAATTTTAAAGAAACTTCATAATCTGTAACATTGGCTAGTAGAGAAGGAACGAATTTCCAAAAAGGCGGAATAGAAATTCTCTTAAGTATGATTGCACGAGCCGTGTGCGGTGAAAGTCGCACGCACGGTTCCACGGGGGGGAAAGCCTGAGAGGGCCTACCTATCCCAATTGGGTCACCAAGTTAACATTAGATGCGAGCAAATTAAATGTGCATAGTTAAACCGATCATTAAAATAATGAATAGTGTCTAAAGTTAGACCCGAAGCCTAGTGATCTTACTATAGTCAGGGCTATAAAGGTCCGAACGGGTTAAAAGAAACAAAATTGAGCCTTTGTTTATAGCCCTTGTGAAAGTGAACCTTTCGCAATAAATCATCAAATTGACGGGAACTCCTTAAAGCAATATTAACCAACCTAATATAGTAATATAATTAGGGGCGCAGGTAATGACTCGCGGTATGGTAAAATCAATATTGATGAAGAAATGAAATAGGTAATCCGCAGCCAAGTTCCATAAATCACTTATGGAAAAAGGTTCATCGACTATATGGTGATTGGTGTTATATAAATAATGCTTAAGATATAGTCAGGCCTCAATGGAAACATTGCAGGATAATATAATTTTATTATCCGTTAAATGGATAGTATTACGAACTATTTAGGGAGAAAAATCTCAGCTCACCCTCAAGAAGGGTAAAGAGATAATCTGTATCGTTGCAAAGATATCCGAAGAACTATGGTAAGCAAGTGAAAGACAACACTGACTAGGATAGCTGGTTTTCTGCGAAACCTATAAAAGTAGGCAATTTAAGTAACATCTTAGTAGGTACAGAACTTAATCTCAGGCAAGATGTACATTTTCTTTCCTCCGGATTAGAATCAGTCTCGGCTGCTTCTAATCCGGAGGAAAGAAATACATTTTATTTTGTATATATCGGGGGATCGTGAAGATTCTATCGGTGAGTATGTAGACTCGGAATGACAAAGATGAATCTTGAATTATCGGACATAGAATGCTAAGGTTGTATATACAGCCTTTTTGTGGAAGTGAACCTTCCGCTATAAACCATCAAATTGCGGGAACTCCTTAAAGCAATATTAACCAAGTAGGAGTAGTGATACATCTTATGGCACAGGTAATGACTCGTGGTATGGTAAAATCAATATTGATGAAGAAATGAAATAGGTAATCCGCAGCCAAGTACTTATATTTTATATGTAAGTATGCAGTTCATCGACTAGATGTTGGTTGGCGCAAGCTTAAGATATAGTCAAGCCTCATTCGAAAGAATGCAATGGCAATAAAGTAATTAAATCAGGGTTTAACCCATATAGCCGGCTCATGCAAAAGGCCTAATACGACAGGCGACTACCTTTCGGAGGGTAACTGCGGATTCAAGGCTGACACCCTTCATCTGAAGTGTTAATAGGTTAGGTACTGTATGGGTTGATGTTATAAAGCTTGCTGAAATAAAGATTTCAGCCGGATCCCGTGGAGACACTGGTAATCTGAGAGATGAGCTTGGATATTTTATCCATGACCCATGTTTGGTATGAGACAAACACTAAGCTTTCGGCTTCATAAATACAACATTAAAAAGTCACAAAAAATAATCTAAGGCATGCACTAAGAATTAATAGTCCACATAATGACCTTATCATAACACCTGAAAAATGTTATGAAAATGCCTTATTAAGTAAAAAGGTTATTTTTATGGAAAATAAGGGTCAGTCAGGTGTTTATCGCTGAGTTAATAAATTAAATTTTAATACATATGTAGGTAGTGGTGTAGATTTATCCAAAAGGATAAAGATATATTACAATCATAGTGAATTAAAGAGAAACCCTAGACCTATTCATGCTGCTTTACTTAAGTATGGACATGATAGCTTTAAACTAGAGATCCTAGAGTATTGTAGAGCAGATGAGCTTATAAAAAAAGAACAGTATTATTTGGATCTACTAACTCCGAAGTATAATATATTAAAAAATGCTTATTCTTTATTAGGATTTAAACATAGTGCTGAGAACCTCGCACGGTTTAAACTAAAAAAGATTACACAAGAACATAAAGATATATTATCTTCAATACATTCAAATAAAGTTGTTAGTCAAGAAACTAAAGAAAAATTGTCTATTGCTACAACTAACTTTAAAAAAAATAACCCTCTTACACTTGAAGCTTTAGCTAATATTAGAGCTAAAACTACAGAACGTGAAGGGGTTTCAGTCACACTACTAAATACGCAAACCAATGAAACATTGAATTTTCCTACTTTAACTAAAGCAGGGGAGTATTTAGAAGTAAAAAGACAAGCTATACGAAACGCAATAACAAGAGGGAGTCTTATAAAAGGACTTTATCGTGTTACAGAAAATAGAAGGTAGACATATCACAGATGTGTACTAAAGATTAAAAATTACTTTAATTTCAAGAATTCTTGAAATCAGGTTTATAATAACCTGTTGTCTAAATGGATAGTTATATAACTATTCAGGGAGAAGATCTATGCTTATTTAGTACCTAAGCTAGATTTCTGTGTATGTCAAAAGGGAAACAGCCCAGAACAAGCGTTAAGGTTCCAAAATTATTATTGAGTGAAATTAAGAAAGTTTTTATATAAGTCGACAAGAAGATGGGCTTGGAAGCAGCCATAATTTAAAGATCTCGTAATAGAGCACTTGTTAAATCTTAAAAGCATCGAAAATTTAACGGATCTAAATAATATACCGATACCTTGTCCATATATAACATTAATTATTATATTAATTTTATATTATGGGGTAGCAGAACGTTGAATTAATATTTGATTTTTCTTTTTTAAAGAAGATTATAGGATAATTCAAGTGAGAATGGTGACATGAGTAGCAAAAAAGAAGATTATAACCGGGACGGTTATAATCTCTCGCCTAAAGCTTATGGTTACTTCAAGTAACGGCCTCTAAGTTTATAATCTTAAGGTTATGACGATGAGAAAACCTTGTTACATATGTTATTAATATATCATTAAGATAAATAGAGAAGATATCCTACGAAGTAGTGCTCTTCTATATTTATTACCTATGTATATTTTTAATGTATACCCAACATTTTAAAGTGATAAATGTGCTGGAAGAAAAGTAATGAAATATCTATAAAACAATAAACTAAAAAAGATGAGTATATAGAGAAAAAGAAAACCGTACCTAGAATCTGAAACAAGTAAGCTAGTAGAGAATACGAAGGCGTGAATGAGATAACAATCATAAAGGAACTCGGCAAACTAACTACCGTAACTTAGGGATGTTTGTCCTCCAGTGTCTTAAGAAGGCCAGCCTTCTTAAAATGACTGGGAATATATTGGGCAAATTTCAAAAATTACTTATATAGTTTAAGTAAATTTGAAGCGAAGTTTATTGTGTGTATACTACTGTAATCTATTTAGGGGGTAAAAAGGCTAGCCTCTTTAACACTAGAAGAATCAATGGTAAAACAATAAAATCGTTCAACGACTACGGTGTGAGCAACACAGCAATAATCACCTGACAACACCCAACTGATCTCTGTGTTGTAGTATACGAATAAATATATCTAATATTCAAATAAGACAATGAATAGTTACGATACAAAAAATCAAACAAGCGCTGCCAAAAATTTTTATGAATGAGTTACAGGGTTTATAGACGCTGAGGGATGTTTTCATATAAAACGAAAAATAATGTCTAACGGTAAAATTCGTTATTATTTCGAGTTTGTAATTAAGTTACACATAGACGATGTAGCTGTTTTAAGGACTATTTGCCATACCCTTGGTGTGGGGCGAGTAGTACTAAGACCTAAATATAGTACGTGTTCCTTTGAAGTAGGATCTGAAAAGGAACTACGTACTCTTATCGATTTACTCGATAAGTACCAATTAATGGGTGATAAGTATTTAGATTATCTTAATTTTAGGGAGGCTTTCTTTTTATATTTTGATCGTTCAAATTTAGTAACTGAATCCTTGAAGACAAAAATTGAAGAGTTACGGGCCAACCATAATACAAAACGCGTAACTACTACTCTACCTTCTAACTATACACGTGTAATTACGGATTATAAATTATTAGGGTTAATAGAAGGGGAGGGTAGTTTCATCGTACGAACATCAGGGTTAACACCCATCTTTGAATTAGAGTTAACATCTGCTCAAAGACCTCTTTTAATAGAAATCTATGAATATTTGACGCTTATTTCATAGTAGTATATTAATAGCTGGTATATTAAATCTACCTTCTAAAGGTGGAATTAAAATACGGGACCGTAAAGCGAAAGGGAATAGTAAATCTTCGGTAAGATTAGAAATAACAGGAGTTGACTTTTTACATAATTATTTTAATGTGTTTTTAAGTGAATTAGAGTTTTATTCTAGAAAGAAGGAGGATTTTAAAACCTTTTGCTTTATTTGTAATAAACTATTTAACAAAGCACATATTAATAACGAAGAAATAAAAGATTTATTAGTTAAGCTTTCAAGTGAGATGAACGGAGCAAGATTGTCTACAAATAAACTTACAGATAAAACATTAACTGATAAGGATAAGATTTGGAGAGATGAAGAGACTTCTGATTCTTAAGAAAAAGAAGGCCATATTCTTGAATACAAGACTGTTGCTGCTGCACAGTCGTCCAAGAATTCGTAGTCTATATAAATAGTAATAAACTACAACAGGAGATTAAGAAGAAATAGTCTGAACCATATTGTGAAAGATGGAAAGTGAGGTTATTAAAATTTAACCAGAACTGATAACAAGTTGAAGGAGGGCTCATTAATCTCGATTAATACGAGTAAAAACGAAGAAGCATGAAATATTGTTGTACGACTGTTTAATTAAAACAAAGCACTTTGCAAAAAGATGATAAATCAAAGTATTGAGTGTGATTTCTGCCCGGTGCCGGCTGGTTAACGAATTAGCTAAATTGTTAAAAATTTGGTATTAGAGGAACCCCCGGTTAATGGCGGCCTTAGCGTGAGGGTCCTAAGGTAGCGAAACGCCTTGGCCGTTAAATGCGGTCTTGCATGAATGATGTAACGATACAACAGCTGTCTCTATGATTGACTCAGCGAAATTGGAATAGCAGTGCAGATACTGCTTACCTCTAGTTAGACGAGAGTGCGACTAGCTAAGTGCTTGATAACAATGTGGTGTAAGCCCACCAAATAGTCCATTATTTGAGCTCATACGGCGTGCATTTGAAGTAATTCTTTTGTGCGAAGCCCGTTAAATAGATAGTTTATAACTATCCCAGCCTCTTTTTATATATTCATATAGGCCATATAAATTTTATAAAAGTATAAGGAGGGTGGTGAGCTAGATTACCATGGATAGTCATCGAATCCACGTTTGAAGCGTATAAATACTAGAGAAAAAAATTTAGTTGATTGTAGAAAAGAGTTCTCGTTCTTTTCTTCATGGGCCTTATATCAACGTACGTATAGTGGGATCCTAAAGTAATCATTAAGGTGTTATCAAGTAAACTAGGTAAGCCCAATGTTAGCCATTTAAGTTTAGATGGAAGTTAAATCGCAAGGTTTAATATATAACAGTGGGTAAAGGATGTTCTAAAAAGCAAATGCCTTGTAGTAATAGCGAGGATAGAGTCTTAATGGCTTAATTTGAAAGAATGCAGACTTAGAACAGGCGTTAATAATTTAAACATATATTCAGTATAGCTATATTTAATTCATTTGGTAAATGTACAATATTTTAGCCGTATACAGTGAGAATTTATTTGTAATACTTTTTGTGAAAAGGTGAGATGTACCGCGTATCTTTACGAGGGATACATCCGGGAAAAGATTTATACTTTTTTGAAATGGGGTTTAAGTTATTTTAGCTATGCTGTAAACACATAGTAATGTTATACGGAATTTAAGATTAGTTTTCACCTCTTCTTTATTGAGTTAAAGGTAATTATATGCAATCGGGGTTGAAGGGGGCTGTAGAGTCCTGGGGATATCTTAGATACTATAAGGAGGAAATAAAGCAGTACAACACGCTAGTAACCAAGAGTTTATAATTAAATTTTACTACTTCGTATACAGAAACAATTAGCTGAGATTACTAGCTAAAATGATTAAGAGGAAGAAAAAAATAATAATAACAATAAATATGAATAGGCTGCGCCTCTCAAAAAAATAAATATAACTAATCTAAACATGGTTAAAAACCGTAACATTTCAAATACAATAGCATTAATTAGAGAATACTCTGTTAATAACTTACAACCTAAAACTGATTTTAAATCAGGTTTACTAGGGGAAGTCCTTCTTGCCCCTCAATGGGTAACAGGAATTATAGATTCTGAGGGTAATTTTTCAGTATCAATACAAGAAACTAATAATAAACCTAAAGTTTCTTTGGCTTTAAAGGTAACACAAAAAGAACACTCTAAAGGTATTCTTTTAGACTTACAAAATTATTTTGGTTGTGGTAACGTTTATATTGATAATAGAAAAGAAAATGCTTACAAATTTTCTGTTAACAAATTAGATGATATCTTAACTAAAATTATACCCCATTTAGATAACTATCCTTTACTAACGTCTAAAAATTTAGATTATCTAGATTTTAAAAAGGTAGCTTTACTTATGAAAGATAAAACTCACTTGAAGGACGTGGAGGCTATTCAAGTTGTAAAAAAAAATATGAATAAATCACGTTCCTTTGAGGAAAGATGAAGTTATCTTAAGAGTTGTGAACCAATAAAACTAAATAATGAATGAGTTCAAGCTTTTATTGATGGTGAAGGTAGCTTCCAGTTCAATATTTCAAATACAGTTAACAGAGGAAAACCCTATTTGGCTTTAGCTCCTACTTTAGAAATAGCACAAAGTAATCATGATGTGTTATTGTTAAATGCTTTTATCCAATTTTTTGGTTACGGTTATCTAAAACCTAAGTATGATATTTATGATTTAGATGCTGTGAAAAATTCACGTATAGTTAATAGATTAATTATTAATCAACACTCTGTTGTAACAGAATTTTTTGATAAATATCCCTTATTAACACGTAAATATTTAGACTATTTAGATTGAAAATCATTAATACAACTAAAGGGGGAAAGAGCTCAAGATACTGTGGAAGGATTACAAAAAATGAAAGATATTAAAGCTAATATGAATAAAGGTAGAGTTGAATAAAATTCTTTATCAATAGGTTTTTGAGCGACACTAGCTCTAAAATTAATCGTTCTTGTGGTAAGGGGAGGGCGCAAGCTCCCCCCACGTATAATAGGAATTATAAATAGCTGATTTATTTTGCTTATTTATCACAATGTAATTATTACGTAGACTCTATACAAAATATATGTTATAAATTAATGCTCGAGCCGTATGCGATGAAAGTTGCACGTACGGTTCCACGAGGGGGAAATTTTAGTAATAAAACGACCTATCTCTACAGACCCTATGCAGCTTTACTGTTACTAATTATTGAGTATGATTCCGACAATTATCAGTGTATAAGGTAATCGATAAGATATAATTGGAACACCTTTATTTGTCTATCATATTATTAAACCTTAAATTAAGGAACAATTGCTAGAAGACAGTTTATGCGGGGCACAGACCCCACAAAGAGTAAATGGGTGTGTCTAAAAATTAAAAATTTATGTTTGCAATTTTTTTTATAGAAATTCTATTATTAATCATGTTTGTACGATTCATAAAGTATGTGTATGAAGACTATGTCTTTGTATAGTGTATTGCTTGAATACAGTATAAAAATTATATATGTATTAATTTACATATAAATTATAGGAAATTAGGTAAGATTTTCTTTATAGAGAAATTAAATGTAATAAAAAAAAATATTATGGACCCTTCGTACTTCTCCTACTAACGAAGCACGAAATTCTAATGTTTTTTATAGTTATTATTAGTAGTAGGCTTCCATCCTCATCCTCCCTTCGGAGGAGGAGGAGAAGCAGCCTTACTAATAATAATCATGTTTATTACTTCCAAAGCTTAATGGCTTAATCTTGCCTTACTGTTTGATTAACAACAAATCTTACAGTCGCGTAAGCGGGGCATAGGATCACAAGATACAAAAAGGAAAGATCTTGGATTATTGGAAAAGCTACGCTAGGGATGTTTGTCCTTCAATATTTTATAAAGTACCGCTGGCTAGCATACTACTGATCCTGACTTCTGCTTAATTTCATAGAAGTCAGCCAGGATATAAAATTATTGAGAATATATTGGGTTAATTTCAAAAATTACTTCTATAATTTAAGTAAATTTGAAGCGAAATTTATCTTAGCATAGGCGATTATTGTGCTGGCTTCCTCATCCTCATCCTTACTACGTAGGATGAGGATGGAAGCCTCCTTCCTGACTTTTACGAAGAGGAACTTCTCCTCTTCTGTATCCGGAGGATTAGTAGTACAGCAGTAGCCTCTAGATAAAATCGTTCAACGACTATAAGGTGAGTAATGCTAACAATAATCCTTTATTAATACCCAACTTTTCTTTTTTATTGTGTATATAAATATATAAATCATAAATAAAATAGTTTAATGCATGACGAAGTCCATATCCGGAGGATTAATGAATAATAAAAACCCTCGCTTAATTTCATTAGCGGATAATTTGATATCCATCTCCTCCATATCCGGAGGATCAGTGCGCAAGCCCTCCGTATCCGAAGGATCAGGGGGATTAGCGAGAGCTACTAAATTTGTGTATACACAGCAGCCGGCTATATTTAATAAATATATAAATAATAATAATAAATTAATACCTTTTAATGTAAAAAATTTTGAGCAGTCCGTAGGGAAAACAAAATATTTTCCTCCTGTTTCTAAAGAATGAAAAAATAGTATTTGTGCCTTTAATCCTAATAATCTAAAAAATTTACCTGCTTATGATCTAAATATTAATTCATTAATAAAAAAATATTTTAATTTATATTTTAAGCAAGAATTCACCCCGATATTTTTAATGCTGCTTTATCCGGAGGATCAGAAGTCCAGCAGTAGCTCCGCTACAAAAAAAAAATCTTCTAAATCTCTCCTCCGAAGGATGAGGATGCATGTATCTATGAATAAAATATATGTAAGTAAAGCAGAAATAAAACATACAAATACTAAAGCTATTTTAACTGTATATACTTATAATCGGGAAAAGGTTTCTTTATTAAAAAGAATCAAATTATTAAGAAAATCTTTTTATGATAAAATAAATTTATTAATAGATGAAAATCTAGAAATGGGATGAACTAATGATAAATTAATGCGTGCTAATAAATATAATAAAAAGGTTATAGCTTCATTTTTAAAGGATATAATACTTCTTAGAAATTATAAATTAAGATTAAATCTTAATAAATCTAAATTTGAAGAGAAACTTTTGTATAAATTAAATAATTTAATAATTAAATTTTATAATAAAAAAGTGGAATTTAATATTGTAAATTTAAGATCTATAATTCTGAATAGTGATATATTTACTGAAATATTAACACTTAAATTAAAAGATAAAAAAAATCATATTTTAAAAATGATGGGTTTTATTTTAAATAAGGTAGTTTTACCTAAAGTAAATAGAATAACAGAAAAAGCTCATATTGTCAAAAAAGTAGATTCAAATCTATTAGAAAATAAATTTAAAAATCTTAATATAATATCTATATTGTCTAGCGATAGCGATAGCGATAGCGATAGCGATAGCGAAGCTACTACTACTACTACTACTACTACTACTAAATTTCTTAGCAAAAGCTTGCCGGCCCTTCGGCCTAGCACTAATCCGGAGGATAGCGCTAGTCCTGGGCAAAAGGTAGATAATAATTTATCAGAATTTTTAAATAAATTATATTATAATGTAAGAGCTTGCGCTTTAAATAATAATTTGCTAAAATTATCCGCACACAAAGCGCGTAATGTGTCTAATGAAGAAAATCCTAGCAGCACACGAGTCCTTAATCCTTCGGATAGGAGTGCTGCTGCGAAGCAGCCGCACACTCGTAGTGAAATATATGAAATTATATTTAATTCTATAAATTATAAAAATATGGGAGGTGTAAGATTAGAAGTTAAAGGTAGATTAACTAAACGTAATAGAGCTGATAGAGCTTTATTTAAAGTAAAATGGAAAGGAGGTTTGAAAAATATTGATTCATCTTATAAAGGATTATCCTCTGTAAATATGAGAGGTTATGCTAAACCTAATGTAGAATATTCAATATTTACATCTAAACGTAGAATTGGAGCTTTTGCAGTAAAAGGATGGATTAGCGGAAAATAAAAATAGGCTTTAATACGGTGCGAAGCTCGTACTGCCTTTATTTCATAGTAGTAGCTCCGCTACTAACTTCGTAAGTAGGAGGATAACTAATAATAAACACATATAAAAAAGAAATGAAGAAATAGTCTGAACCATTTTGTGAAAGATGGAAATAATTTAATATGATAACAAGTTGAACAGGCTAATTTGCGCAAGAGTGTACAAAATGAGTGCGCGGTTTGGCACCTCGATGTCGGCTTAACTTATCCTCACGGATGCAGAAACTGTGTAGGGTACGACTGTTCGTCGATTAAAAAGTTACATGAGCTGGGTTAAATACGTCGTGAGACAGTATGGTTTCTATCTTCTAGAGGGAATTAGAATATAATAAGGATTAACCTTTGTACGAAAGGAACACGGGGTACTATTGTTATACCTTAGCTGTATAGCAGTTTTATTAACCTCTGGTTTACCTGTTGTTTATGTGCCCAATATTAAAATATTAATAAAGTCTTAGACTTTTAGTATTGTAATTATTATATTACAGGGATGTTATCGTCACTTACTTAAATACATAACATAAGCATGGCAGGAAAGCTAAGTTAGTCAAAGATAAGTGCTGAAAGCATATAGGCACGAAACTTACCTTAAGATATTTCTTAAATATACGTAAGAAAATATTACGTTAATAGGCTTAGTTTGTAATAATCTAGAGATTTTAAGGAACAAAGTACTAATTTTGTAAAAAACTGGGTAAATTGTTTATATCTTACATTTATATATTTAGCCTAAGATCTGAGCCTGATTAGCATAAAAGCAATGCAATTGTTTTGTAATCAATAGACGTAAGTGCGATACTTACATTAGGCTTATTTAAGGATTAGTGGTCAAGTGGTAAGACATAGCTCTTTCGATGCTAGCATCGCGGGTTCGAATCCCGTCTAGTCTAGTATAGTCTAGGTATGTAAAAAGGCTGGCTGACTTCTGCTTAATTACATAGGAGCCAGCCAGCCAGCCTTTAATATGATTTATTATATTATGTTTATGTGGTAATTCTTACAAGAGGCTATAGCTCAATTGGTAGAGCGTACTGCTCATAACAGTAATTATATGTGTTCAAGTCACTTTAGCCTTAAATAAGTTTAGTAGGCTCCTATGAAATACTCTCTTTTGTTTTTTTTAATGCGGGTTAGTGTAACAGTAACATATATGGCTCATGACCATAAGACATAGGTGCAAATCCTTTATCCGCTTTTATTTACCCTGGCTCCTGATCCTGATCCTGACTTCGTAGGATAGGATAAGAAGTGAAGGTATAATAAAAAAAATAAAAATTTTGTTTTACTAATCCTCCGGATACGGATGCTGCTCCTGCCTAACTTCGTAAGGAGGAGTAGACGAAGTCTCCTAAAGCTACTAAATTTATTAGTAGCGGAGCTACTAACTTCGTAAGTAGACGCTTAATTTATTAGCCTCCATATCCGGAGGTGTATACACAGAAGTGCTCCTCCTACTACGAAGTCAGTAGCGGAGCTACTACTATGAAATAAAGGAAGATAGTATTTCATAGGAGCCTACTTCTGCTACGGAGTTAGCCAGTAATTTATTATTAATAAAGGTTTATTCCCTTATAATGTAGTTAAATGGGAGGCTGGCTGACTTCTCCTCCTCCTACGTAGTAAGGATGAGGATGAGTGCTACTTACGAAGTTAGTCAGCAGCAACAGTATAATTATTAAAATTTAATCCGAGTGATGGAATGGTAGACATAACATGCTTAAAACATGTGGGCTAAAGGCTATGAAGGTTCAAGTCCTTCTTCGGATAAATAGCCTATCCTTTTTCTAAAGGTATAAATATGGATTTTAATAAAAATTTTAAGGGGGTATAGTATAATCGGTAGTGCTGCAATCTTGCACTTTGCATGTCAAGGTTCAAATCCTTGTATCTCCATATATCTTTGCACTACGAAGTCGCAGCCTTGTTTAATATTTATCAGGTATAAGTCTAAGACTTAGTAGTGAAAAGTAATTATAATATATAAATTATTATTATGAAAAAATATTACGCATATTTGTATCCATATCCTTCATATCCTACGTAGTAGCTCCGCAAGGAAGGAGTGCTAAGAAGTAGCCGCCTACGAAGTACTGCACACTAGTAGCCAGCACAATAAATAGTGCTATAACTCCGTAGGAGTACTTCTGCTACTTACGAAGTTAGTAGCGGAGCTACTACTATGAAATAAAGCCAGAAAAACTAATTTTAAGGATAATATAGCTCAATCGGTAGAGCGACTGTATGTGGCACAGTAGGTTCTCTGTTCAATTCAGAGTATTGTCCCTTTTATTGTTTAAATAAAGGAATCTTTTCCTTTATATTTAATATAGTTTAAATAATATAAAAGATATTATAGATATTGTGCTGCTTGCTCATCCTCATCCTGCCTTCGGAGGAGGAGGAGAAGCAAGCAGGCGTGTATTTCATAGGAGCCAGCCAGCACTAAAAATATAAATTAACAGGGGGCTGCTGACTTCTCCTCCTCCTACTTACGAAGTTAGTAGCGGAGCTACTACTATGAAATAAAGGCAGTACTTCTGTGTATACACCTCCGGATAAAGCAGTAATTTATGCGAAGCAGTGCGGTAATATTTATTATAAAGGTATAGTAAAAGGGTAATATAAGCTATATTAATATTGCAATATTAAGGTTCAATTCCTTGTTTTTATATATAACAAACAGCCTAAGAAGCTCAATTGGTAGAGCAGAGCCCTGAAGAAGCTTTGGTTGTAAGTTCAAGTCTTATCTTAGGCATTATAAATGTAAAATGGGGATGCGCTACGAAGTCGCACCCCCCTAAAATTCAATGGATGTGCTGGAATTGGTATACAGGTTCTACTTAGGATAGAATAGTTTAAAAGCTGTGCAAGTTCAAGTCTTGTCATCTATATTTTACAAGTTTTTTGACTTCTCCATATCCTATCCTATCCTACGAAGTCAGGATCAGGATAGGATCAGAAGTCAGGCAGGCAGGACGGTGGTTATAATAATATGTTGTAGACTAATGGGTAAGTCATAAATTTTTGGTATTTACTATTGAGTGTTCGAATCACTCCAACATAATATTTGAAGGTTATTAGGAACAGCGTTTTCTGTTTTAATAAGAAAGGAGTTAGTACTTCTGTGTATACACCTCCGGATATGGAAAAGCTACGCTCCCAAGCAAGCAAGCTTAATTTCTTAGCACTACTTACGAAGTTAGTCACGCTTAATTTCTTAGGACTACGAAGTCACTTAGCATATAATAAAATTCTAAGCATGGCTGGCTGGCTTACGAAGTTCCTCTTCTGTATCCGGAGGATTAGTAGTACAGCAGTAGTATGCAGCACTATCTATTAGCGAAGGACAAATCCTAAAAATTCTAGGCATGCATGCATGCTCCTATGAAATTACTCCTCCTACTTACGAAGTTAGTAGCGGAGCTACTACTATGAAATAAAGGCAGTGCTGCTGATCCTCATCCTCATCCTCATCCTTACTACGTAGGAGGAGGAGGATACGCACTATGAAATAACGCACTATGAAATAACGCACTATGAAATAACGCACGCAGTAAAAACGTACTTTATTATAAGCCCGGGTAGTTTAAAGGTAAAACCTTAATTTCATACATTAAAGATGAGAATTCGATTTTCTCCTCAGGCTAAGCATATATAAATATATTTGTATATATTTAAGTATGCATGCGTAGGCAGGCTGCCTCATCCTTACTACGTAGGAGGAGCAGCCTACTACTATATTTAATTTAAATTTTATATTCCTTCTTAATAAGAAGTTTACGTATATTTTTTATTTTATTTTATTTTATGATAATAACTTCAATACTTTCTTTATTATTGTCAAACGCCGTCTCTTTAAGACGAGATATATCAATTCTTTTTAATAGAATAGCTATAATAGCTTTAATTTATTGTATTTTGCATGATCTAATGAGTTTATCCTTTGTTAGTAAAGGTATAGGTTTACACGGTGGTTTACTTCATATAACTAATATAACACAAATATTTCATATATTTATTTTTTTTATTAGTATATTAATATTACAATTAACAAGTTTCTATCCTAGAAAAGTGTGAATAGCCGAATCATCTTCATTAAAATTTATTTCTTTAAATAAATTATGATATTATAGAAGCAGAATAATTAATAAAATGGGTGGGGGAGGCGGAGCCTACCCACATATGAAAATAATCGAATATCCTTTAATATTATTATTTGTTATTAGTGGAGCCATTTTTTTAATGTCAACTAATGATTTAGTATCTATTTTCCTTTCAATTGAGTTGCAAAGCTATGGATTGTATTTATTAAGTACTGTTTATAGAAACTCTGAATTATCTACAACAGGAGGTTTAATGTATTTTTTATTAGGGGGTTTGAGTTCTTGTTTTATTTTATTAGGTACAAGCTTATTATATGCAAACTCAGGTACTACAAGTATGGACGGACTGTATATCATTAATAGCATAAGCGATGTAAATGATAATTTAACTTCATGATATAAATCTTATTATTTAAATTTTTCTCTACTTATATTTAGTATAGGTTTTTTATTTAAGGTAAGTGCTGCGCCTTTTCATTTTTGATCTCCTGACGTTTATGACGCTATTCCAACTATAGTTACAACATTTGTAGCCATAATAGCCAAAATTTCTATTTTTATCTTTTTATTAGAATTAGTTTATCATACAAATAATTATTTATCCGAATTTAGCTGAACTTATGGTTTATTAATAAGTTCTCTTCTTTCATTAATAATAGGAACAGTAGTAGGTTTAACACAATTTAGAATTAAAAGATTACTTGCATATAGTACTATTTCTCATGTAGGTTTTATATTATTAGCTTTAAGTGTTTCTAGTATAGAATCAACACAAGCTTTTATATTTTATTTAATACAATATTCTATAAGTAATTTGAATGTCTTTATCATATTAATTACTATAGGATTCTCTTTATTTGGCTATATAAATAATAATAAAGAGTGTGGGCTGCGAAGCAGCCACGCCAAAAATTTATTAGATAAAAATAACTCACCTGTACAATTAATTAGTCAATTAAAAGGATATTTCTATATAAACCCTCTATTATCTTTAAGTTTAGCTATCACTATCTTTTCTTTTGCAGGTATACCTCCTCTGGTAGGATTTTTTGCAAAACAGATGGTATTAAGTGCTGCTTTAGATAATGGCTATATTTTTTTATCAATAATAGCTATACTTACTAGTGTTATTGGTGCTGTTTATTACTTGAATTTAATTAAAGAGATTTTTTTCTATTCTCTATCCTCCGGATTAGAACATGAAATAACAACTACACAATATAGAAATACAGATATCCGTATTTCTAGTCCTTTTTCTATTACTATTTCTATTATTACATTAGTAATATTATTATTTATATTTATGAATAAAGAATGATTAAGTATGGGTACCTTTAATCTCCTATTCTTCCTGTGTGCTAAGGAGCATTTTGCTCGTAATTTATTACTGCTATTAACCGGGAGCTTTGCACCCTACACAAATAAAATTTTATCAGATACTTATTTAACAATCTCTCACTCTCATCTCTTTAGTACATACAATTGATTATCAGGTACTCGTGTTTCGATTGCCTCCGTTAATCATAATCGAACTAGATATACGACTCGATTATATTCTACTAATCCAGGGTTGAACCAAACCTTCAGGAACTCAACCACCATTGATCACAATAAGATCGAGCCTATCTCACCTTGATTTATAACAGGCTATACAGATGCAGAAGGTTGTTTCAATGTTGGCCTTCAAAAAAATCCTAATGGTAAATTCTATGTTCGACCTGTATTCCAGATAAAAGTTCACTTAAGAGATAATTTATTACTAATGCGTATTAAAGATTATTTTGGAGGTATAGGAAATATTTATACAGGTACTAATGATTCAAAATTTGTGGTAAGATCTTTAGACGAGATTTTAAAAATCATTTCGCATTTTGATAACTACCCTTTAAGAACTCAAAAAAAATCAGATTTCATCTTATTTAAGCAAATAATCCATAAAGTAGTTGAAGGGGAACATTTATCAGCCAAGGGATTACAAGAAATTGTTAATATTCGTAGCTCAATAAATTTAGGTTTATCGGATTACTTGAAGACTATTTTCCCTAATACTGTCCCTGTAGCTAGACCCCTGATAGAAAATATTACTATCCCTCACCCTGAATGAATGGCTGGGTTTGTTTCAGGTGAAGGTTGTTTCTTAGTTCAAATGGCTAAATATGGTAAAGGTAAATTAGATGGAGTTTCATTAAGTTTTAAGGTATCTCAACATTTGAGAGATGAGTTACTGTTAAGGTCATTTGTTTCTTTTTTCGGATGTGGTCTATTCAATTACCATAGTGGAAAGAGCAAGTCAGGGTCAGGGGTATTTATTGTTAGAAAATTTGCGGATATCTCAGATAAAATACTTCCATTTTTTAAAAATCATACGATAAAAGGTATTAAAAGAGAGGATTTTGAAGACTGATCTAGAGTAGCCGAGTTAATTAGATCTAAGGCTCATCTAACTAAAGACGGAGTAGAGAAGATTCGTGAAATAAAATCTGGTATGAATACATTAAGATAGTTTTGAGTATATACCCACTCAATCGCATCGCTAATGAAGACCTGCGTAATGGTCCTTTTATTATTTATAGTACTTAGCCAAGATGTAATAGGTTGCCCAGAAAATTTTGCTATTATTAATAATGGCCAAAAATTTTAAAAAATAATGGATTAATTGCAAGAAGATCAACACCCCGTTGTTTGTTTGAAAATTTGCAGCGTAGTTTATCTTAGTATTATTATTAGACTAGGGAGATCTCTAAGAGTCCCTACTTTAATGATAGGAGATAAGAACGTTCAACGACTATTAGGTGAGTAATACTAACAATAATCCTATATAAATATCCAATACTTACCAATTAATATGGTATTACTGATATTAAAGATCAGTGCTTGCTACTTCGTAAGCCCTAACTTCGTAAGTAGCACTGATCTCTAACAATAGTGAGCTATTTTAAACTAAGTAAAGACATAGTCTGAACAATATAGTGATATATTGAAATATTAATTATAGCCTGAGCTGACTAACTTCGTAAGTAGCACAGGAGGGCGACATCCCATAAAACCCCAAAACCCAGAGCTAATGTACAGTACATTAGTATTGGGCTAAGGACAACTTCGTTAGCAGCTGTAAACAAAGTACAAACGAAAAGAA
>Ga0233375_1000282_pt1 | contig 29061 bp, 26 predicted proteins | sample ElkDunMinimDraft_10_FD_191539 | JGI IMG/M metagenome (GOLD analysis project Ga0233375, IMG submission 191539) | Fecal eukaryotic communites from dung pellets of Tule Elk in California, USA - Elk Dung E16 | ecosystem: Host-associated > Mammals > Digestive system > Large intestine > Fecal | place... | reverse complement strand
CGAGGGCTCGGTGCACCGCGCCCCGTGGCCGACCTCGGCGCCGTTGCGCGCCGCGGCGGGCGACGCGGACCCGACGATCGTCGGAGCAGCGGGCGCCGCGCTGGCCGCCCTGCGCAAGGTGAAGTCAGAGGCGAAGGCCTCCATGCGCACCGAGATCGCGAAGGTCACGCTCATGGTGCCGCCCGCGATGACGGCCGGCGTCGAGATCGCGCTGTCCGACGTCCGCGCCGCGGGCCGTGTGGTCGGGGAGCTGGACCTGGTCGCCGAGGACGGCGAGTCCGTGGTGGCGAGGGACGCCGAGCTGCTGCCCGCTCCCCCGAAGAACCGCTGACCGCATGTCCTGACGCTCCGCGCGCCGGTCCTCGGGGACCAGCGCGCGGAGCGTTCTCGTTGGCGCCGTGACGCACGCCTCACTTTGGATATATACGGCCGGTGATGCATACTCATGCAGGAACTGCACCGCCGTGAGAGGACTGCCATGAACACCGCCACCCGCTTGGTCCCGCTGGGCCTCGCCGCGCTCCTGACGCTCACCGCGTGCGGGTCCAGCGAGCAGGCGACCTCCGACAGCGGCGTGCCCCTCGTCTCCGAGGGCCAGCTGACCGTCTGCGTCAACCCGCCGTTCGAGCCGTTCGCCTACACCGACGACTCCGGCGAGGTCGTCGGCCTCGACCTGGACGTCGTCGGCGAGGTCGCCAAGGACCTGGGCGTCGAGCTGAGCACCAAGGTCGCCGCGTTCGAGACGATGCAGTCCGGCACCGACCTCGACACCGGCAGCTGCGACGTCGTCGCGTCCGGCATGACCATCACCCCCGAGCGCGAGGCCAAGCTCGACTTCTCCGAGCCGTACTTCGACGCCGACCAGGGCCTCCTGGTGGCCGCCGGCTCCGGCATCACCGGGGTGGACGGGCTCGCGGGCAAGACCGTCGCCGTCCAGCAGGCCACCACGGGCGAGACCTGGGCCGAGGAGAACGGCCTGTCCGTGGTCCAGTTCGAGGAGCTCGGCCTGCAGATCAAGGCCCTCGAGACCGGCCAGGTCGACGCCGTCGTCAACGACATCGCCGTGCTCGGCCCGTACGCCGCAGGAGACCTCGAGGTCGCCGCCACGTTCCCCACGGGCGAGCAGTACGGCATCGGCGTCAAGACCGGCAACACCGCCCTCCTCGACGCGATCAACGCCACGCTGGACCGCATCCGCGAGGACGGCACGTACGACGCGATCTACACCGCCCGGATCGGCACCGCGCCCAGCACGGCCGCCGCGGAGGGCTGACCGCCATGACGACGACCCAGCAGCTCGCGCGGCCGGGATCCCGCACGCGCACGATGAGCCCGCGCCGCCGCGCGCGCCTGTCGCGGGCGATCCAGTACGCCGTGCTGCTGGTCGTCGTCGCGGTCGTGGCGATCGCCGCGGACTGGGAGCGCATCGGCGCCTCCCTGTTCAACCCGACGGTCGCCCGCGACATGCTGCCCAGCCTGGGCCAGGCGATGGGCAACACGATCGTCTACACGATCGCGGCGTTCGCCGTCGGCCTCAGCCTCGGCATCGTGCTGGCGCTCATGAAGCTGTCCAGCGTGCGCGTGTACCGGTGGATCGCCACGGCCTACATCGAGTTCTTCCGCGGGATCCCCGCGCTGCTCGTGGTGCTGACCGTCGGGTTCGCCGTGCCGATCGCGTTCGACGTGCGGATCAGCTCGCTCACCGCGAAGGTCGCGATCGGCCTGGGCATGGTCTCGGCCGCCTACATCGCCGAGACCCTCCGCGCCGGCATCCAGGCGGTGCCGAAGGGGCAGATCGAGGCCGCTCGCTCGCTCGGCATGTCGCACGCCCGCACCCTCGCGGTCGTGGTCATCCCGCAGGCCTTCCGGATCGTGCTGCCTCCCATGACCAACGAGGTCATCCTGCTGACCAAGGACACCTCGCTCGTGTTCCTGCTCGGCATGACGGCCGCGCAGTACGACCTGACGAAGATCGGCCGCGAGGCGCTCACCAGCGCCACGGGCGGGCTCACCGGGCTGTTCGTCGTCGGCGCCTGCTACCTGTGCCTGACGATCCCGCTCGGCCTGCTCGCCCGCTGGCTCGAGAACCGCACCGGAAAGGCCCGCCGCGCATGACCTCCGCCTCCACCGCCCCCACCGCTCCCCCGGCCGGCCCCGCAGGCCCCGTCGTCGCCGTCGCCGGGCTGCGCAAGTCCTTCGGCGAGCGCGAGGTGCTGCGCGGCATCGACCTCGAGGTCCGCGCGGGCGAGGTGGTCTGCATCGTCGGGCCGTCCGGATCCGGCAAGTCCACGCTGCTGCGCTGCGTCAACCTGCTCGAGCAGCCCACGGGCGGCACGATCGAGGTACTGGGGACCGAGGTCACCGACCCCGACGTCGACCTCGACCTGGTCCGCACCCACGTGGGCATGGTGTTCCAGCAGTTCAACCTGTTCACCCACCGCACCGTGCTGGACAACTGCACCATCGCCCAGCGTGGCGTGCTGAAGCGCTCGCGCGCCGAGGCCGAGCGCGTCGCGATGGCCAACCTGGAGCGGGTCGGGCTCGCCGATCGGGCCAACGCGCTGCCCGGGCAGCTGTCGGGGGGCCAGCAGCAGCGGGTGGCGATCGCCCGTGCGCTGTCGATGGACCCGCAGCTCATGCTCTTCGACGAGCCGACGTCCGCGCTCGACCCCGAGCTGGTCGGCGATGTGCTCGGCGTCATGCGCGACCTGGCCGAGGCCGGCATGACGATGCTCGTGGTGACCCACGAGATGGCGTTCGCCCGCGAGGTCGGCGACCGCGTCGTCTTCATGGACGACGGCGTGATCGTCGAGGAGGGCCCGGCAGACGAGGTCATCAGCGCACCGCGGGAGGAGCGCACGCGCGCGTTCCTGCAGCGTGTGCTCGATCCCACCCACGCGAACGTGGCCCCGCGGGCCGAGTAGCCCTTCCGGGCGACTAGGGTCGACAGGTTCGATTCACCGACCTGGAGCACCCATGCCCGAGTTCCACACTCCGACACCCGTCGTCGTCGATCCCACCTGGAGCACGAGCACGCTGCTCGCCCGCCGCGCGGCCCACGACCCCCACGGCACGCTGATCGAGCGCTCCACGGGGCTCGGCGGCACGTGGAGCCCGGTCAGCGCCGCGACGTTCGCCGCCGAGGTGGTCGCCGTCGCGAAGGGCCTGGTCGCGCGCGGGGTGGAGCCCGGTGACACGGTCGCGATCATGTCGCGCACCCGGTACGAGTGGAGCCTCGTCGACTTCGCCGTCTGGGCGGCCGGCGGCGTCGTCGTCCCCGTCTACGAGACGTCCTCGGCCGAGCAGGTGGCCTGGATACTCTCCGACTCCGCCGTGCGCCTGGCCGTCGTCGAGACCGCCGCGCACGCGTCGGTGGCGCACCAGGGCGCGTCGCAGGCCGCCAAGATCGTGGACGTGCTCGTCATCGACGAAGGCGGCATCGCCGAGCTGGTGCGCGACGGCGCCGCCGTGGCCGACGAGGAGATCGCCCGACGCACCGCGCTCGCCACCGGCGACGACCTCGCGACCATCATCTACACCTCCGGCACCACGGGCCGCCCCAAGGGCGTCGAGCTCACCCACGGGAACTTCGTGTCCCTGGTCCTCGGGGGCATCGACGCCCTCGGGCAGATCTGCTCGGTCCCCGGCGCGCGGACGCTGCTGTTCATGCCGCTCGCGCACGTCTTCGCGCGGTTCATCTCGGTGCTGTGCGTCGCCAGCGGCGCCGTGATCGGGCACGCGCCCGACACCCGCAACCTCATCGCCGACCTCGCCGCGTTCCGGCCGTCCTTCGTGCTGGCCGTCCCGCGCGTGTTCGAGAAGGTCTACAACTCCGCCGAGCAGAAGGCAGGATCGGGCGCCCGCCTCAAGCTGTTCCGGTGGGCCGCGAAGGTGGCGATCACCTCCTCCCGCGCGATCGACGCGCCCGGCGCCACGAGCCTCGTCCTGCGGGCTCAGCAGGCGGTCGCCGGCGTCCTCGTGCACCGCAAGCTGCGGGCCGTCCTGGGCGGCAACCTGCAGTACGCCATCTCCGGCGGCGCCCCGCTCGGCGAGCGGCTCGGCCACTTCTACCGGGGCATCGGGCTGCTCGTGCTCGAGGGCTACGGCCTCACCGAGACGACGGCGCCCACCACGGTCAACCCGATCTCCCCGCTCAAGGTGGGGACGGTGGGGCGCCCGTTCGCCGGCACCTGGGTCCGCACCGACGACGAGGACGGGCAGATCCTCGTCAAGGGCCCGCACGTGTTCCGCGGCTACCACAACAACCCGGAGGCGACGGCCGAGGCGTTCGTCGACGGGTGGTTCCGGACGGGCGACATCGGCGCGTTCGACGACGACGGGTACCTGCGCATCACCGGCCGGTCCAAGGAGATCATCGTCACCGCGGGCGGCAAGAACGTGGCGCCCGCGGTCCTCGAGGACCGGCTGCGCGGGCACCCGGTGGTCAGCCAGGTGGTCGTGGTCGGCGACGGGCGGCCGTTCATCGGCGCCCTGGTCACGCTCGACCAGGAGATGCTCTCGGGCTGGCTCTCCTCCCACGGACTGCCGCAGATGGACGCCGCGGCCGCTGCCGTCCACGCCGCGGTGATCGCCGCCGTCGAGCGCGCGGCGGAGCGCGCCAACGAGGCCGTCTCCCGCGCCGAGTCGATACGCAAGGTCAGGATCCTGACCATCGACTTCACCGAGGCCAACGGCTACCTCACGCCGTCCCTGAAGGTGAAGCGCGGCGCCGTGCTCCGCGATTTCGCCGCCGAGATCGACGCGCTGTACGTCGACGAGCGCACGCCTGCCGAGACCGAGGCCAAGCGCTCGCTCACGCTCAAGCCCGGCGCCCGCTGACGGCGGGCCTCGGGAGCGCTGGGGTCCAGCGCTCCCGAGGCTCGCGCGTCAACGGCTCGCGGGTCAATGGCTCACACGGCGTCAAGCGCTCACACGGCGCCGCGCAGCCGTCCCGTGTCGGCGGACTGGCTCGGCACGGACACGCTCGGCGTCGAGCCGTCGGACCACCTCAGCACCGCTCCGACCCCGTCCATGAGCTCCACGGCGCCGTCCTCGACGAACGTGAGGCCGGCGTCCTGGGCGACGGCGGCGCGCACCAGCGCGACATCCGCGGGCACCAGCCCGGCCCCGCCCTGCGCGCCCATCGACTCCAGCTCCTCCTGCGTCACGGCGAGCTCGAGCGGCTCAGGCCCGATCCACAGCCGTGCCTCGCGCAGCGTGGAGCCGTCCATGCGCGCGGTGGTGTCGAACAGGAGCTCCTGCACCTGGCCGCGGCGCAGCACGTCCACCACGTCCGCCAGGGCGGTCACCGCGCCCTCGCCGCGGCCACGGCCCGTGCGGTACTGCTCGAGCACCTGCTGCCGGCGCTGGTCCCGGTGCGTCCGGAGCGCCTCGGCGACGTTCGCCTGGAACGCCTCCTTGTTGACGCCGTCCGCCCGCGAGCCGCCGGGCACCACCACGAGCCGCTCCCGGGCGTGCTGGCCGAGCGCGTCCCGGACGAGCCCCACCGCCCGGATGTCGCCGGTGAGCAGCACCAGCTCGGGCGAGCGCTCACTGACCTGCTTGTCCAGCTCGGCCGCGATCGCCTGCGCGTTGCGCTCCCAGGAGTCGTGCGCGCGGGTCTCCATGCGGCGTTGGGCGGTGCCGCCCTCGCGGACCTTGTGCAGCACGTCGTGATCACCCTCGACCACGTCGGACTCGGCGACCTTGAGCCCCGACCAGTCCGACCAGCTCAGGTCGGCGCCCTGCCTGTCGACCTCGACCAGCAGGAACCGGGTCGACTCGTCCCCGGCCTGCGCCGCGGACAGGAGCACCGGCACCGGCCCCAGGGTCGCCTGCGACTGGGCGGGCGCGTCGGCGAGGATCCTGTCGATCACCACGCCCTCGCTGTCGGCGATGATGACCCGGCCGTGGGCGCCCGCGACGCCGGTCGGCTGGGCCACCAGCTCGCCGATGTCCTCCATCACCGAGACCGGGGCGCCCTGCTCCTCGAGCTCCCGACGCAGGGACCGCCATCGGTCCAGGGAGTCGGTGCCGCCGGCGGTGTCCGCCGCGGTCGAGTCGAGGTACACCGTGGTGAACGGGGCGGGACGGCCGAGCACGGGCTTGAGCCATTGCAGGTCCATGGAGCAGCGCCTCCGGGGGGACGAGGATGTACCCGGCCACGGCCTCCCATGGCCGGGTGCTGACCTCTCCACCCTCCGCCAGAAGCGGGCGGCCCGCCACCTGCCAGGCAGATCGCGGCGAGGGCTCAGTCCTCGACGACAGGCCCGTTCGCGATCTCCTCGTGGTGCCGGATGACCTCCTCGACGATGAAGGCCAGGAACTTCTCGGCGAAGACCGGGTCCAGGTCGGCCTCGTGGGCGAGCTCGCGCAGCCGCGCGACCTGGCGCGCCTCCCGGGCGGGGTCCGACGGGGGCAGGCCGCGCAGTGCCTTCAGCACGCCGACCTGCTGGGTCGCCTTGAAGCGCTCGGCCAGGAGGTACACGAGGGCGGCGTCGATGTTGTCGATGCTGCCGCGCAGCCGGATCAGCTCAGGGGGCAGCTCACGGGGGGTGTCGTCGTTCACGCGTCGATCCTAGGCGGGCTGAGGGCGCCCGCCGCGGGACCGTCCGTCAGGCCGACTTCTCGCGCGGGGTGCGCTTGGCGCGGGGCGCCTCGCGCGGGACGAGCGTCGGGTTGACGTTCTCCAGCACGACCTCGCGCGTGATGACGACGCGCTCGACGTCGTCACGGCTGGGGACCTCGAACATGACCTGCTGCAGGACCTCTTCCATGATGGCCCGCAGCCCACGTGCCCCGGTGCCGCGCAGCAGGGCCTGGTCGGCGATGGCCGTCACGGCGTCATCGGTGAACTCGAGCTCGACGCTGTCGATCTCGAACATCCGCTGGTACTGCTTGACCAGGGCGTTGCGCGGCTCCGTGAGGATCCGCACCAGCGCGTCCCGGTCGAGCGGGGAGACGGTGGTGATGACGGGCACCCGGCCGATGAACTCGGGGATGAGCCCGAACTTCAGCAGGTCCTCCGGCATGACCTCGTCGTACACGTCGATGTCATCGGCCGAGTGCAACGGCGCCCCGAACCCGATCCCCCGGCGCCCGGCGCGGGAGGTGATGATCTCGTCCAGCCCGGCGAACGCGCCGGCCACGATGAACAGCACGTTCGTCGTGTCGATCTGGATGAACTCCTGGTGCGGGTGCTTGCGGCCGCCCTGCGGCGGCACCGACGCGGTGGTGCCCTCGAGGATCTTCAGCAGCGCCTGCTGCACGCCCTCGCCCGAGACGTCGCGCGTGATCGACGGGTTCTCGCTCTTGCGGGCGATCTTGTCGACCTCGTCGATGTAGATGATCCCGGTCTCGGCGCGCTTGACGTCGTAGTCGGCGGCCTGGATGAGCTTGAGGAGGATGTTCTCGACGTCCTCGCCCACGTAGCCGGCCTCGGTCAGCGCGGTGGCGTCGGCGATGGCGAACGGGACGTTGAGCATCTTGGCGAGAGTCTGCGCGAGGTACGTCTTGCCGCAGCCCGTGGGGCCGATCAGCAGGATGTTGGACTTCGCGAGCTCGATCGCGTCCTCGGTGGAGCCCGGCGCGCGGCTCTGCTCGCCGGCCTGGATCCGCTTGTAGTGGTTGTACACCGCGACCGCGAGGGACCGCTTCGCGGGCTCCTGGCCCACGATGTACTCCTCGAGGAAGGCGAAGATCTCCTTCGGCTTCGGCAGGTCGACCATGCCCACCTCGGTGGACTCGGCGAGCTCTTCCTCGATGATCTCGTTGCACAGGTCGATGCACTCATCGCAGATGTAGACCCCAGGGCCGGCGATGAGCTTCTTGACCTGCTTCTGGGACTTGCCGCAGAACGAGCACTTCAGGAGATCGGCCCCGTCCCCGATGCGAGCCACGTCCGTCCCCTTCCCTCGTGTCGCCCTCCGCCCGGCTGGGCGGTGCGGTCCTCCGCGGCCCCTCGCCCGAGTTGGACGCTTGACCGTGCTCCCACCATTGCACACCACGGAGGGCGTGATGTCAGCCCGCCGGGCCGCAGCCCGTCCGACGTGTCCCGGCCGGACCCGAGGACGGGCCCGGCCGGGAGCAGGTCAGGAAGGCTCGACCGTCGTCGCGACGGCGCCCTTGCGGGACGCCAGCACCTGGTCGATCAGGCCGTACTCGAGCGCCTGGGCGGCCGTGAGGATCTTGTCGCGCTCGATGTCCTGGCGGACCTGCTCGATCGGCCGGGTGGTGTGGTGCGCGAGCGTCGCCTCGAGCCACTCGCGCATCCGGATCAGCTCGTTGGCGTGGATCTCGATGTCGGACGCCTGCGCGTACCCACCGTTCTCCATGGCCGGCTGGTGGATCAGCACGCGGGCGTTCGGCAGCGCCAGGCGCTTGCCCGGGGTGCCCGCCGCCAGCAGCACGGCGGCGGCCGAGGCCGCCTGGCCCAGGCAGACCGTCATGACGTCCGGCTTGATGTACTGCATGGTGTCGTAGATCGCCGTGAGCGCGGTGAACGAGCCCCCGGGCGAGTTGATGTACAGCGTGATGTCACGGTCCGGGTCGCTGGACTCCAGGACCAGGAGCTGGGCCATCACGTCGTCGGCGGACGCGTCGTCCACCTGCACCCCGAGGAAGACGATGCGGTCCTCGAAGAGCTTGGTGTAGGGGTCCTGGCGCTTGAAGCCGTAGGCCGTGCGCTCCTCGAACTGGGGCAGCACGTAGCGGCTGCTCGGAGACGCGGGCGCGCCGCCTCCGAAGCCGCCCAGGCGCCCGGCGCGGGCCATGAACTGGGACTCGATGCTCACTGGGTTCTCCTCGTGTCTCGCGGTGGTCGGTCGGCGCCTGGGGTCAGGCGTTCTCCGTGCCACCACCGCCTGTGACGGCGCCGGACGTGGTGACGACGTGGTCGATGAAGCCGTACTCGAGCGCCTCGGTCGCGGTGAACCAGCGGTCACGGTCAGAGTCGGAGTTGATCTGCTCGGGCGTCTTGCCCGTCTGCTCCGCGGTGAGCTCCGCAAGCGTCTTCTTCATGTGCATGATCAGCTGCGCGTTGATCCGCACGTCCGTGGCGGTGCCGCTGATGCCGCCGGACGGCTGGTGCATCATCACGCGGGCGTGCGGCGTGGCGTAGCGCTTGCCCTTGGCGCCCGAGGAGAGCAGGAACTGCCCCATCGAGGCGGCCATGCCCATCGCGATGGTGGCGACGTCCGGCCCGATGTACTGCATCGTGTCGTAGATGGCCATGCCCGCGGTGATGGAGCCGCCGGGCGAGTTGATGTACAGCCAGATGTCCTTCTCAGGGTCCTCGGCTGCCAGCAGCATCATCTGGGCGCAGATGGCGTTCGCGTTCTCGTCGCGGACCTCCGTGCCGAGCCAGATGATGCGTTCCCGCAGCAGCCGGTTGTAGATGCTGTCGTTGAGGCCGAGCCCCGCAGAGTCGGCCCGGGCGATCCCCGGCGTGTGGTCGTTCACGAAGGCTCCCTCGTCAGACTGTGTCGGCCGGCCCTGGATACCCGGGCCTGGCCCCTGCACGTGCTGCGACCCTAACGCGGCGCACCCGCCCCGAACGTCCCGCCGCGACGTCTTTTCGCTGACGGCGCACAGTGGGGGCGGAGCACGGCGAAGGCCCCGCACCACGAGGGTGCGGGGCCTTCGACGGATCAGCGGTGGATCAGGCCTTGGGCTTGTCCTCGGCCTCGGCCTCGTCGTCGAAGACGACGTCGGAGTCGTCGTCCGAGACGGTCGCGGCAGCGGCCTCGGCGGCGGCGTCCGCGGCATCGGCCACGGCGTCCTCCTCGTCCGAGCCGATGAACTCGGACAGGTCGACCTCGGCGCCCGAGGCGTCCTTGACGGTCACCTGGCGGAGCGCGACGGCCAGCGCCTTGGAGCGCGCGACCTCGCCGACCATGGCGGGGATCTGGCCCTGCTGGTCGATCGTCTGGATGAACGTGTTCGGGTCCATGCCGTACTGGCGCGAGGCGCTCACCAGGTAGTCGAGCAGCTCGCTCTGGCTGACCTTGATCTCGAGCTTCTCGGCGAGGGTGTCCAGGAGGATCTGGTTGCGCAGCGCGGTGGCGGCCTGCTCGGCGACCTCGGCGCGGTGCTCGTCGTCCTCCAGGCGGTTCTCGCCCTCCAGGTGGCGCGTGACCTCGGCCTCGACCACACCGGCCGGGACGGGGACCTCGACGGCGCCGAGCAGCTGCTCGAGCAGCAGGTCGCGGGCCTGGACGGCCTGGTTGGAGGCCTTGATGCGGGCGGCCTGCTCGCGCAGGTCGGCCTTCAGCTCGTCGAGCGTGTCGAACTCGCTCGCCAGCTGCGCGAAGTCGTCGTCGGCGTCGGGCAGCTCGCGCTGCTTGACCGTCGTGGCCGTGACGGTGACCTGGGCGGTCTCCCCGGCGCGGTCGCCACCGGCGAGGGCGGTCTCGAAGGTCGTGGTCTCGCCGGCCGACAGGCCCGTGAGCGCCTCGTCGAGGCCCTCGAGCATGTTGCCCGAGCCGATCTGGTAGCTGATGCCGCTGACCGAGTCGACCTGCTCGTCCTCGATCTTGGCCTCGAGGTCCAGCACCACGAAGTCGCCCTCGGCGGCCGGGGTGTCGACGCCCACCAGGGTGCCGAAGCGCTCGCGGAGCGCGTCCAGGCGGCCCGTGACGTCCTCGTCGGTGACCTCGACGTCGTCGACGGTCAGCGTGATGCCGTCGAGCTCGGGGACGGTGATCTCGGGGCGGACCTCGACCTCGGCGGTGAAGTGCAGCTCGCCCTCGGTGGCCGTCAGCTCGGGGACCTTGGTGACCTCGACCTCGGGCTGGCCCAGCGGGCGCAGCTTGTTGTCCCGCACGGCCTCGGCGTAGAAGCCGGAGAGGCCCTCGTTGATGGCGTGCTCAAGCACGGCGCCGCGACCCACGCGCTGGTCGATGATCCGCGGGGGGATCTTGCCCTTGCGGAAGCCCGGCACGTTCACCTGCTCGGCGATGTGCTTGTAGGCGTGGTCGATGCTCGGCTTGAGCTCGTCGTACGACACCTCGACGGTCAGCTTGACCTTGGTGGCGTCCAGGCTCTCGACGGCGCTCTTCACTTCAGTGGTCTCCAACTGCTCGGGGTGGTGCGCCGGAGTGTCCGGCCTGGTCGCGGGCGCGGGCCTCGAGGCGGTCAAACGCGACTCGCAGGGCACGCGGCGGCGCGTGCGGGCAAGGGATCTGGACGCGCGCACCGGCCCATCGATCGTACGGCACCGCGCCGCCGTGCGGCCACGCGCTGCGGCGGCGCAGGTCGCGAACGCCGTCTCGCCGCCCCGTGAGGGCGAAGCGGACTGGTCGGGATGGCGGGATTCGAACCCACGACCTTCCGCTCCCAAAGCGGACGCGCTACCAACCTGCGCCACATCCCGTGCGCCGTGAGTCTAGTGCGCAGGTCCGGCCCGGTGCAGACGCCTCCCGGGCGCGTTGTGCGACCACCGCCGCGGAGCCGCTAACCTAGTGCGCGCAGCCGGGCTCTGTGCCGGCCGCGCGGGTGTAGCTCAATGGTAGAGCCCCAGTCTTCCAAACTGGCTACGCGAGTTCGATTCTCGTCACCCGCTCCAGCGCGCCGCGCGGTAGCCCGATCGGGCGTCACGGCGGCGCTTCCCCCCGGCCCGGCGGCCGTACGGCCCCAGACGGCGGGCGCGTCCTGCAGGATGCCGGGATGAGCGCGCCCTCCCCCGTCCCCGCACGGCTGCCGGAAGGCGGAGCGCACGACTCGCTCACCCATGCGCTGCCCGTCCCCTTCGCGACGTGGCCGGCGCGCGCGGTCGCGCTGCTGATCGACCACGCGGTCATCTCGGCGGCGGCCTTCCTCTCGGTCGGACTGCTCGGGTACGGGCGGCTGTCGCTGCATCCAGGAGTGACCACCTCCCCCTACGCGTCGGGCGCCGGCGCCCCACCGCCTGGATGGGTGGTGGCGACCCTGGTGCTGATGGCGCTGATGCAGGCGTACCTCGGCGCCACACCGGGCAAGTGGGTGGTCGGCATCGCGGTCGTCGAGGCCCGCACGGGTCGGCCCGCAGGCGTCGTGCGCACCGCCGTGCGCACGGTGGCGCACCTACTCGACCTGATCCTGCTCCTCGGGTACCTGCGTCCCCTGCTGGACCGCGAGCGCCGGACGTTCGCGGACAGCATCGCGGGGACCTACGTGATCGCCACCAGGCGGCCTCTGCCCCATCCGTCGCTGGCCTGGCTGGCGCATGGACGCGGGGCGCCGATGGGGCCGCGCACCGGCCCGCCGCCGTGGGAGGAGCCCGCCCAGCCTCGCTGGAGGGTGGTCGCGGGCGTGGTCGTCGTCGTGTCGGTCGTCCTGGTCATCGCGTTCGGCTGCGCGCCCCAGGACCGCGCCCGCACCGCCCTCGAGCTGGCGCAGGCCGGCAGCGCGGGGGCGCCCACCGGCCGCTGACGAGCATGGGGACGGGCTCCCCCGGTCGCCGCCCGCGCCCGCGGAACTAGGCTGAATCGGACACGGAGCCGTCCAACGGGGGGCGACTCGCTGAGCGAGGAGGAGCACCGTGCCGAGCAACAGGGCTGTCGCCTACAAGGCGCCGGGGGTCGTCGAGGTCATCGACACCGACTACCCCGATTTCGAGCTGCACGACGGGCCGGGGGTCAACCCGGCCAACATCGGGAGGAAGGTCCCGCACGGCGCGATCCTCAAGACCGTCGCGACGAACATCTGCGGCTCCGACCAGCACATGGTGCGGGGGCGCACGACGGCGCCGCCCGACCTGGTGCTGGGCCACGAGATCACCGGCGAGGTGGTCGAGCTCGGCTCGGACGTCGAGTTCGTCAAGGTCGGGGACCTGGTCTCCGTGCCGTTCAACATCTCCTGCGGGCGCTGTCGCAACTGCAAGGAGCGCAAGACCGGCGTGTGCCTCAACGTGAACCCGGACCGGCCGGGCAGCGCGTACGGCTACGTGGACATGGGCGGCTGGGTGGGCGGGCAGGCCGAGTACGTGCTGGTGCCCTACGCCGACTGGAACCTGCTGAAGTTCCCCGACAAGGACCAGGCGATGGAGAAGATCCTCGACCTGGCGATGCTGTCGGACATCTTCCCCACCGGCTTCCACGGCGCGGTGACGGCAGGCGTCGGGGTCGGCTCGACGGTGTACGTCGCCGGGGCAGGGCCGGTGGGCCTCGCCGCCGCGACGAGCGCGCTGCTGCTGGGCGCCGCTGCCGTGATCGTCGGGGACATGAACGCCGACCGGCTCGCCCAGGCGCGCAGCTTCGGCTGCGAGACCGTGGACCTCTCCCAGGGCGGCCCCGCCGAGCAGATCGAGCAGATCCTCGGCGTGCCCGAGGTGGACTGCGCCGTCGACGCCGTCGGCTTCGAGGCCAAGGGCCACGGCCACGACTCCGGGCACGAGGCGCCCGCGACCGTCCTCAACTCCCTGATGGACGTCACCGCGGCTGGCGGCGCCCTCGGCATCCCCGGGCTCTACGTCACCGGGGACCCGGGCGGCATCGACGAGGCCGCGCAGAAGGGCTCGCTGTCGCTGAGCCTGGGCACCGGGTGGGCCAAGTCGCTGTCCTTCACCACCGGCCAGTGCCCCGTCATGAAGTACAACCGGGGCCTGATGATGGCGATCCTGGGCGACCGCGTGCACATCGCCGAGAACGTCAACGCCGTGCCGATCACGCTCGACCAGGCGCCGACCGGGTACGCGGAGTTCGACGCCGGCGCCGCCCGCAAGTACGTGCTCGACCCGAACGGGTACCTCGCCGCGGCGTGAGCGAGGAGGTGCGGAGGGGGCGGCGCCGACCGGCCCCTCCGCGCTCCCAACGCCTAGCGGCTGGCCGACTCCAGCGCGTCGGCGAGCTCCGCCGGTCGGCTGACCATCGGCCAGTGCCAGGTCGGGAGTTCGACGTACGTCCAGTCGCCGTCGACCAGGTGCGCGAACGCTGGCGTGTGCGGCGCCATCTGCCGCAGCTGCTCACGGCTGAGGCTGCACAGCACGGCCGTCCGTGGCAGCCGCTCCCACGCGCCGGTGAGCGCGACCGGCTGGGTGGCGGTCAGCCAGGGCTGCGGCTGCGAGCCCTCGACCAGCGCGGCGACGGCGGCGTCGTCGACCTCGGGCGTCCCGGCGGCGAGCGCGGCCCAGGGCGGCGGCGGGAGCTTCCACCCCTCGCCGTGCGCCATCACCAGGTCCTCGTTGGCCGCGCGCGCGTCGGGCCCGTCGAAGTCGGCCTGCGCCATGCCGTCCGGCAGGGGCCCCGCGTCGATGTAGACCAGCCGCGCCACTCGCTCCGGCACGCGGTCGGCGGCGCCGGTGGTCACGAGGGCCCCGTAGCTGTGGCCGACGAGCACGACGTCGTGCAGGTCGTGCTGCTCGAGCAGGCGCACGACGTCGTCGACGTGGGTCGTCAGGTCGGTCTCGGGCGAGCCGAGGTGGGCGCGCTCGCCCATCCCTGACAGGTCGACGGGGTGCACGGCGTGGCCGCGCCCGCTCAGCGTGTCGGCCACGGCGCGCCAGACCGAGGCGCCGAGCCAGAAGCCGGGGACGAGGACGAAGGTGGTGGAGGTCATGGCGCCCACGCTAGGGTCTATTGCGGACAGTTCCCGCCCGGTATTCACACCCAAGATCCAGGCACGTCGTCGCAGCGCCGAGGAGGGCCATGACCCGCCCAACCGGCCGCGTGCTCGCCATGCTGGAGCTGCTCCAAACGGGAGGGCAGCGCACCGTCGGCGATCTCGCCGCCCGGCTGGGGGTCGATGAGCGCACGGTCCGGCGCTATGCCGAGCACCTCGCCGACCTCGGCATCCCCGTCCAGTCGCAGCGGGGCAGGTACGGCGGCTACCGCCTCTCACCGGGCTACAAGCTGCCGCCGCTGATGCTCACCGACGACGAGGCCGTCGCCGTCGCCCTCGGGCTCAACGCCGCGGAACGCGCGGGGCTCGCCACCACCGACCACGCGGCGACGGCGAGCGCGCTGGCCAAGGTGTCTCGGGTGCTGCCCAAGGCCCTGGGCCAGCGGCTCGACAGCCTCCTGTCGACCGCGCAGTTCACCACCCCGGCGAGCGCCACCGCGCCCGCCGGCGCCGGCACGCTGCTCGGCCTCGCCTCGGCTGCGCAGGCGCGGCGCACCGTCGTGATCGCCTACACCGCATGGGACGGACGGGAGTCGCGGCGCGAGCTCGACGTCTACGGCCTGGTCTTCCACTCCGGCCGCTGGTACGTCACCGGGCACGACCACGACCGTGACGACGTGCGGACCTTCCGCTTGGACCGCATCGCCTCCGTCACGCAGGGTGAGGGCGGCTACGACGTGCCCGACGGCTTCGACGCCAGCACGCAGGTCGTGTCAGGCATCGGGGCGGTCGGATGGGCGCACGAGGTCTCCGTCGTGCTGCAGACCACCCTCGCGGACGCGGGCGAACGGCTGCCCCGGAGCGTGGGACGGCTGAGCGAGCACACCGACGGCGTCCTCCTCGAGGCCCGCGCCGAGAACCTCGGCGGCATGGCCCGCATGCTCGCCGGGCTGGGGTGGGAGTTCGAGGTGGTCGCCCCGGCCGCGCTGCGCGACGAGGTCCTCGCCCTGTCAGACCGCCTCCGGGCGAGTGCGGCGCGTGGCGCCTAGCGGCCCTGCGCCCGCGAGCCGGCCCGGGCGGCGGGAGACGTTGTCGCACGGCACGCAGCTGTGCTGAGGTGCTGCCATGACGCTCCTCAGCGCGGGTGACCGCGTGCTGCTGACCGGCGACTCGATCACCGACTGGGGCCGCGACCGCTCCGATCCGTCCAGCCTGGGGACGGGCTACGCGATGGTGGTGGCGTCCCTCGCCGGCGCGCGACGCCCCGACCTGGGCCTGACGTTCCTCAACCGTGGCGTCGGCGGAGACACCTCCACGATGCTGCGCGATAGATGGCAGCAGGACGCCCTCGACCTGGAGCCCACGGTCGTGTCGATCCTCATCGGGATCAACGACACCTGGCGCCGCTTCGAGGGCGGCGGGGCGCCCACGTCGACCGAGGAGTACGAGGTCGCCTGCCGGGCGGTCCTCGACGCGACGAGGGACGCCCTCGGCGCGCGGATCGTGCTCGTCGAGCCGTTCCTCACGCCCGTCAGGAGCGAGCAGCACGCCTGGCGCGAGGACCTGGACCCGCGGATCGGCGTGGTGCGACGGCTCGCCGCCGACTACCGGGCCACGCTGGTGCCCGCCGACGGGCTGTTCGCCGCGGCGGCAGTCCGCACGACCCCCGAGCAGTGGTGCTTCGACGGCGTGCACCCGACCCCGGCCGGCCACGGGCTGCTCGCGGAGGCGTGGCTCGACGCGGTGGGCATCGGCGCGGTGGGCATCGGCGGGCCCCCCGCCTGACGCGCGCGTCACATCTGACCGCGGAATGCCGACCGCGCCATCGGTGTTCCGCTCAATGTGGACGACCTTTGCGCACGTCAACGCGACGGGATAGCGTCAAGGGATCTACGACCGCCGATCTGGGAAGAGGGTGAGCTCGATGCGCACGCGCACGCACGCCACCTCTGCCCGTCCGGCCGTCAGCGGCTCGACGCCCCGCCGCCACGACGCGGTCTGCTGTCGCGCGGTCTGCTGTCGCACGCTCTGCTGTCGATAGAGCGCTGGCCGCTCCACCCTGCGGTGGAGGCCCCGACGCCGGGCACCTCTCCCCCCGCGCCAGCGCTCGCCCTTCTTCGCACCACCGCCAGGCGCGCTCGCGTCGGCGATCCCCGACCGCCCCGCGCGGTCCCGTACAGACGAGGACGACATGGCCCGCATCTATGACGACGCCACCAAGCTCATCGGCAACACCCCGCTGGTGCGCATCAACCGGCTGACCGAGGGGCTCGGCGCGACGGTCGTCGCGAAGCTCGAGTTCTACAACCCGGCCAACTCCGTGAAGGACCGCCTGGGCGTCGCGATCGTCGACGCCGCCGAGGCGTCGGGCGAGCTGCCCCCGGGCGGCACGATCGTGGAGGCCACGAGCGGCAACACGGGCATCGCACTGGCGATGGTCGGCGCGGCGCGCGGCTACGACGTGGTGCTGACCATGCCCGAGACGATGTCCAAGGAGCGCCGCGCGCTGCTGCGCGCCTTCGGCGCCGAGCTGGTGCTGACGCCCGGCTCGGAGGGCATGAAGGGCGCCGTGAACAAGGCCGAGGAGATCGCGAAGGAGCGCCCGGGCTCGGTGCTCGCGCGCCAGTTCGCCAACGAGGCCAACCCGGAGATCCACCGCCGCACCACGGCCGAGGAGATCTGGGCGGACACGGACGGCGAGGTCGACATCGTCGTCGCCGGCATCGGCACGGGCGGCACCATCACGGGCGTCGGCCAGGTGCTCAAGGAGCGGAAGCCGAGCGTGCAGATCGTCGGCGTCGAGCCGGCCGAGTCGCCGATCCTCAACGGCGGCGCCCCCGGCCCGCACAAGATCCAGGGCATCGGCGCCAACTTCGTGCCCGAGGTGCTGGACCAGAAGGTCTACGACGAGATCATCGACGTGAACGCCGAGACGGCCGTCGAGGTCGCGCGCCGCGCCGCGAAGGAGGAGGGGCTGCTCGTCGGCATCTCGTCCGGCGCCGCGCTCGACGCCGCGATCCAGCTCGCGGGCCGCCCCGAGAACGCCGGCAAGCTCATCGTCGTGATCATCCCCTCGTTCGGCGAGCGCTACCTGACGTCGATCCTCTACGCGGACCTGCTGGACTGACGTGACCCTCCCCACGCTCGGCCGGTTCGTGCGCGTGCTGCGCGACGACCTCGAGGCAGCGCGCCGCCGTGACCCGGCGGCGCGCTCGAACCTCGAGGTCGCGCTCGGCTACCCCGGGGTGCACGCCGTGTGGGCGTACCGGGTGTTCCACCGGATGTGGCGCGAGCCCGGCCTGCGGCTGCCCGCGCGCCTGCTGTCGCAGGCGACGCGGGCCGCCACGGGCATCGAGATCCACCCCGGCGCGCAGATCGGCCAGCGCCTGTTCATCGACCACGGCATGGGCGTGGTGATCGGCGAGACCTCCGTGGTCGGCGACGACGTGGTGCTGTTCCACGGCGCGACGCTGGGCGGCAAGGCGATGCGGAAGGGCAAGCGGCACCCCACGCTCGGCGACGGCGTGGTGGTGGGCGCCGGGGCCAAGATCCTGGGGCCGGTGTGGATCGGCGACGGCGCGCAGATCGGCGCGAACGCCGTGGTGCTCAAGGACGTTCCCCCCGGCGCCGTCGCGGTCGGCGTGCCCGCCGAGGTGCGGATCCGCCCGGTGCCGTCGTTGCCCGAGCTCGAGGTGGACGACCCCGCGATCTACATCTGACGCGATCCACCTCTCGGCGAGGTGTCTGAGCAGGCGTTTGTTCTAGTTGTGTTCTAACAACTAGAGTTCATTGCATGCTCTTCCGCGTCGACCCGTCTTCCCCGGAGCCCCTCTTCGCCCAGATCGGCGACCAGGTCCGGGCCGGCATCGTGCGCGGCGACCTCACCCCCGGCATGCGCCTGCCCTCCGCGCGCGACCTCGCAGCCTCGCTCGACATCAACCTGCACACGGTGCTCCGCGCCTACCAGGACCTGCGCGACGAGGGTGCGATCGAGCTGCGGCGCGGCCGCGGCGCCGTCGTCAGCGCCCACGCGCCGCACGACTACCGCCCCCTGCACGAGGCCATCGAGACCGTCGTGAGGATCTCGCGCGAGCTCGGCCTCTCCCCCGAGACCACCACAGCACTTCTCCGAGAGGCCCTGCGATGAGCGCCCCCCACGCCCCCAGCATCCCCGGCGCCGAGGCGGGCGCCCGGCCTCCCGTCCCGCACAAGGCCCTGACCACTGCCGTCGCCCTGCTGATCCCCGCGCTCGTGCTCACGGCCACCGTCGTCGTCGCGATGTCCTGGGCCGCCGAGCTGCCCAACCCGGTGGCCTCCCACTTCGGCGGCGACGGACCCGACGGCTTCAGCTCGCTGGGATCCTTCGTCTGGACCGGCGTGGGGATCGGCGCGTCCTTGGCGGTGCTCGGGTGGGTCATCGCCACCGGGCTCGGGCGCGCGGCCGCGGCGCGCCGCACAGGGGTCGGAACCGCCGTCGGCGGCTCGCTCTTCCTCGCGACATCGGTCCTGGGGACGCTCGACGCGCAGCGCGGGCTCGCCGACCCCGCTCAGGCAGGCGGCATCGACGGGGTCGTCCTCCTCTGCGTCGTCGTCGGCGGGCTCGGCGGCGCGCTGGCCGCCCTGCTCATGCCACGCGACCGACCGCAGCCCGCCACGGCCCCCGTGCCCTCGACGGCCGCACGGGTGCCACTGGCGCCCCAGGAGCGTGCGACGTGGGTGCGGCGGGTCACCGGCCGCTCGATGATCGCCGTCGCCGCGGCAGTGGTGGCGGTCTCGGCCATCACCGCGCGGGTCGCGGACACCCCTGCGGCGGCGGCCCCGCTGGCCGTGGTGCTGGTCGTCCTGCTGGCGCACGCGCAGTTCACCGTGACGGTGGACAGCCGCGGGCTGCGGGTGCGCTCGCTGCTGGGCTTCCCGCGGCTGACAGTCCCGGCGGACGAGGTGCTGCACGCCGAGGAGGTGTCGGTGTCACCGCTGCGGGAGTTCGGCGGCTGGGGCTACCGGGTCGGGGCGAGCGGCCGGGTCGGCATCGTGGTGCGCCAGGGAGCGGCGCTCCAGGTGACGCGCACCGGCGGCCGGGTCTACGTGGTGACCGTGGACGACGCCGCCACCGGCGCGGCCCTGCTGAACACCCTCACCGCGCGCACCCGCTGACATCGGCTGGCCGCCTCGGCGGACAAGCGGCCGCCCACCGTGCAAGATGAACTCTCTCGACGACGAGATGGGGCTTTCGATGCGACTGGGATATCACACCGGCTACTGGTCCGCGGGCCCACCGCCCGGAGCGCAGGAGGCGGTGGTCGCCGCCGACCAGCTCGGGCTGGACTCGGTGTGGACGGCGGAGGCCTACGGGTCCGACGCGTTCACGCCTCTCGCGTGGTGGGGCTCGCAGACCTCGCGGGTCCGCCTGGGCACCGCGATCGCCCAGCTGAGCGCCCGCACCCCGACGGCCGCCGCGATGGCCGCCCTCACGCTCGACCACCTCTCGGGCGGGCGCTTCGTGCTGGGCCTGGGCGCGTCGGGCCCGCAGGTGGTGGAGGGCTGGTACGGCCAGTCGTACCCGCGCCCCTTGGCCCGCACACGGGAGTACGTCGCGATCGTGCGCGACGTCCTGGCCCGCGAGGCGCCCGTCACCTTCGACGGCGAGTTCTACCAACTGCCGTACGTCGGCGGGGCCGGGCTCGGCAAGCCGCTGCGCTCGACCGTGCACCCGCTGCGGGCCGGCCTGCCCATCCACCTCGCCGCCGAGGGGCCCAAGAACATCGCGCTCGCCGCCGAGGTCTGCGACGGCTGGCTGCCGATGTTCTACTCGCCGCGGATGGACGCGACGTACCGCGAGCTGCTCGCGGACGGCTTCGCGAAGCGGCCCGCGGGGGCGAGCCCGGTCGAGGACTTCGAGGTCACCGCCACCGTCCCCGTGGTGCTCGGCGAGGACGTCGAGAAGGCCGCTGACACGGTGCGCCCGTTCATCGCGCTCTACGCCGGGGGGATGGGCGCCAAGGGCGCGAACTTCCATCGTGACGTCTTGGACCGGCTCGGCTACGGCGAGGCGTGCGACGAGATCCAGGCCCACTACCTCGAGGGCCGGCGCGCCGAAGCCGCGGCGGCCGTGCCGCTCGAGCTGGTGCAGGACATCGCGCTGGTCGGGCCGCCCGAGGCCATCCGCGCCCAGCTGCCCGCCTGGAAGGACACCGCCATCACCACCATGCTCGTGCAGACCGATCCCCGGATGCTGCCCGCGATCGCCGACCTGCTCGCGTGAGCACGTCCGCGACGGCCTGATGGCTCCCGACGAGGCGGGGCCGGCCCCTGAGGGATCCGGCTCGGGGCCGCAGGCTCCGGGCCTGCGGGGACCCGCCGCCCCGCTGCCCGGCGCCGTCGATCCGCAGGCCGCTGGGACCGGCGCGACGGAGGCCGTCACCGCCGGGCTGGTCACCGCGCTGGTCGGCTTCACCAGCGCCTTCGCCGTGGTCCTCGCGGGGCTGCGGGCGGTGGGCGCCTCCCCCGCGCAGGCCGCCTCGGGGCTGCTGGCCGTCACGGTGGCGATGGGCCTCGCCACGATGCTGCTGTCATGGCGCACCCGGCTGCCCATCACGGTCGCCTGGTCCACGCCCGGCGCCGCGCTGCTCGCCACGGCGGGCGCCGTCGAGGGCGGCTGGCCCGCCGCGGTGGGCGCGTTCGCGGTGTGCGGGGTGCTGCTCGCCGCGGTCGGGCTGTCCCGCAGGCTCGCGTCGTGGGCACAGCTCATCCCGGCCCCGATCGCCAACGCGATGCTCGCCGGGGTCCTGCTGGGACTGTGCCTCGCGCCGGTGCGCGCGCTGGTGGCGGCTCCCGCCGTGGTCGGGCCGGTGGTGCTGGTCTGGATCGTGCTGCTCCGCGTGGCCAGGCGCTGGGCGGTGCCGGCGTCGATGGCGCTGGCCGTGGGCCTGGCCTTCACCGAGCCGGGGGTCCGCGCGCTGGACGCCCAGGCGCTGGCGCCACAGCTGTCGCTCACCGCGCCCTCGCTCACGGTGGCGGCTGTGGTGTCGCTCGCCGTGCCGTTGTTCGTGGTGACCATGGCGTCGCAGAACATCCCCGGGATCGCCGTCCTCGCGGGCTTCGGCTATCGGGCCCCGGTGCGCCCGACCATGCTGGTCACAGGCGCCGGCACGGTGCTGGCCGCCCCCTTCGGCGGCCACGCGATCAACCTGGCGGCGATCAGCGCGGCGCTCGCGGCCGGGCCGGAGGCGGGCGCCGACCCGGCGGGGCGGTGGCGCGCAGCGATGACGGCGGGCTGCGGGTACGTGGTCCTCGGCGCCGGCTCGTCAGCCGTCGCGGCAGTGGCCCTGGCCGCCCCGGAGGGACTGGTCGAGGCGGCGGCAGGGCTCGCGCTGGTCGCGACGCTGGCCGCCGCCCTCGGGGGCGCGTTCTCCGCGGCGGCGCCAGGCGCGCCCGGCGTCCGTGAGGCCGCGGCGGTCACGTTCCTGGTCACGGTCTCGGGGGTGCAGCCTGGCGGCGTCTCGTCGGCGTTCTGGGGCCTGGCCGCAGGGCTGGCGGTGCTCGGCGTCCTGCGGGCGAGCGGGCGGCGGCGCGGGGCGCCCGACTAGCGAGACGGCTCGTTGCCTCACCGCCCGGTGACCGCTACTGTCATCCCGTTCCCACCAGGTGAACACTGCGTCTCACAATACGGACGCATGGAATCGAGCGGAGAGGCGGATCGTCATGGCGTCATCCCCGAAGTCCGCTCCCCTCCGTCGCCAGAGCTGTTGTCGGCCCTGCCGCTGTTGTTGTCCGCAGCCGCACCGCCCCCGCCTCTGACGATCCTCCAGACGCGAGCCTCGACCCGGCGCCCCGCCGGGCCGCGTGGGCCGGTGCACCCCCTCGCCCGCAGCTGCGCGCGGCGCCCGGCCCTGGTGAGCACCCCTGAGCCGACAGCGCCCGCCTGATCCCCAGGACGGCCATGGCCATCACCACCAGCAGCACACGGTCCGCGCTCGACGTCGCGCTCAGCGGGGTCCGACGCACCTTCGCGACGCCCACCGGTCCGCGCACCGTGCTCTCCGGAGTCGACCTGCGGCTGCGCGCCGGCGAGATCGTCGCGATCCTCGGGCCGTCCGGCTGCGGGAAGTCGACGCTGCTGCGGCAGGTCTCGGGCCTCGACGCGCCGGACGCGGGCCAGATCCTCATCGACGGCGCCCCGGTCACCGGCATCGACCGCCGCACCGCCGTCGCGTTCCAGGAGCCGCGCCTGCTCCCCTGGCAGACGCTCAGCCAGAACGTCGCGCTCGGCCTCCCCCGGGGGACGCCCAAGCCCGAGGGCCGTCAGCGCGTGGCCGACCTGCTCGAGCTCGTCGGGCTCACGCCGTCGGCGGGCCTGCGCCCGCGGCAGGTCTCCGGCGGCATGGCCCAGCGCGCCTCGCTGGCGCGAGCCCTGGCCCGCAACCCCGGGGTGCTGCTGCTCGACGAGCCGTTCGGCGCGCTCGACGCCCTGACCCGGCTGAAGATGCAGGACCTGCTGCTCGACGTGCACGCCGCCGAGCCGACCACCGTGCTGCTCGTGACGCACGACGTAGAGGAGGCCCTCTACCTGGCCGATCGGGTCGTCCTGCTCACCACGCTGCGCGGCGGCGGCGCGGACGGGTCGATCCAGAGCGTCATCGACGTCCCCGGCGACCGGCCTCGGGACCGGGCCGACGCGGCACTCGCCGAGCTGCGCGCCGAGCTCCTCGAGGGCCTCGGCGTCGACACCCACCATCGGCCCGCGCCCGACCCGGACCAGCACCACTCCATCTGAGCCACCTGACCTGCTCGCCCATCACCACCTCCCCCCTGGAGAGACCATGCAGATCCGTACCGCCCTGTCGCTGACAGCGACGACGCTCGCCGCCGCCCTGCTGCTCAGCGGGTGCGTGAGCGGGGAGGGTGGCGTCACCGACAAGGCCGCCGAGCCCGACGCCACCGAGGTCGCCGCCGAGGGGTGGAGCTCCGACACGCTCACGCTCGACTTCGCGACGTACAACCCGCTGAGCCTGGTCATCAAGGACCAGGGCTGGCTCGAGGCCACCCTCGGCGACGACGTCACCGTGAACTGGGTGCAGTCCGCGGGCTCGAACAAGGCCAACGAGGCGCTGCGCGCCGGCGCGGTCGACGTGGGCTCCACCGCCGGCTCGGCAGCGCTGCTCGCCCGCTCCAACGGCTCGCCCATCGTCGCGATCGACATCTACTCGCAGCCCGAGTGGGCGGCGATCGTCGTCCCGCAGGGCTCCGACATCACGTCGGTGGCCGACCTCAAGGGCAAGTCCGTCGCCGCGACCAAGGGCACCGACCCGTACTTCTTCCTGCTGCAGGCGCTCGAGGAGGCCGGCGTCGGGCTGGACGAGGTCGAGGTGCAGAACCTGCAGCACGCCGATGGCAAGGCCGCGCTCGAGTCGGGCGCCGTCGCCGCGTGGTCGGGGCTCGACCCGCTGATGGCGGCCAGCGAGGCCACCGCGGGCTCGACGCTCGTCTACCGCAACATCGACTTCAACACCTACGGGTTCCTCAACGCCACCGAGACGTTCCTGCAGAAGAGCCCCGACCTGGCCCAGCTCGTCGTGGACGCGTACGAGAAGGCGCGCGCCTGGGCCCAGGAGAACCCCGACGAGGTCGTGGCGATCCTCGCCGAGGTCGCGGGCATCGACCCGGCCGTGGCGAAGACGGTCATCACCGAGCGCACCAACCTCGGTGTCGACCCCGCCCCCGGCGAGGCGCAGCGCAAGGTGCTCGAGATCGTCGGCCCGATCTTCGTGGAGTCCGGCGACGTGGCCAGCCAGCAGGCCATCGACGACGCCCTCGCGAAGCTGCTCGACGACACGTACGTGACGAAGGCCGACCCCGCGAACATCACGGGCTGACGCCCGCAGCCCCCGGCCCGGCCCGAGACGGCCAGGCCGGGGGCGCCTCCGTCGCGTCCCCCGCGGCGGGACCGCACACGCAGCCCTCAGGAGCACTCATGTCCCTCCCCACCGGGGTCCCCGGGTACAGCCCGGTCACGGACGACGCCGGCCGGACGCTGCCCGCCGTGCGCGCGTTCAACCCGTTCGACACCGCGGGCCGCGACCCCTCCGGGCCACACCGTGCCGACGACGCGCCCCCGGGAAGGCGGTCGCGCGCCCTCACCGAGCGCCGGGCGGTGCGTGCCCTGGCGGGCCTGGTGCTGCCCGCGATCCTGCTGGGGCTGTGGCAGTGGGCGACCACGACCGGGCGGGTGCCCGCCTACCAGCTGCCGACGCCCGAGTCGGTGTGGCTGGCCGCGATCGACCTGGCCGAGCGCGGCCTGCTCGGCCAGTACGTGGCCATCTCGACGCAACGGGTGCTCATCGGCTTCGCCGTCGGCGCGCTCCTGGGGCTCGCGGTGGGCGCCCTCGTCGGGCTGTCCCGAGTCAGCGACGTGCTGCTCGCGCCCGCCCTCGGCGCGGTGCGGGCGGTGCCGTCCCTCGCCTGGGTGCCGCTGCTGCTGCTGTGGGTGGGCATCAACGAGGACTCCAAGCTCATCCTCATCGCGATCGGCGCCTTCTTCCCCGTCTACACCACCGTCGCGGGCGCGCTGCGGCACGTGGACCCGCACCTGGTCGAGGCCGGCCGCGCGTACGGCCTCACCGGCGCCCGGCTGCTCGCACGGGTCCAGCTCCCCGCCGTGGTGCCCACCGTCATCTCCGGGCTGCGCCTCGCCCTGGCGCAGTCGTGGCTCTTCCTGGTGGCCGCGGAGCTGCTGAACTCCTCGATGGGCCTGGGCTTCCTGCTGCTCGACTCCGGGCAGAACGGCCGCATCGACCGGATGATCCTGGCGATCGTGCTGCTGGCCCTGCTCGGCAAGCTCACGGACTCGCTCATCGGCGTGGCCGAGAAGTCGCTGCTGCGGAGGTGGGCATGAGCACCGACGTGGGCAACCCGACGATCTCCGCGCTGCAGGTCGAGGACCGCACCTTCCCGGCGCCTGCCGAGTTCGCCGCGCAGGCCAACATCGGCCCGGCCGAGCATGCCCGCCTGCTGGCCGCGGCCGCCGCGGACCCCGTCGCGTTCTGGGAGGACGCCGCGCGGCGGCTGCGGTGGGACACCCCGTGGCACACCGCGCACACCTGGTCCCCCGCCGTTCCCGTGCCGGGCGGCGAGCCCGACGAGCTCACCGTTCCGCAGGCGCAGTGGTTCGTGGGCGGGCGCCTCAACGCCGCGGTGAACTGCGTCGACCGGCACGTCGACGCGGGACGCGGCGACAAGGTCGCGCTGCACGTCGAGGGCGAGCGCGGCGACCGCCGCTCGATCACCTACGCCCAACTCCAGCGCGAGGTCGCGCAGGCCGCCCACGCGCTCACCGCGCTCGGCGTCGGCAAGGGCGACCGGGTGGTCGTCTACCTGCCGGTGATCGCCGAGACGGTGGTCGCGACGTTGGCCATCGCCCGGATCGGCGCGGTGCACTCGCTGGTCTTCGGCGGCTTCTCCGCGGAGGCCGTGCGGTTCCGCGTGCAGGACACCGGCGCCAAGGTGCTGGTCACCAGCGACGGGCAGTTCCGCCGCGGCCAGGCCGTCGAGGTGAAGTCCGCCGCCGACGCCGCGGTGGAGGGGCTCGACCACGTGGAGCACGTGCTCGTGGTGCGCCGCACCGGCCAGGACGTCGCGTGGACGCCGGGGCGGGACGTGTGGTGGCACGACGCCATCGCCGACGTGCCCGACACCCACGAGGCCGAGTCCTTCGACTCCGAGACCCCGCTGTTCATCATCTACACCTCCGGCACCACCGGGAAGCCGAAGGGCCTGGTGCACACCACCGGCGGGTACCTCACGCATGCCGCGTGGGCCCACTGGGCGCACTTCGACGCCAAGCCCGACGACGTGCACTGGTGCACCGCCGACCTGGCCTGGGTCACCGCGCACACCTACGAGATCTACGGCCCGCTGGCCAACGGGCTCACCCAGGTCATCTACGAGGGCACGCCCGACACCCCGCACCGCGAGCGCCACCTCGAGGTCATCGAGCGGTACGGCGTCACGACGTACTACACGGCCCCCACGCTGCTGCGCACGCTCATGACGTGGTTCCCCGACGGGTTGCCGGGCACGTACGACCTGTCGAGCATCCGCCTGCTCGGCACGGTGGGCGAGGCCATCAACCCCGAGGCGTGGGTGTGGTTCCACGAGCAGATCGGCGGCGGCCGGGCGCCGATCGTCGACACCTGGTGGCAGTCCGAGACGGGCGCCGCGATGATCGCGCCGCTGCCCGGCTCGACGACCCTCAAGCCGGGCTCCGCGACCCGCCCGCTGCCGGGAGTCTCCGCCAAGGTGGTCGACGAGCAGGGCGAGCCGGTGCCCTTCGGCTCGGGCGGCTACCTGGTCGTCGAGCGGCCGTGGCCCGGCATGGCCCGCACGGTGTGGGGCGACGACCGTCGCTACCTCGACGCGTACTGGCGCCGGTTCGCCGGCAAGGGCGAGGACGGCCAGGGCTACTTCCTCGCCGGCGACGGGGCGTCGTGGGACGCGGACGGCGACATCTGGCTGCTCGGCCGCATCGACGACGTCGTGAACGTCTCCGGGCACCGGCTGTCCACCATCGAGATCGAGTCCGCGCTGGTGGCGCACGCCGCGGTGGGCGAGGCCGGGGTCGCCGGGGTGCGGGACGCGGTGACCGGCCAGGCCGTCGCAGCGTTCGTCATCCCCACCCAGGCGCCCGCGCGCCGTGCGGACGGCTCGCTCGACACCGGCGCCTGGCACGCCGCCACGGCCGCCCTGCGCGAGGACCTGCGCGCCCACGTCGGGCGGGCGATCGGCCCCGTGACCAAGCCCCGCGAGGTGCTGCTCGTCCCCGACCTGCCCAAGACCCGCTCGGGCAAGATCATGCGACGGCTGCTGGCCCAACTGCACGACGGGGACCCGCTGGGCGACGTGACGTCGCTGCAGAACCCATGGGCCGTCGACGACATCGCCGCGCTGCTCGCGGCGCGGCCCGCCGCGCCCGCCTGACTGAGAACGACGCCAAGGAGGCACGTCGCATGACCGACCGACGCTGGGGATTCCGCACACGGGCCCTGCACGCTGGGGGCATCCCCGACGCCGCGACCGGCGCGCGCGCCGTCCCCATCTACCAGACGACCTCGTTCGTCTTCCAGGACACGGACGACGCCGCGAACCTGTTCGCGCTGCAGAAGTACGGGAACATCTACTCCCGCATCGGGAACCCGACCGTCGCGGCCCTGGAGGAGCGGATCGCCTCCCTCGAGGGCGGCATCGGCGCCGTGGCGACCGCCTCGGGCATGGCCGCGGAGTTCATCACCTTCGCCGCGCTCGTCGGCGCCGGCGACCACGTGGTCGCCTCCGCGCAGCTCTACGGCGGCACCGTCACCCAGCTCGACGTGACGTTGCGCCGCTTCGGCGTCGAGACGACGTTCGTGGCGGGCACCGACCCGGCGGACTACGCCGCGGCCATCCGGCCCGAGACCAAGGTCGTCTACACCGAGGTGGTCGCGAACCCGTCCGGGGAGGTCGCCGACCTCGAAGGCCTCGCCGAGGTGGCGCACGCCGCCGGGGTGCCGCTCGTGGTGGACGCCACGCTGTCGACGCCGTACCTGATCCGGCCCATCGAGCACGGCGCGGACATCGTCATCCACTCGGCCACCAAGTTCCTGGGCGGGCACGGCACCACGCTGGGCGGCGTGGTCGTCGAGTCGGGCCGGTTCAACTGGGGCAACGGCAAGTTCCCGCAGATGACCGAGCCGGTGCCGTCCTACGGCGGGGTGAGCTGGTGGGAGAACTTCGGCGAGTACGGGTTCCTCACCAAGCTCCGCAGCGAGCAGCTGCGCGACATCGGCCCCGCGCTGTCCCCGCAGTCGGCGTTCCAGCTGCTGCAGGGCGTGGAGACGCTCCCCCAGCGGCTCGACGCGCACCTGGCCAACGCCCGCGCCGTCGCCGAGTGGCTCGAGGCGGACGACCGTGTCGCGTCGGTCCTGTGGGCAGGCCTGCCGAGCCACCCGCACCACGAGCGGGCCGCGCATTACCTGCCCGCGGGGCCCGGAGCGGTCTTCGCCTTCCGGCTGGCGGCCACCGCCGACCGCAGCGGGCGGGATGTGGGGCGCCGCTTCATCGAGTCGCTGCAGCTCGCCAGCCACCTGGCGAACGTCGGCGACTCGCGCACCCTGGTGATCCATCCCGCCTCGACCACGCACCAGCAGCTGAGCGCCGAGCAGCTGCTCACCGCGGGGATCCCCGACGACCTCGTGCGGATCAGCGTCGGCTTGGAGGATGTCGAGGACATCCTGTGGGACCTGGACCAGGCCCTGGCCGCCGCCACCGCGCCGGTCGCCGCGAACGACGCCGTGGTGGAGGCAGCCCGATGACCGCCGAGCGCACGTGGATCGGCCCCAGCGCCCCCGAACGGCTCTCGCTGCTGCGGGGGACCCGCTCGGTGGCGATCGTCGGAGCCTCCAGCAACCCGTCCCGCGCGAGCTACTTCGTGGCCACGTACCTGCTCTCGAGCTCGCCGTACGACGTGTACTTCGTCAACCCGCGCGCCACCGAGAT
>Ga0233375_1000275_pt1 | contig 29528 bp, 27 predicted proteins | sample ElkDunMinimDraft_10_FD_191539 | JGI IMG/M metagenome (GOLD analysis project Ga0233375, IMG submission 191539) | Fecal eukaryotic communites from dung pellets of Tule Elk in California, USA - Elk Dung E16 | ecosystem: Host-associated > Mammals > Digestive system > Large intestine > Fecal | place... | reverse complement strand
GTCGTCGTCCAGGTCGTCGTCGTCCAGGTCGTCGTCGTCCAGGTCGTCGTCGGCGTCGGGGGCGACGTCGCCCGCGTCGACGTCGTCCGCGTCGTCGGCGTCCGCGTCGTCATCGGCCGCGTCGTCGGCGTCCGCGTCGTCATCGGCCGCGTCGTCATCGGCCGCGTCGTCATCGGCCGCGTCGGTGCCGTCCGCGTCCTCGGTGTCCGCGCCATCGTCGGCCGCATCGTCCGCGTCCGTCCCCGTGCCGGCGACCGCCACCCCCGTCGCACCGGCGACGGCCGCGGCGACGGCGGCACCGCCGAACGCCCCGTGCCCGCCGGCGGGCACGACCGCGGCGGCCGCGCCGGCGGGCAGGTCACCCTCGGCGACGACGGTCCGCAGCGCGGCCACCACGTCGTCCGGGGCCGTCCGGTCGGCCGGCTCCGGGCGCAGCGCGCCGGCGATCGCCGCCGCCGTCAGCGGCCCGACGCCCTCGAGGTCCACCTCACCCGACCGCGCACGTGCCAGCACCGCCTCGACCGGCCGCGAACCGAACGGGTCACGGCCCGTGGCGGCGAACGCGAGCAACGCGGCCCAGCCCCACAGGTCCGTCGCCGGACCGGCCTCGCCGCCGTCGAGCAGCTCGGGCGCCAGGTACCCGGGCGTCCCCAGCACGAAGCCCGCCGAGGTGAGGTCGGCGTCGTCGTCGACGCCCTGCGCCAGGCCGAAGTCGATGAGCACCGGGCCGCCGTCGGTCACCAGCACGTTGGAGGGCTTGAGGTCGCGGTGGACCACACCGGCCGCGTGCACGGCCGCGAGCGCCGAGCGCAGCCCCTCGGCCAGGGTCAGCAGGTCCCGCGGACCCAGCGGCCCGTGCTCGCGCACGTGCTCGGTCAGCGTGTCGCCGGCCACCAGCTCGGTGACGAGGAAGGCCTCGGTCGAGTCCGCCTCGGCGTCGAGCACGGCCGCCACGGCGGGGTGCCGCAGCCGCTGCAGCGCGGCCACCTCCCGCATGAGCCGCGCCCGCACGACGGCGTCGGACCCCACGTGGGGGTGCAGCATCTTCAGCGCGACGCGGGTGCCACCGCCGTCCACCGCCCGGTACACCGTCCCCATGCCGCCGGAGCCCAGCGGCGCGACGATCGTGTACCCGCCGACCTCCGACCCCGGCGTCAGACCGATCCGCTCCATGACGCCGAACCTAGCCGGTCGGCGGGCGAGACGGTGGGGCCCCACCCCGAGCGTGTCACCCCTGGGACGACTAGGGTCGTTCGGCGAGACCCTGCAAGGAGTTGATCTGGTGCCCATCGAAGCACCGCGCGACGGCCAGGAGCTGGTCGTCGTCGCGAACCGCCTGCCCGTCGACGTGACCCTGGACGAGGAGGGCGAGCCGAGCTGGACCCGGTCGCCCGGCGGGCTCGTCACCGCGCTCGCCCCCGTCATGTCCCGGACCAGCGGGGCCTGGGTCGGGTGGGGCGGGTCCCCGGGGCTCGAGCTCGAGCCGTTCGAGGTGGACGGCACCGAGCTCGTGCCGGTGATGCTCACGGAGACCGACGTCGAGCGGTACTACGAGGGCTTCGCCAACGACACGCTGTGGCCGCTGTACCACGACGTCATCGCACCCCCGCAGTTCCACCGGCAGTGGTGGGACGCCTACCGGCGCGTCAACGAGCGGTTCGCGCAGGCCGCCGCGGCCAACGCGGCGCACGGCGCGACGGTGTGGGTGCACGACTACCAGCTGCAGCTGGTGCCGGCGTACCTGCGGGCGCTGCGCCCGGACCTGCGCATCGGGTACTTCCACCACATCCCGTTCCCCCCGCTGGAGATCTTCGCGCAGCTGCCGTGGCGCAAGCAGGTCGTCGAGGGGCTGCTCGGTGCGGACCTCATCGGCTTCCAGCGCGGTGGCGACGCCGCCAACTTCGTGCGGATCGTGCGGCGGCTGACGGACCTGACGACGCGGGGGCAGATGATCACGGTCGACGAGGGCACGCCCGACCAGCGCCACGTCCGCGCCGCCGCGTTCCCGATCTCCATCGACTCGCACGCGTTCGACCAGCTCGCGCGCACCGAGGCGGTGCAGCGGCGCGCGAAGGAGATCCGCAGAGAGCTGGGCGACCCCGAGCACCTGCTGCTCGGCGTCGACCGGCTCGACTACACCAAGGGCATCCGGCACCGCATCAAGGCGTACGGCGAGCTGCTGGAGGACGGCCGGCTGTCGGCGACCTCCACGACCCTGGTGCAGGTGGCGAGCCCGAGCCGGGAGAACGTCGGCGCGTACCAGCAGCTGCGTGACGACGTCGAGCTGCTGGTGGGACGCATCAACGGCGACCACGGTCAGGTCGGCCACGCCCCCGTGCAGTACCTGCACCAGTCGTTCCCGATGGAGGAGATGGCCGCCCTGTACCTGGCCGCGGACGTCATGCTCGTCACGGCGCTGCGCGACGGCATGAACCTGGTCGCCAAGGAGTACGTCGCCGCGCGGTCCGACGAGCGCGGGGCGCTGGTGCTCAGCGAGTTCACGGGCGCCGCGGACGAGCTGGTCGGGGCGGTGCTGGTCAACCCGCACGACATCGACGGCATGAAGGACGCGATCACGTACGCCGTGCACATGGACCCGCGCGAGTCCCGCAAGCGCATGCGCCGGCTGCGGCGCCGGGTGCTGACGCACGACGTCGCCGCGTGGTCCGAGCAGTTCCTCGCGACCCTGACCGCCGTCCCCGTGCGGGACGACGCATGAGCAGCGGCGTCCCGACCGACCTGCTCGACCGGCTCGCGGCGGTGGCGGGCGACCCCGCCGCGCGCCCGCTGCTCGTCGCGCTGGACTTCGACGGCACCCTGGCACCCCTGCAGGACGACCCGACCGCGTCGCGCATCCTGCCCGAGGGCGTCACGGTGCTCGCCGCCCTGGCGGCCCGGGACGACGTCGCGCTCGCGCTGGTCTCCGGCCGGGCGATGGGCGACCTGCACCTGCTGGCCGAGGTCCCCGCCGGCACGTTCCTGGTGGGCAGCCACGGCGTCGAGCGCGCCCGGACCACGCAGTTCGGCCTGGACCGCGACGTCGTGGAGCTCAGCCACGAGCAGGCCGACCTGCTCTCCGCGCTGGGGGCGCGCGCCGCGGCGGTCGCCCGCGGGCGCGACGGCGTCTGGGTGGAGACCAAGCCGACCGCCGTCGTGGTGCACACCCGGCTCGCCGAGCCGGTCGACGCGGAGCCGGCCGAGGCGGAGGCCATCGCCCTGGGCACCGAGCTCGGGGTCGGGACGCTGCACGGCAAGGACGTCGTCGAGCTGACCGTCCTGGCGGCCGACAAGGGCACGGCGCTGCAGTCCCTGCGCCACGAGCTCGGGGCACCCGTCGTGCTGTACGCCGGCGACGACGTCACCGACGAGCACGCGTTCGAGGCGCTCGACCCGACGGACGTCACGGTCAAGGTCGGTGCCGGACCGACGGTGGCGCGCCACCGCGTGGCCGACCCCGCGGCCGCCGTGGCGGCGCTCGAGGCGCTGCTCCGGGCGCTGGACGAGGCCGACGGGACCTGAGCCGGACGGGCGACGGGAGTGTCGGGACCGGACAGCTCCTTGTGCCATACTGGCCGCGACCGAGGGAGGCCCGATCGGACCCCCCTCGTTCCGTGTCAGCGGAGACACAAGGGCTCAGCAGCCCCGCGTCCCCGCGGTGCTGCGTTGACACTCTTCACGACGGATCGTCCGGCACGTACCTGCCGGTGAAGGGACTGAACCATGGCTACGGTCACGTTCGACCACGCGACCCGGATCTACCCGGGGACCGAGCGCCCCGCGGTGGACGCGCTCAACCTCCACATCGAGGACGGCGAGTTCCTCGTCCTCGTCGGCCCCTCGGGCTGTGGCAAGTCGACCTCCCTGCGCATGCTCGCGGGTCTCGAGGACGTCAACGCCGGGCGCATCCTCATCGGTGACCGCGACGTCACCGACGTGCAGCCCAAGGACCGCGACATCGCGATGGTCTTCCAGAACTACGCGCTGTACCCGCACATGACGGTCGCCGACAACATGGGCTTCGCGCTCAAGATCGCCGGCACGCCGAAGGCGGAGATCCGTCAGCGCGTCGAGGAGGCTGCCAAGATCCTCGACCTCACCCAGTACCTGGACCGCAAGCCGAAGGCCCTCTCCGGTGGCCAGCGTCAGCGCGTCGCCATGGGCCGCGCCATCGTGCGTCAGCCCCAGGTGTTCCTCATGGACGAGCCGCTGTCGAACCTCGACGCCAAGCTCCGCGTCCAGACGCGTACGCAGATCGCGTCGCTGCAGCGCCGCCTCGGCGTCACCACGGTCTACGTCACGCACGACCAGACCGAGGCCCTGACCATGGGTGACCGCATCGCGGTCCTCAAGGACGGCATCCTGCAGCAGGTCGGCACGCCGCGTGACATGTACGACACCCCGGCCAACGTGTTCGTCGCCGGCTTCATCGGCTCGCCGGCCATGAACATCGGCACCTTCCCGGTGCTCGAGGGCGCCGCGTCGGTCGGCCAGTCCCGTCTGGCGCTCCCCCGCGACGTCATCACGCGCCTGACGGACGACGACAAGGGCCACGTCACGGTCGGCTTCCGCCCCGAGTCGCTCGACGTCGTGCCGCAGGGCACGCCGGACTCGTTCCCGGTCGAGGTCAACATCGTCGAGGAGCTCGGCTCGGACGCGTTCGTCTACGGCTCGCTGACCAACGACTTCGGCCAGGCCAGCCAGGTGCACTCCGGCGCCGGCGACGCGCAGATCATCGTGCGCGTCGACCCCCGCCAGGTCCCGCCGAAGGGCGGCACCATCTACGTGCGCATCCGCCCCAACGAGCAGCACCTGTTCCACGCGGGCTCCGGCGAGCGCATCGCCTGACGTCCTGCACAGCGCGACGAGGCGGGTCCGGCACGTCCGGGCCCGCCTCCCGCGCGTCCGGGGTTCGTCGGATGTCGGCTGCACCTGAGAGGATCCGGCCATGAGCGGTACGGCACAGCGTCTGCAGATCACGGCAGCCAACCCCGATCCGGCGCTGCTGGACCTGCCGTGGCACGTGCCGCTGGAGGAGTGGCCGGCGGAGACCCTCGCGGCCCTGCCCCGCGGCATCTCCCGGCACGTCGTGCGGTTCGCCCGCATGTCCGGGCGGGTCGTCGCGATCAAGGAGATCGGCGAGACGGTCGCGTACCGGGAGTACGAGCTGCTGCGCCAGCTGCGCAAGCTCGACGTCCCCAGCGTGGAGCCGGTCGGTGTCATCACCGGTCGGCGCGCCCCCGACGGCGAGCCGCTCGAGGCGGTGCTCATCACGCAGCACCTGCAGTTCTCGCTGCCCTACCGCGCGCTGTTCAGCCAGGCGCTGCGGCCGGACACCGCGACGCGCCTCATCGACGCCCTCGCGGTCCTGCTGGTCCGCCTGCACCTCGCGGGCTTCTACTGGGGCGACGTCTCGCTGTCGAACACGCTGTTCCGGCGCGACGCCGAGACGTTCGCCGCCTACCTCGTCGACGCCGAGACCGGCGACCTGCACGACCGCCTCACCCCCGGTCAGCGCGGGTACGACCTCGAGGTCGCGCGCGTCAACATCATCGGTGAGCTCATGGACCTGCAGGCCGGTGAGTTCCTCGACGAGGCCGAGGACGCCGTCGCCATCGGCGAGGCGCTGGTCGTGCGGTACGAGGAGCTGTGGCGGGCGCTGACCGAGACCGAGTCGTTCGGGTTCGGTGAGCGGTGGCGGGTGCAGGCCCGCATCGACCGCCTCAACGACCTGGGGTTCGACGTCGGCGAGCTCGACATCACCACCGACCTCGACGGCACGTCCGTGCGGATCCAGCCCAAGGTCGTCGACGCCGGGCACCACTCGCGCCGCCTCATGCGGCTCACCGGCCTGGACGTCCAGGAGAACCAGGCACGTCGGCTGCTCAACGACCTCGACGAGTTCCGCGCCGCCACGGACCGGCAGGCCGACGACGAGGCGTTCGTGGCGCACGACTGGCTCACGGACGTCTTCGAGCCGGCCGTCCGCGCCGTCCCGCGCGAGCTGCGCGGCAAGCTCGAGCCCGCGCAGATCTACCACGAGCTGCTCGACCACCGCTGGTTCCTGTCGCAGCAGCAGCACCGCGACGTGCCCATGCCCGAGGTCGCCGCCGGCTACGTGCGGGACATCCTCCCGACCCGCCCCGACGAGCAGGCCGTGCTCGGCACCCGCGCGGAGGACCTGCGCGACGGCGACGGCAGCGAGGACGACGTCGACCTCGACCAGATGATCGGCTGACGCGCCGAGAGCCCCGGTGCGGCGGCGCCCGCCGAGCGGCGGTGCCCGCAGGGATCCCTGCGGGCGCCGCTGCCGTCAGACGGCGCGCTGGCGCGCGACCTCGTACAGCGCGATGCCGGCGGCCACGCCCGCGTTGAGCGACTCGACGGCCGACGCGATGGGGATCGAGACGATCGCGTCGCACTGCTCGCGCACGAGCCGGGACAGCCCCTTGCCCTCGGAGCCCACGACCAGCACCAGCGGGTCCGCCGCGAACGGCAGCTCACCGAGCGGCACGTCGCCGCCCGCGTCGAGACCGACGACGAACACGCCGGCACGGCGGTAGTCCTGCAGCGCACGGGTGAGGTTGGTCGCGCGCGCCACGGGCACGCGGGCGGCCGCACCGGCCGAGACCTTCCAGGCGGAGGCCGTGACACCGGCGGCACGCCGCTCGGGGACCAGCACGCCGTGCGCGCCGAACGCCCCCGCGGACCGCAGCACCGCACCCAGGTTGCGGGGGTCCGTGATGCCGTCGAGCGCGACGACGAGCGGAGCCGTGCCCGACGCCTCGGCGGTGTCCAGCAGGTCGTCGGGCTCGAGGTACTCGTACGGCGGCACCTGGATCGCGACACCCTGGTGGACGCTGCCGTCCGTCAGCCGGTCGAGCTCGGCACGGCCCACCTCGAGCAGCGGGTAGCCCGCGTCCGCGGCGGTCGAGATGATCTCGCGCGTGCGGTCGTCGGCCTCCAGGCGCGACGCCAGGTAGACGGTCGCCACCGGGATCCCGGCACGCAGCGCCTCGACCACGGAGTTGCGGCCGGAGACGATCTCGTGCGTCGAGGAGGTGCGGCCCCCGCGGGAGCCGGACGCCCCGCGGGCGGCGCGCGCCGACGGGCGGCCCGACGCGCCGGACGCGCCCGTGCCCTTCTCGGCCGCGACCTTGCGCTTGTGCGCGACGTGGTACGGGCGGTCCTCCGCCTTGGGCGTGGGCCCCTTGCCCTCGAGCGCGCGGCGGCTGTGCCCGCCGGTGCCGACGCGGGCGCCCTTCTTGCTCCCCGGCTTGCGGGTCGCGCCTCGGCGCTGGGAGTTGCCGGCCATCAGTCCTCCGTGGTGTGGGTCGCGGGCGCGGCGAGCGTCCAGCGCGCACCCGTCGGGGAGTCCTCGACGACGACTCCCGCAGTGGTCAGCCGGTCGCGGATCGCGTCGGCGGTGGTCCAGTCGCGGGCGGCACGTGCCGCCGCGCGCGCGTCGAGCTCGGCGCGCACCAGCGCGTCGAGAGCCCGCGCGGTGCGCCCGTCACCGGCCGCCGTGCTCCACTGGGGGGAGCCGGGGTCGAGGCCGAGCACGTCGAGCATGCCGCGCAGCGCCACCATCGCGGCGCGCGCGGCGGCGTCGTCACCCGCTGCGAGCGCGCTGTTGCCCGCGCGCAGCGTCTCGTGCACGGCCGCGAGCGCGGCGGGCACGTTGAGGTCGTCGTCCAGCGCGGCGGCGAAGGCCGCGGGCAGGTCGACGTGCGCCACCTCGTGGTCCGACGCAGGCCCCACACGCTCCGCGGCCCGCTGCACGAACCCGGCGAGCCGGTCCCACGTCGCCTCGGCCTCGGCCAGGGTGTCGTCGGTCCACTCGAGCATCGACCGGTACTGCACCGCGGTGAGCGCGTAGCGGACGACGGCCGCCGGGGCCTTCTCCAGCACCGTCGTCACGAGCAGCCCGTTGCCGAGCGACTTGCTCATCTTGGCGCCGCCCTGCGTCACCCAGCCGTTGTGCAGCCAGTACCGCGCGAACCCGTAGCCCGCGGCGCGCGACTGCGCCTGCTCGTTCTCGTGGTGCGGGAAGCGCAGGTCGAGACCGCCGCCGTGGATGTCGAACGACTCGCCCAGGTACCGGTGCGCCATGGCCGAGCACTCGAGGTGCCAGCCGGGCCGACCCCGCCCGTAGGGGGTGTCCCACGACGCGGTCGCGGGCTCCCCCTCCTTCGGGGCCTTCCACAGCGCGAAGTCGTGCGGGTCGCGCTTGCCGGTGCCCGCGTCCTCGGGGACGTCGGTCATGTCGTCGACGCGCTGGTTGGTCAACGAGCCGTACTCGGACCAGGAGCGCACGTCGAAGTACACGTCGCCGGGGCCGGCGGCGTAGGCGTGGCCGCGCGCGACGAGCCGGTCCATGAGGTCGAGCATCGCCGGCACGTGCCCGGTCGCCCGGGGCTCGTAGTCCGGCGGCAGCACGCCCAGCGCGTCGTAGGCCGCCGTGAACGCCCGCTCGTTGGTCAGCGCCCACGCCCACCACTCGCTGCCGGCGGCGGCGGCCTTGGCCAGGATCTTGTCGTCGATGTCGGTGACGTTGCGGACCAGCGTGACGCGCACGCCCTTGCGGCGCAGCCAGCGGACCAGCACGTCGAACGCCACCGCGGAGCGGACGTGGCCGATGTGCGGGGGCGCCTGCACGGTGGCACCGCACAGGTAGATGCCGACCCGACCCTCGACGAGGGGGACGAAGTCGCGCACCGCCTGGGTGCCGCTGTCGTACAGCCGCAGGTTCACCGCCCCAGGTTACCGGGGCGGGCTGCCCGCGCCCGACCGGCACGGTGGGGCGCGGCGCTCAGCCTGCGCAGACGCCCTCGCCGCGGTAGGTGGGGACGGTCTCCTCGACGCGGTCACCGCGCACCAGGTGCACCTCGGAGAAGCGCTCCATGACCTCGCCGGCCTTGGCGTGACGGAACCACACGCGGTCACCGATGCGCAGGTCCGCGCGGGCGGGGACGCGCAGCGGCGTCTGGACCTCACCGGCACCCTCGCGTGCCTCGAGCCGCAGCCCTGCCGGCTGCACGGGCCGGGGCAGGCGACCAGGCCCCGGCGGCCCGGACGCGACGTAGCCGCCCCCGAACACCGTGGCCCACCCGTCGGCCGGCAGGCGCACCACGTCGAGACCGATGTAGGCGGCGGGCCGCGGCGTGAAGGCGCGGTACCCGTCGAACAGCGTGGGCGCGAACAGGCCCGACCCCGCGGTCACCTCCGTGACACCCGGTGCGGCCGCGCTGACCTCGAGCGAGCCCGTCCCCCCGGAGTTGACGAGGTCGGTCGGACGTCCCGTCGCCTCGGTCACGGCGGCCACGACGTCGGCCCGGCGGCGGGCCAGCTCGCGCGCCGACACGGCCTTGAGCAGCCGCACGCCGGCGGACGTGTCCGGCAACCCGGCGATCTGCGCCTCGTAGAGCATGACGCCGCGGACGTCGAGGCACCCGCGGCGTTCGACCGCGCGGGCCAGCGCCGCCGCGTCGGCGGGCGTGCGCACCGGTGAGCGGCGCACGCCGACGTGCACTGTCAGCGGGCCGCGTCCCAGCCGCAGCGACGCGTCCACGTCCAGGCAGACCCGCAGCCGGCGGCCGTGACGGCGGGCGGCAGCGGCCAGCAGGTCGGCCTGGACCGTGTCGTCGACCATGAAGGTCACCGCGTCGGCGGCCTGCGGGTCCGCGGCGACGGCGTCCACCGCGGCCGCGTCGACGGTCGGGTACCCGAGCAGGACGTCGCGCACGCCGTGACCGGCGAGCCAGCGCGCCTCCGAGGCCGCGTACGCCATGACCCCGGCGAACCCGGGGCGCGCCAGCACCTGCTCGAGCACGTGACGCACCCGCACGGACTTGCTGGCGACGCGCACGGGCGTGCCGCCGGCCCGCCGCACCACGTCCGTCGCATTGGCCTCGAGAGCATCGAGGTCCACCACGACGAGCGGTGCGGACAGGCCGGCGGTCGCCGTGTCGAGCCGCTCCCCCAGCGTGCGTGTCACCGCACCCGTGGACGACGCCGCGCCGGCGCTGGTGCCGGCGCCGCGCGCCGCGGTCGGTGCGGTCATGCCAGGGCGGTCACCCCGGCCGGGGCGACGGGCGGCGCGATCGAACGCACCTCCGCGGTCCGCTCCTGCGGGTCCTGGTCCGCCACGGTCAGGTCGCCCAGCAGGGCGGCCTCGTCCAGCGGCACGGCCAGCGTCACCAGGTGCTCGGCGAAGAGCCGCAGACCCTGGTAGCCGGCGTCCGCGTCCCCGTCGACGAGCCACGCGAGCGAGAACCCGTCGATCGTCGCGATGATGGAGCGGGCGACGATGTGCCGCGGCACGCGCCACGTGACACCGGCGGCCCGCTCGATGTCCTCGAGGAACTGCTCGGCCGCGGCCCAGCTGACGACGTACTGGTCGATGCCGACCTGCTGGAGCTCGGGATGACGCAGCGACGTCGTCGTCAGCTCGTACGTCAGCAGCTGCGGCCCTCGGGTGGCGCGGATGTTGGCCCACAGCCCGTCGAGCACACCCATGATGAGGTCGCGCGCGGGCGCGGTGGCCGGCATCTCGGCCATCCCGCGTCCGAGGTTACGTTCCGTGATCGTGTGCGCCATCGCACGCAGCAGCTCGTCCTTGTCACGGAAGCAGTAGTGCACGACACCCAGGGAGACACCCGCCTCGGCGGCGACGGCGCGGACCGTCGCACCGTCGATGCCCTCCCTGCTCGCCACGTTCAGTGCTGCCTCGATGAGCTGCTCACGACGCTCGGCGACCGGCAGACGGCTCATTGCTCCTCCTCGTGGACGTCGGACGAGCACACCCCCCCGGCAGCCGTCGACGCCTCTCGTGGTTCATCTCATCGGTAGTCGTGACGATAGTCAAGGATTTCGCGCACTTGACTTGGACGGACGCCCAGCCGATTCTGCTGTGATGGGAGCACGTGGGCCCGTGAGGGCCGGCGGCCCGACGTGGCGCAACTGGGCGCGGACACAGTCCGGGACGCCGCTGCGCGTGGCCCGCCCCCGCGACCTGGGGGCGCTCGTCCAGGAGGTGACCGCCGCGACGGCCGCCGGCCGGCGGCTGCGCGCAGTGGGCTCCGGGCACTCGTTCACCGGGGCCGCCGTGACCGACGGCGTGCAGGTCCACCTCGACGCGCTGGCCGGCGTCGAACGGGTCGAACCCCGCCCGGACGGCCTCACGCAGGTCACGGTCGGGGCCGGCACCCGCCTCGCCGACCTCAACGCCGCCCTCGCGGCGCGTGGCCTGGCGATGCGCAACCTGGGCGACATCGACCGCCAGACCGTCGCGGGGGCGATCAGCACCGGCACGCACGGCACGGGCGTACGCCTCGGCGGGCTCGCCACCCAGGTCGTCGGCTGCCGCCTGGTCACCGCGGCCGGCGACGTGGTCGACGTGTCCCCGGCGCACGACCCGGAGCTCTTCGAGCTGGCCCGTCTCGGTCTGGGCACCGCGGGCGTGCTCGCCGCGGTGACGCTCGAGGTCGTCCCCGCCTTCCGCCTGCGCGCCCGCGAGGCACCGATGCCCCTCGCGGACGTGCTCACCCGGATGGACGACCTGGTCGACGCCAACGACCACTTCGAGTTCTTCTGGTTCCCGCACACCGACCGCGCCCTCACCAAGTGCAACAACCGCCTGGACGACGACGAGGCGGACCGGCCGCTGCCACCGCTGCGGCACCTCGTCGACGACGAGGTCCTGTCCAACGGCGTCTTCGCCGTGACCAACCGGATCGCGGCGGCCTACCCACCGGCCGTCCCGCCGCTCAACGCCGTGGCGGGACGCGCGCTGGCCGGACGCACGTACACCGGCGCGTCGGCCGACGTCTTCGTCGCGCGGCGCCGTGTCCGGTTCCGCGAGATGGAGTACGCCGTGCCCCGCGAGCACGTCCCCGACGTGCTCCGCGCGGTCGACCGCTGGCTGCGCAGCACGCGCGAGCCGGTGCCGTTCCCCCTCGAGGTGCGCTTCGCCGCCGCGGACGACCTGTGGCTGTCCACCGCGCACGGCCGCGCGACCGGGTACGTCGCCGTGCACCAGTACCACCGCATGCCGCACCGCCGGTACTTCGACGCCGTCGAGCGGATCGTCGCCGAGGTCGACGGCCGGCCCCACTGGGGCAAGCTGCACGGCCTGGACCACGATCGGCTCGCCGCGCTCTACCCCCGGCTCGCCGACGCCAACCGCGTCCGGGCCCGGGTCGACCCCACGGGCACGTTCCGCAACGACTACGTGGACCGGGTCCTGGGCCCGCTGCCCTGACGTCCGGGCCGTCAGGCCGGACGTTCAGGCGAACGGGCTACCCGGCGGGTCTGGTCAGACGCGCCGTCGCCCGGAAGGCTGAGCGGGTGGCGGACCAGGGACGGGCAGTCGTGGCGAGCGCGCTGGGCGGGCCCGAGGTGCTGCGGGTGGTCGAGGAGGACGTCCCACCACCCGGGCCGGGCGAGGTGCGCGTCCGCGTGCACGCGGCAGGCGTCAACCCGTGGGACTGGAAGTCGTACGCGCCGGGGTCCGGCGCCACGGCGCCGGTCCGCCTGGGGCTCGAGGTGGCCGGCGTCGTGGAGGCCGTCGGCCCGGGTGTGCGCTGGTACTCCCCCGGCGACGAGGTCGTGGCCTCACCGGTCACGGGCGGCTACGCGGACGTGGTCACGGCGCCGCAGGACGTGCTGGTGCGCCGGCCGGACGGGCTGGACACGGTCCGCGCGGCCGGGCTGCTGGCCGCGGGCGTGACGGCCGTGCACGCCGTGGAGGCCACCGCGGTGGACGACGGCGACGTGGTGCTGGTGCACGGGGCGGCCGGCGGGGTCGGGCGCATGGCGGTGCAGCTCTCGGTGCTGCGGGGCGCCCGCGTGCTCGCCACGGCGTCACCGCGGTGGCACGACTGCCTGCGACGGCTGGGCGCGGAGCCGGTCACCTACGGGCCGGGCCTGGCCGACCGGGTCCGCGACCTCCTCGCGGGTGACGGACCGCTCACCGTCGCGATCGACACGGTCGGCACGACCGAGGCGCTCGACACGTCCGTCGAGCTCGTCGCCGACCGCTCCCGCGTCGCGACGATCGTGGCGCTGGAGCGGGGCGTGCGGCTCGGGGTACGGGCCCTGGGGTACGGGCCCGGGGCCGAGCCGGGCACGGCGGTCCGCCAGGCGGCGCGCCCGCAGCTCGCCGCCCTGGCCGCGGACGGGACCCTCGACGTGCAGGTCACCGGCACGTACCCGCTGGAGGAGGCGGAGGCCGCGCACCGGCGCAGCCGCGAGGGTCACGCCGGCGGGAAGCTGGTCCTGCTCACCCGGTGACGCGGGACTGCGCGCCCGTCACGGGCGGCCACAGGTCGGGCGGGGGTGTGCGGGGCGTCGCAGGGCGGGCGGTGTCGTCGATCTGCTGCAGGCCCGCGAACGTGGCCTCCAGCGTGTCGAGCGACACGCGGTTGCGCTGCCGGACGGGCAGTGTGGCGGGTCGTCGGGGCAGGCCGACCGGGCCCGCCGCCGGGGGCGCGCCGAGCGCGGGAACGCGCTCACTGTCTGTCGGTGGGACCGTCACGTGGAAGGACGGTACCGGCGATTCGTCCGGTTGGCGACGGACGTCCAGCCCGGTGGGCACCACCACCGCGGTCACCCGGACGAGTTCACCCGAGCGGGTGGTGGCGTTCCCACATCGTGAACGACCTGCCCACGCCGCGCGCCGCTAGCCGGCGTCGCTCGTCACGAGGGCCGTGGCGATCGCCGCGACGCCCTCGCCCCGCCCCGTCAGCCCGAGCCCGTCCGTGGTCGTCGCCGCCACCGTGACGGTCGCCCCGCAGGCCATCGACAGCACGGCCTGCGCCTCGATGCGGCGCGGGCCGAGCTTGGGCCGGTTGCCCACCACCTGCACGGCGACGTTGCCGATGGTGAAGCCGGCGGCCCGGACGCGGCGCGCGGTCTCCGCGAGCAGCGCCGCCCCCGACGCGCCGGCCCATCGCGGGTCCGCGGTGCCGAACTGCTGCCCGAGGTCGCCGAGGCCCGCGGCGGACAGCAGCGCGTCGGCCGCCGCGTGGGCGGCGACGTCCGCGTCGGAGTGCCCGGCGAGCGGCCGCTCCCCCGGCCACTCCAGGCCCGCGAGGTGCAGCACCGCGTCGGGCGCGGGGTCGGGGTCGTAGGCGTGCACGTCGATGCCGATGCCGGTGCGCAGGTTCACGCCGGGGCTCCCGTCGTCAGGGCCTGCGCGACCATCAGGTCGCGGGCCGTCGTCACCTTGGCGGCGCGCTCGTCGCCGGGCACCACCCACACCCGCACGCCGGTGGCCTCGACCAGCCCTGCGTCGTCGGACGCCGCCGTCGCCTCGTCCGCGCCGCGGCCGGACCCGACGGCGTGCGCCCGCTCCAGGACGTCGCGGGCGAAGCCCTGCGGGGTCTGCACCGCGACGAGGTCGCCGCGCGGCACGGTCTCGAGCACGGGCCGGCCGGTGCCGTCGCCGGCCCCGACCCGCTTGACCGTGTCGACCACGGGCAGCCCCGGCACCACGGCGTCGTGACCGGAGCGCACCGCCTCCACGACCCGCGCGACGAGGGCCGGGGGTGCGAACGGCCGTGCCGCGTCGTGCACCAGCACGACGTCCACGTCGTCCGCGAGCTCCGCGAGCCCCGCGGCGACCGACTCCTGCCGCGTGCGCCCGCCGCCGACCACGTCGAGCCGGACGTCCGCGGCGGCCTCGTCCACCACCTCGCCGACCAGCGCGGCGACGGCGTCGAGGTGGGCGGACGGCGCCGTGACGACCAGCTGGGTCACGGACGAGCCGTCGGCGGTGCGGGCGGCCAGCAGCGCGCGGGCGGCGTGCACCACGAGCGGCACCCCGGCCACGGGGACCACGGCCTTGGGAAGCTCGTGACCCAGGCGCGAGCCGCTGCCCGCGGCGGTCAGGACGGCGGCGATGGTCATGGGGGCATCGTGCCTCGCCGGTGCGGCCCCGGCACAACGCGACACAGCAAACGGCCCGGGTGCGGGGCACCCGGGCCGTCGTGCGGGCCGTTCAGGAGGCGAGGACCTCGTCGAGGATGGCCTCGGCCTTGTCCTCCTCGGTCTTCTCGGCCAGGGCGAGCTCCGAGACGAGGATCTGACGGGCCTTGGCGAGCATGCGCTTCTCGCCGGCGGACAGGCCGCGGTCGGCGTCACGGCGCGACAGGTCGCGCACGACCTCCGCCACCTTGATGACGTCGCCCGACTGCAGCTTCTCGAGGTTGGCCTTGTAGCGCCGCGACCAGTTGGTCGGCTCCTCGGTGTACGGGGCGCGCAGCACCTCGAACACCCGGTCGAGCCCTTCCTGGCCGACGACGTCGCGGACACCCACGAGATCGACGTTCTCCGCCGGAACCTCGATCGTCAGGTCGCCGTGAGCGACCTTCAGCTTGAGGTAGATCTTCTCCTCGCCACGGATGGTCCGGCTCTTGATCTCTTCGATCTTGGCTGCACCGTGGTGCGGGTAGACGACGGTCTCCCCAACAGTGAAAGTCATCTGTCGGTGTCCCCTTTCGCAGACGTGTATGGTATCACGTCCCACCCCTGCGCATTCCGGTCACCGGAACATGTCCGCGCTGGTCAGCGTGCTGCTCGGCCACCGGTCACGCCGCTGGTCAGCGGCGCCCGCCGGGGTCGCGACGGGCGCCGGACGCCGCACCGCGGCCCCCGCGCGCAGGGCGCGCACCGCGCCGCGGTGCGACCAGCGCACCACCCGCGCGCGCCCGCGGGCACGTCGTCCGTCACGTCGGCCGCCCGGCACGCGCGCGCCCGGCAGCCCGCCGCGCACCTCGCCCCGCGGCTCCGGGTGCCCGCCGACGGTAGGCTGACCTGCGGCTCGTCCAGCGTGCGACCGGCGCCCCGGCACCGGCACGTGGCCCGGCCCGCCCCACCCGCACCCGCCGCCTCCGCGCGCGAGACCCGAGCAGGAGCCCTCGTGACCCGCCTCCGCACCCGCACCGCCCGGACCGCCGCCGCCGGCCTGGTGGCCGCCGCAGCGCTCGTCCTGACCGGCTGCTCCGCGACCAACCCGATCACCACCATCGGGGAGTACGAGGCGTCCGACGGCGCCGGCACGACGCTCGACGACGTGCGCGTGCTCAACATGCTGGTCGTCGCGGCCGAGCTGGACGGGCCCGGCGTGCTCACCGGAGCCGTCGCCAACGACTCGGGCGACGCGCAGGAGGTCACGCTGCAGGTGGGCGACGAGGAGCCCACGAGCCTGGACGTGCCCGCGGGCGGCACCGTGCTGATCGGCACCGCGGACGCACCCGCGCGCTACACCGCGGTCGACGTGCCGGTGGCCGCGGTCGCCGCCCGCCCCGGCGGCCTGATCCCCCTGAGCATCACGACCACCACCGGCGGCACCGTCGAGCTGATGATCCCCGTGCTCGACGGCGCCCTGCCCGAGTACGCGGCGCTGCTGCCGGGCGCGACGCCCAGCCCCGCGACGACGCAGGACGCCTCGGAGCCGCAGCCCGAGGAGATCGTCGAGGAGAACCAGGGCTGAGCACGACGCACCACGAGGGGCCGACCACCGCGAGGTGGTCGGCCCCTCGTGCGTCCCGGGGCGTGCGTCGCTGCGCGGCCGCCCCCTCCGCGGCCGCCGCACCGACCGGCGCGCCGGTCAGCCGAAGCGGCCCGAGATGTAGTCCTCGGTCGCCTGCTCGCGCGGCGAGGAGAACATCGTCGCGGTGTCGTCCATCTCGATCAGGCGACCCGGCTTGCCGGTGCCCTCGATGTTGAAGAAGCCGGTGCGGTCGGACACCCGCGCGGCCTGCTGCATGTTGTGCGTGACGATGACGATCGTGTACTCGGACTTCAGCTCGGCGATGAGGTCCTCGATGGCGAGCGTCGAGATCGGGTCGAGGGCCGAGCACGGCTCGTCCATGAGCAGCACCTGCGGACGCACGGCGATCGCCCGCGCGATGCACAGGCGCTGCTGCTGCCCGCCGGACAGGCTCGAGCCGGGGCGCGCCAGGCGGTCCTTCACCTCGTTCCAGAGGTTGGCGCCACGCAGCGAGCTCTCCACCAGGTCCTGCTGGTCGCTCTTGGACATGCGGCGGTTGTTGAGGCGCACACCGGCCAGCACGTTGTCCGCGATGGACATCGTCGGGAACGGGTTGGGGCGCTGGAACACCATGCCGACGAGCCGGCGCACGGTCACCGGGTCGACGTCGGGGGCGTACAGGTCCTGCCCGTCCATGAGCGCCTTGCCCTGCACGCGCGCACCGGGGATGACCTCGTGCATGCGGTTGAGGGTCCGCAGGAACGTCGACTTGCCGCACCCCGACGGGCCGATGAGCGCCGTGGCCTGCCGCGCCTCGATGGTCATGGTGACGCCCGCGACGGCGAGGAAGTCGCCGTAGTAGACGTCGAGGTCCGAGACGTCGATCCGCTTGGACATGGTGGGTCCTTCCTGAGGAGTCGGTGGGCCCGCGTCAGCGGGCGCCCCGGGGGGCGAACCAGCGGCTGACGAGCCGGGCCACGAGGTTGAGGAGCATGACGACGAGGATCAGCGTGAGCGCCGCGGCCCACGCGCGGTCGATGCCGGTGCCGCCCTGCTCGTACTGGCGGTACGCGAAGACGGGCAGCGTCGCCATGCGCCCGTCGAAGAGGTCGGTGTTGGTCTGCGTGATCAGGCCGACCGTGAGGAGCAGGGGCGCCGTCTCGCCGATGACGCGGGCGACCGCGAGCATGATGCCCGTGACGATGCCGGCGGCGGCGGTGCGCAGCACGACCTTGATGATCGTCAGCCACTTGGGCACGCCCAGCGCGTACGACGCCTCGCGCAGCTCGTGCGGCACCAGGCGCAGCATCTCCTCGACGGAGCGGATGACGACGGGCGTCATGAGCAGCGCGAGCGCGACGGCACCCATGACCCCCGAGCGGTACGCCGGGCCCATGATCAGCGTGAACAGCGCGAACGCGAACAGGCCCGCGACGATCGACGGGATGCCGGTCATGACGTCGACGAGGAACGTGATGCCGCGCGCGAGCGGGCCGCGCCCGTACTCCACCAGGTAGACGGCCGTGAGCAGGCCGACCGGCACCGAGATGGCGGCCGCCGCGGCCGTCACCAGCAGCGTCCCGATGAGCGCGTGGCGGATGCCGCCGGACGTCATCTCCCCGAAGACGCCGACCATGTCGGTGGTGAGGAACTCCCAGCCGAACGCGTCGGACCCGCGCGTCACCACCAGCAGGACCAGCGAGACCAGCGGCACGAGCGCGAGCAGGAACGCCCCGGTCACCAGCGTGGTGGCCAGCCGGTCGGCGGCACGGCGGGGACCCTCGACGACGCGCGAGGTGATGCTCGAGACGAGCACGAACAGCACGGCACCGAGGACGACGACGCCCGGGGTGGACGCCGAGCCCGTCGCGAGGAGCACGACGAGCGACACGGCGAGCGACCCGCCGGCGAACGCCCAGGTGCTCCACCGCGGCAGCCGACGGTGCGCGTCCCCGGTGAGCAGGCCCGCGGGGGCGGTGGGCGCGTCGGCGGTCATCAGTTGGCTCCCGAGAACTCGGCGCGGCGCGCGATGATCCAGCGCGCGACGAAGTTGACGACGAAGGTGATGACGAACAGCGCCAGGCCCGTGGCGACCAGGACGCTGACGCTCAGCCCGCTGGCCTCGGGGAACTTCGAGGCGATGTTCGCGGCGATGGTCTGCTGCTGGCCCGGCTTGAGCAGGAAGAACGAGAACAGGAACCCGGGCGAGATGACCATGAGCACGGCCATCGTCTCGCCCAGCGCGCGGCCCAGGCCGAGCATCGAGGCGCTGATGACGCCCGAGCGCCCGAACGGCAGCACCGCCTGGCGCACCATCTCCCACCGGGTGGCGCCCAGCGCGAGCGACGCCTCCTCGTGCAGGCGGGGCGTCTGCAGGAAGACCTCGCGCGACACCGCGGTGATGATCGGCAGGATCATGACCGCCAGCACGACCGACGCCGACATGATGTTCTTCGCCGGCGCCTGGTAGTCCGCGAAGAACGGGATGAACCCGAGGTTCGTCGACAGCCACGTGAACACCGGGTCGAGCCGCCCGATGAGCCACAGCGCACCCCACAGGCCGTAGACGACCGACGGGATCGCGGCGAGCAGGTCGATGAGGTAGCCCAGGCCCTGGGCCAGCCGGCGCGGCGCGTAGTGCGAGATGAACAGCGCGATGCCGACCGACACGGGCACGGCCATCGCCAGCGCCAGCAGCGACGCCAGCAGCGTGCCGAAGACGAGCGGCCCGACGTACTCCAGGACGGAGCCGCCGGAGAACCAGGAGATCGCGTCGAGCTCCTCGCGGGACGCGGTGAGCGCCGGCCACGCCCGGGCGACCAGGAAGACGGCGACGGCCGCCAGCGTCACGAGGATGAGGATGCCCGCGCCGGTGGACAGGCCGGCGAAGACGCGGCCGGCGAGCCGTCCGGTGGACGCCGCGCGCACGGCCTCGGCCGCGTCGGCGCGCGTCGGCGGTGCGGCGTCGCGCGGGGGTGGGGTGGTGGTCACAGCCACGGCTGCTCCGTCGGTCGGGGAGGGTGGGAGCACCGCGCGGCCCGTCCCGGACCGGGCGTGGTGCCCGGTCCGGGACGGCTGTGCGGTCCTCGGGGAGGTGCGGGTCGTGCGGTGGTGCGTGGTGCGTCAGGCGCCGGTGATCGAGTCGATCGCCGCCTGGACCTCGGTACGCAGCTCGTCCGAGATCGGGGCGGCCCCGGCGACGCTCGGGTCGGCCGCCCGCTCCTGGCCCGCCTCGCTGGCGACGTAGGTCAGGTACGCCTTCACCTTCTCGGCGTCCGCCGCGTCGGCGTACGTCGAGCACGCGATGGAGTACGAGACCAGGACCAGCGGGTAGGCGCCCGCCTCGGTGGTCGTGCGGTCCAGCTCGACGACCAGGCGCTTGTCCGTCGCGTCCTGCGCGCGCGGCGACGCGTCGACGACCTTCGCGGCGGCCTCCGCCGAGAACGGCACGTACGCGTCGCCGACCTTCAGCGCGACGGTGCCCAGGTCGCCGGCGCGCGAGGCGTCGGCGTAGCCGATGGCCCCCGTCGCACCGGAGACCGTGTCGATGACGCCCTGCGTGCCCTGGCCGGACTGCCCACCGGACAGCGGCCAGTCGCCCGAGGCCTCGTGGGGCCAGGCGCCGTCCGACGCCGCCTCGAGGTACTCGGTGAAGTTCTCCGTGGTGCCGGACTCGTCCGAGCGGTTGACCGGGATGATGCCGGTCGACGGCAGCGTGACGCCGGGGTTCTCGGCGGCGATCGCCGGGTCGTCCCACGTGGTGATGTCGCGGTTGAAGATCTTCGCGAGCGTCGCCGCCGACAGCTGCAGGTGCTCGGTGTCGAGGTCGGGCAGGTTGTAGACGACCGCGATGGGGCTGATGTACAGCGGCAGCTCCAGGGCCTCGCCCCCCTCGCAGCGCTCGGACGCCGCCGCGAGCTCGTCGTCCTTCAGGGCGGCGTCGGAACCCGCGAGCTGGACGGCCCCGGCGAGGAACTGCTCACGCCCGCCGCCCGACCCGACGGCGTCGTAGCTGACGGCCACGTCGGGGTACGTGTCGTTGAACCCGGCGATCCAGCCGGCGACCGCCTTCTCCTGCGAGGAGGCACCCGCGGCGGCCAGCGAGCCGCTGAGACCTTCTGCGGACGCGTCGCCGCCGTCCGCGGAGGAGCCGGAGCTGCACGCGGCGAGCGTCAGCGCGAGCGCCGTCCCCGCGAGAACCAACGCACCGCTACGGCTGTGGGGAGTGAGCTTCACTGTGTCCCGTCCTGTCGGTCCGCGCGCACCGGTCGGTGCGCGGCCGACGCCGACGGTAGGGACCGCAGGTGACCGCACCGGCGGCCCCGGGTGAACCCCGGGTGAACGCTGGTCGACCAGACGCGACGCCGCGGGCCGCCGGGGCCGCGCCGGGCCGCGCCGGTGCGGCGTGCGTCACTCCGGGGTGCCGTCCGACAGCTTGTAGCCCAGCCCGCGCACGGTCGTCAGGAGCACGGGGTTGGACGGGTCCGCCTCGATCTTCGCGCGGATGCGCTTGACGTGGACGTCGAGCGTCTTGGTGTCGCCGACGTAGTCGGAGCCCCAGACCCGGTCGATGAGCTGCCCGCGGGTCAGCACCCGGCCGGCGTTGCGCAGGAGCATCTCCAGCAGCTCGAACTCCTTGAGCGGGAACGGGACGAGCTCACCGTCGACGTGCACCGTGTGCCGGTCGACATCCATCCGGACCCCGCCGAGCTCCAGCACACCGTCGTCGACGGCGTCGTCGGCGGCGGCCCGGACCACCGGCTCGCGCCGCCGCAGCACCGCCCGGATCCGCGCCAGCAGCTCGCGCGACGAGTACGGCTTGGTGACGTAGTCGTCGGCGCCGAGCTCCAGGCCGACGACCTTGTCGATCTCGTCGTCCTTCGCGGTGAGCATGATGACGGGCACGTCGGACTCCAGACGCAGCCGCCGGCAGACCTCGGTGCCCGGCAGGCCGGGGAGCATGAGGTCCAGCAGCACGAGGTCGGCGCCGTGCTCGGCGAAGCGCTCCAGGGCCTCGGGGCCGGTGGCCGCGGTGACGACGTCGTAGCCCTCCCGCCCCAGCTGGTAGGACAGCGGGTCGCGGTAGGACTCCTCGTCCTCCACGAGCAGGATGCGGGTCACGGGGTGCTCCTCGGGGCGTCGGGCGGGGCGGGCGACGGGGGCGGGTCGGTGGCCGGGGGTGCGGGCACGTCGGGGGCGGCGGGGTCCGTGAGCGGCGGCCCGCCGGAGCCCGCGACGGGCAGGCCCCGGGCGTCGGCCACGGGCAGGCGCAGCGTGAACGTCGAGCCCCGACCGGGCTGCGACCACACCGACACGTCACCCCCGTGGTCCGCGGCCACGTGCTTGACGATCGACAGGCCCAGCCCGGTGCCGCCGGTGTCCCGCGAGCGCGCGGGGTCCACCCGGTAGAACCGCTCGAACACCCGGTCCTGGTCGTCGGCGGCGATGCCGATGCCCTCGTCGACCACCGCGATCTCCACGAGGTCGCCGTCGCGGCGCACGCCGACGCTGACCCGGGCACCCCCCGGCGAGTACGTGACGGCGTTGTCCAGCAGGTTGCGCACGGCCGTCACCAGGAGGTTGCGGTCGCCGTACACGGTCACGTCGCGGTCCCCGCCGGCCACCACGCGCACGAGCTTGGCGTCGGCGACGGTGCGCGTGCGGTCGACCGCCTCGGCCACCACGTCGTCGACCGCGACCGTGGTGACGTCCTCCAGCGCACCGGCCACCTGCAGCCGCGACAGCTCGATGATCTCGTGCACCAGCGCCGACAGCCGCGCCGCCTCGGCCTGCATCCGGCCGCTGAAGCGGCGGACCGCCTCGGGGTCGTCGGCGGCGTCCTGCACCGTCTCGGCCAGCAGCGACAGCGCGCCGACGGGCGTCTTGAGCTCGTGCGACACGTTGACGACGAAGTCCCGGCGGATCGCCTCGAGCCGGCGCGCCTGGGTGAGGTCCTCCGCGAGCAGCAGCACGTGCTCGGGGGTCACCTGCGCGACGCGCACCTGCAGCAGCAGCCGCGCCGGGCCGACGGGCCCGCGGGGCACGTCGAGCTCCTCGTCGCGGATGACGCCGTCGCGACGCACCGCACCCACCATGTCCCGCATGGCCGCGTGCACCAGGCGACCCTCGCGCACCAGGCCCAGCGCGTGCGCCGGCGGGCTGGCCCGCACCACACGGTCGTCGGCGTCGAGGACGACCGCCGCCGAGCGCAGCACCGCCAGGGTCCGCACCAGCCCGTCCTCGAGCTCGGGCTCGGGCTGCGGCGGCACCGTGCGCTGCTCGCGCTCGCTCCACCGGAACGCCGCGACGGCCACAGCGCCCACCAGCACACCGACGACGCCGACGAGCAGCGGGCCGCCTTCCACGATCCAGTCCACGACGGCCACACTAGGCCGGGTGGACGCACCGGCGACGACGCCGTCGCGCCCGGACGCCGAACCGCCGCCGCCCGTTCACCTGGCGGGTGTCGGTCGTTCACCGGCGCGTGCGAGCGTGTGGGCCGCCACACCGCCCGAGAAGAGGGAGCACATGCGGGACATCTTCGAGGCCGAGCTCACCCAGCTCGGTCAGGACCTGGTCACCATGAGCGGCCGGGTCGAGCAGGCCATCAGCAACGCGGGTGTCGCGCTGCTCACCGCCGACCTCCGGCTCGCCGAGTCCGTCATCGCGGACGACCTCGCGATCGACGCGCTGGAGCGCGACCTCGACGAGCGGTGCGTGCGGCTGCTCGCGCAGCAGCAGCCCGTGGCCACGGACCTGCGGGTCGTCGTCTCGGCCCTGCGGATGAGCGCGTCGCTGGAGCGCATGGGCGACCTGGCCCGCCACGTCGCCCAGGTGGCGCGCGCCCGCTACCCGGTCGTCGCCGTGCCGTCGGACCTCGCGGAGACGTTCACGCAGATGCAGGACGCCGCCGTGCGCGTCGCGCGCCGCGTGACCACGCTGCTCGGCACCCGGGACATGGCGCTGGCGGAGTCCATCCAGCAGGACGACGACCTGCTCGACGAGCTGCACGCCGGCACGTTCACGGCGATGCTGTCCGGCCCGTGGAGCCGCTCGGCGCAGGAGACCGTGGACGTCACGCTGCTCGGGCGGTATTACGAGCGGTTCGGGGACCACGGCGTGTCCGTGGCACGGCGCATGGTCTACCTCGTCACCGGTGACGTGGCGGACGCGCTGGACCCGGCCGCGGTGCGCGGCGCCTGACCGCACCCACGAGCGCGGGACCCGGTCCCGCACACGCGAGAGGCGCCCGTCCCGGGGAGGGGGCGGGCGCCTCTCGTCGTGCCGGTGGGGTCAGCGACCCTGGTTGGCGACGGCCGCGATGGCGGCCTTGGCGGCCTCGGGGTCGAGGTACGTGCCGCCCTTGGTGACGGGCTTCAGCGTCTCCTCGTCCAGCTCGTAGAGCAGCGGGATGCCCGTGGGGATGTTGATGCCGGCGATGGTCTGCTCGTCGACGTCGTCGAGGTACTTGACGATCGAGCGGATCGAGTTGCCGTGCGCGGCGACGAGGACGGTCTTGCCGGCCTTGAGGTCGGGCACGATCTCCGCGTCCCAGTACGGCAGCGCGCGCTCGAGGACCTGCGCGAGCGCCTCCGTGCGGGGGATCGGCTCGCCCGCGTAGCGCGGGTCCGCGTCCTGCGAGTACTCGGAGCCCAGCTCGATCTCCGGCGGCGGGACGTCGTACGAGCGACGCCAGAGCATGAACTGCTCCTCGCCGTACTGCTCGAGCGTCTCCTTCTTGTTCTTGCCCTGCAGCGCGCCGTAGTGACGCTCGTTGAGGCGCCACGAGCGCTTGACGGGGATCCACAGGCGGTCGGCGACGTCGAGCGCGTAGTTCGCGGTGGTGATCGCGCGGCGCAGCAGCGACGTGTGCACGACGTCCGGGAGCACGCCCGCGTCGGTCAGCAGCGTGCCGCCGCGCTTGGCCTCCTCGACGCCCTTCTCCGACAGGGGCACGTCCACCCAACCGGTGAACAGGTTCTTGGCGTTCCACTCGCTCTCGCCGTGGCGGAGCAGCACGAGGGTGTAGGTCATGGTTCCCATCCTGCCGCAGCCCGCGGGGACCCGCAGGGACGTCCGTCCCGCGGTCCCCCCACCTCGCGAGACGTCGATCCAGCCCCACCCCCACCTCGCGAGAGGTCGATCCAGCCCGTCGCTGTGCCGGATCGACGCCTCGACGTCACGCGGGGGTCAGCGGGTCGGCTCGGCCGCGACCGCGTAGACCTTGAGGACCTGGTCGGCCGCCGTGGACCAGGCGTAGCGCTCCGCGACGCGGCGGGCGCCGACGGCCCAGCGCGCGCGACGCGGCGCGTCGGCCAGCGCGTCGGCCATCACGTCGGCCCACACGCGCGGGTCGTGGCCGGGGACGAGCCGCCCCGACACCCCGTCGTCGACGACCGTGCGCAGACCGCCGACGTCGGCCGCGAGGACCGGGGTCCCGCAGGCCTGGGCCTCGACGGCCACCAGGCCGAAGGACTCCGAGCGGGACGGCATCGCCACGAGGTCGGCGGCGTGGTACCAGGCGGCGAGCTCGTCGCGCGGGGCGGGCGGGCGCACCACGACGTCGTCGTCGACGCCGAGCGTGACCGCGAGCGCACGCAGCTCGCGCACCGCGGTGGGACGCCCCGACGGGCCGCCGAGCACCACGAGCAGCGGCACCGGACGTCCGCTCGCGCGCAGCTCCCCCACCGCCCGCACCAGCACGTCGGGCGCCTTGAGCGGCTGCACGCGTCCCGCGAACAGCACGACCGGGCGGTCCGTGGGCAGGCCGAGCCGGCGGCGGGCGTCGTCGCGGGCCCCCGGTGCGCCGGGGCGGAACCGCTCGAGGTCCACGCCGGGCTCGACGACGTGCACCCGCGCGGGGTCGGCGTCGTACAGCTCGACGAGCTCGCGCGCCTCGACGGGCGTGGACGCGATGAGGGCGTCGGCGTCGGCGACCACCTGCTCCTCGCCGACCACCCGGACGCTCGGCTCCGGGGTGTCGCCCGGGCCGAGGCTGAGGTTCTTCACCTTGGCGAGCGTGTGGGCCGTGTGGACGAGCGGGACCTCCCACCGCTGCGCGGCGATCGCGCCGACCTGGCCGGAGAGCCAGTAGTGGGAGTGCACGACGTCGTACCAGCCGGGCCGGCGCGCGGCCTCGGAACGCAGCACGCCCGCGGCCATGCCGCACAGGACGCCGGGCAGGTCGTTCTTGTCGAGCGCCTCGAACGGACCGGCGGGCACGTGGTGCACCAGGACGGGCGGGGTGACGCCGGCGGGCACGACGTCGGCGAGCAGGACGTCGCGCGCGGCGTCCGCCGACAGCGGGCGGCCGGCGGCGTCGGCCCCGTCGAGCACGACGGTCTCCGGGACGTCGGACCGCGTGGCGCGCGTGAAGACCTCGACGCGGGCACCGCGGGCCGCGAGCGCGTGCGCGAGCTCCAGGACGTACACGTTCATGCCGCCGGCGTCGCCCGTGCCGGGCTGGTCGAGCGGTGACGTGTGCACCGAGAGCATGGCGACGCGCGGCGCTCGGTCGGTGGTCACGGCCCCATTGTGACCCGGCCACGCGACGGCGCACCCGCGACGGCGCGCCCGCAGCGGCGCGTCCGCGCGGCGGTGCTCAGCCGCGGGCGACGGGGACCCTGCCGCGGGCGCGCTCGGTGTCGAGCATCGTGCGCAGCGGAACGCCGACCCCGTACGTCACGAAGTCCCCGTGCGGCGTCAGGCGGACCATCACGGTCCCGGCCGCGACGGCCTTCTCGACGTCCTGGCCCATCAGCAGGCGCCGACGCACCGTCGCGGGCGCCCGGTCGACCGGGAGCACCTCCGCGGTGGCGCGGCACGTGATCGTCGCGGGCGGGATCGGCGCGACGAGCGCGAGCACGCCGCCGCGCCGCACGGGCACCGTCAGCGACACCTCGGGCTGGTGGCGCAGGTGGTCGACCTTCCAGTCGGTGCCGTGCGCCGCGAACCACACGGTGTCACCGTCGACGGCCGGGCTGACCCCGACGCTGCGTCCCTCGCCGCGCCGGTTCACCATCGCGACGACGAGGAAGGACTGCCGGGCCAGCGTCGTCCACACCCGCTGCGACGTCAGGCGCGCACCTCCGGCGGCGCTCACGCGCGGGCCCCGGCGGGCGCGACGGGGACGACGCACGCGGGCGACGGCAGCTCGACCCGCGACACCTGCGCACCGTGCGCGTCGTGCACGACCAGCGCGTGGGCGTCCTGCAGCGCCACCACCGTCCACCCGTGCACCACGGCCAGGTGACGGGGCGTCGCACCGCCCAGCGGGTGCGTCACCGGCGCGCCGAGGGTGCCGCCGGGCCGCACGTCGAACGTGCTCACCGCGTCCGGGCCCCGCAGGCCCAGCGCGCGCACGCCCAGCAGCAGCCGGTCCCCGTCGAGCAGCACGTGCGACGGTGAGCGGCGCACGCCGTCGGCCGTCTCGGACTCCGGCACCGCCGGGACGCGCTGCAGCTCGGTCCCGGTCGCCGACCCCGCGTGCCAGTCCAGCACGTGCACCGCCGCGTCGAGCTCGCCCACCACGTACAGGCGGCTGCCGTCGGCCGCGAACGTGACGTGCCGCGGGCCGGTGCCCGGCGGCAGGGTCGCGGCGACGCCGTCCGGTGCGAGCCGCCCGTCGGCGGCCCGCGCGTACCGGCGCAGCTCGTCGGTGCCGAGGTCGGCGACCAGGACGTGCCGGCGGTCGGGCGTCAGGGCGGCGAAGTGCGCGTGCGGGCCCTCCTGCCGGTCGGCGTCGGGACCGCTGCCCGTGTGCCCGAGCACCTGCGCGGGGCGGCCGGACGCGACGGCGTCCGGGGTGAACGCGCCGTCGGACGTCAGCGGCACCACGCCGAGCACGCCGTCGACGTAGTTCGCGACGTACAGCGCGTCGTCCACGACGAGGAGGTGGCACGGCGCGACGCCGCCCGACGCGACCGTGCCGCGCGCGGTCAGCCCACCGTCGTCGTCGACCTCGAACGCCGTCACCGAGCCGGGGTCGCTCTCCCCCACGGCGTAGAGCCACCGCCCCCCGGGGTGCGTCGCGACGAACGTCGGCGCGGGGGCCTGCACGACGAGCCGCGGCGCACCCAGCGCGCCCGTCGCGGGGTCGAGGTCCACCCGCCACACGCCTTCGCCGAGCCCGGCCTCGGTGCCGATGCCGGCGTGCGGGAAGGTGCCGATCCACAGGGGTGTCGTCGCGCTCACCCGCCGACCCTACGCAGCCGGCGCGTGCGGGGCGGACGAACGCCGGGCCACGGGCACGGCCATCCGTCGCGCGAGACCGGGCCCGCGGGGGTCGCGCCCCGGGTGCGGGACGGTCGGTGGCGTCAGGTCGCCGCGGGGGCGAACCAGACGGTCGGGTCCGCGACGACCGTGCGCAGCACCGCGAGGGCGCCGCCCGTCATCGCCGGGTAGTCGCCCGCGGCCGCCCGCGTCACCGACGGCGAGGACCAGTCGGAGAAGATCACCCGGTCGGCGAGCGTCTCGCTCACGACGTCGTGGACGTGGTCGAACACGCGCCCGAACGTCCCGCCGAGGACGATCTCGCTGACGTCGACGACGTTGGCGACCGTCGCCACCGCGAGCCCCAGCCAGCGCGCCGCGTCCCGGACGGCGTCGCGGGCGCGGGCGTCACCGGCGGCCAGGGCGGCGACGACCTCGGCGAACGGGGCGCCCGCCGCGAGGCCCGCGGCGCGGGCGATGGCGTCCTGGCCGGCGTGCTGCTCGAGGGAGACGGGGCGCGTCCCGCCGGGGCCGCCGTCGACGACGACGTGCCCGATCTCCCCGCTCCACCCGTGCCGCCCCAGGAAGATCTCGCCGTCGAGCACGAGCGCACCACCGACGCCCACCTCGCCGGACACGTAGAGGAACGACGGGGCGACCGTGCCGCGGCGGGCGTGCGCCTCGGCGCGGGCCGCGAGGTTGGCCTCGTTGGCGACCCGCGGCGGCAGCTCGGCGAGCACCGGGTGGGCGGCGAGGCGCGCGACGACGTCGACGTCGCGCCAGCCCAGGTTGGGGGCGAAGCGCAGGGGGCCGGTGATGCGGTCGACGAGGCCGGGCAGGGCGAGCGCGGTGCCGGCGACCCGCACACCGTCGGCCGCGAGCGCGGCCAGTGCCGGCGCGGCGAGCGCGGCCAGCCTGTCGAGCGCCTCGTCCGGGTCGCTGCCGCGCAGGTCCACGCGCTCGACGGTCTCGACGAGGACACCCCCGGCGAGGTCGACGGCGCGCAGCCCCAGGTAGTCGACGTTCACCTCCATGCCGACGCCCGCGACGCGGCCGGGCGTCGGGGCCAGCGGCACGGCGGGACGTCCGGCGCGTGCGACGGCGACGGGCGCCAGCTCGCGCACCAGCCCCGCCTCGATGAGCACGTCCACCAGGCTGGTGACGGCGCCGCGCGACAGCCCGGTGGCGGCGGCGATCTGCGCGCGGGACGGCGCCGACGTCGCGTCGACGACCTGCCCCAGCGCGACCGACAGGTTGTGGACCCGCATCTGCGCCTGCCGGGCGGCGCGCGACGGGTCGGGCACCTGCTCCGCGGCCCGCCCCTGGCGGGTCCGGGGACGGGCGCCGACGACGACGTCGGGGGACGCGCCCAGGGTGTCGTGCGGGGTCACCGGGGCGGCGTCGTGCACTGCGGCACCCGTCACCTCGTCGACCGTCGGCATGGCTTGACCCTACCGATCTCCGGGGATAAATTCATCCCGAGAACAAAACCCGGTCGCTCGGCAGCCGCGCGCCCGGTCCGCACTCGACGTGGAGGCGTCCATGGTTCGCAAGCCCACCCCCGAAGACAAGTTCTCGTTCGGCCTCTGGACGGTCGGATGGAACGCGCAGGACCCGTTCGGCGCCGCCACGCGCCCGTGGCTCGACCCGGTCGAGTCCGTGCACAAGCTCGCCGAGCTCGGCGCCGCGCACGTGACCTTCCACGACGACGACGTGGTGCCCTTCGGCTCCTCGGACGCCGAGCGCGAGAAGATCCTCGACCGCTTCCGCGGCGCGCTGGCCGAGACCGGCATCACGGTCGAGATGGTCACGACCAACACGTTCA
>Ga0233375_1000274_pt1 | contig 29567 bp, 23 predicted proteins | sample ElkDunMinimDraft_10_FD_191539 | JGI IMG/M metagenome (GOLD analysis project Ga0233375, IMG submission 191539) | Fecal eukaryotic communites from dung pellets of Tule Elk in California, USA - Elk Dung E16 | ecosystem: Host-associated > Mammals > Digestive system > Large intestine > Fecal | place... | reverse complement strand
TCGCCTCCCTGGCCCAGTACTACGGCGTGCCGGCTGAGCGGGTGGTCATGGTCCACGACGAGCTCGACATCCCGTTCGCCGAGATCAAGCTGAAGATCGGCGGTGGCGAGGGCGGCCACAACGGCCTGCGCGACACGACCAAGGCGCTGGGCACCAAGGACTACGTGCGGGTGCGCGTCGGCGTCGGCCGGCCCCCGGGCCGGATGGACCCCGCGGACTACGTGCTGCGGGACTTCACCGGGCCCGAGCGCAAGGACCTGCCCTGGCTGGTGGACGCCGCTGCCGACGCCGTCGAGCTGGTCGTGACGGAAGGGCTCGAGCGGGCGCAGCTCAAGTACCACACGCGCGCGTAGCGGGCCGGTCGGCCCGGCCCTGAGCCCCGCACTCCTGGCGGCGCGGCGCCCGCCGGGCGACGCACGGGCGGATTCGGGTGAATTCGGGCAATGAGGTGTTACGCGATCGAATCGGGGCATATACCCTCAAGGCACACCAGGAGCCGGGGGGCGACGCATGAGCCTGATCGACGACCGGGACGTGCCACCTGCACGCGCCGTAGAGATCGCGTCTGAGGAACGACGCCGGGTCGCCGCCGGGCCACGACTCTCCTGGGCATCGAGCCAGCCGTTCGTCCGTCGCGGCCCTGGGACCCGGGGCGATCCGGGCCGGGGAGGCCGCCACGGGCTCGAGTGGCGTGAGCAGCAGACCACCTACCAGTGGTCCACCGTCGCCCGCGACGTGCTGCTGTGCACCGTGATCCCCACCGCGCTGCTGTTCGTCATGCACGGCTTCACGCTGCTGCAGCTGGGCTGGGGGGCAGCGATCGGCCTGGTGTTCGTCATCATGGTCGGGGTCGAGCGGGGCTACGAACGGGCCAACCTCGGCGACGGGCCGCTCGAGTTCCAGGCGGTGCTGCGCGGCGGGGTGCTGACCTCGGCGACGCTCGCGCTGTTCGCGGTCGGGTTCGACGCCGACGTCCCGCGCACCGTCGTGTTCGGGGCGCTCCCGCTGATGATGGGGGCGCTGGCCATCGCACGGCACCTCAACCGGCGAGGGCTGCACCGGCGACGGCGCGACGGCGAGGCCATGCGGCGGACCCTCGTGGTGGGCGACTCCGCCGCGATCGACCGGGTGGTCGCGGACCTGCGCGCGGCGCCCCAGCACGGCTACCAGATCGCCGGCCTGTGCGTCCCCGCCCTCGCAGAGCCCGGGCCCGAGGTCGGCGTCCCGGTGCTCGGGTCGCTGTCCGACATCCCGCAGGTCGTGGTCGACGGCGACTTCGACGTGGTGATCGTGGCGGGCTCCGACCTCACCGGCCAGGCGCTGCGGCGGCTGTCGTGGGCCCTCGAGCAGACCGGGGCCTCCCTGGTGGTGGCGCCGGGCCTGGTCGAGGTGTTCGGGCCCCGGGTGATGCTGGAGCCCACCGCCGGCCTCTCGCTGATCCACGTGCGCCCCGCGGAGTCCCGCGGCCCGCGCGTGGCACTCAAGCGGATGTTCGACCTGGGTGGCGCGGTCGCCGCCCTCCTCGTGCTCGCGCCGCTGCTGCTGGCGGTGGCCGCCGTCGTGCGGCTCACCAGCCCGGGCCCGGCGCTGTTCTGGCAGACCCGGGTGGGCAAGGAGGGCCGCGAGTTCAAGATGCTCAAGTTCCGCAGCATGGTGGTGGGCGCAGAGGCCCAGCAGGCCGGGCTGCGCGACCACAACCAGGCGGACGGCCCGCTGTTCAAGCTCGACGACGACCCGCGGGTGACCCGGGTGGGCCGGTTCTTGCGCAAGCACTCGATCGACGAGCTGCCGCAGCTGCTCAACGTGCTGCGCGGGGAGATGGCGCTGGTGGGCCCGCGGCCGCCCTTGGCGCACGAGGTGGCCCAGTACGGCGACGCGGTGGGCCGGCGGCTGCTGGTGAAGCCAGGGCTCACCGGCCTGTGGCAGATCAGCGGTCGCGCGGACCTCCCGTGGAAGGAGGCGGTCAAGCTCGATCTGCGCTACGTCGAGAACTGGTCGATCGCCCTCGACCTGATGATCCTGTGGAAGACCGTCAACGTCGTGGTGAGCGGGCGCGGTGGGCGCTGACCGGGTGGCGCTCGCCCACGACTACGCGACGCAGCGCGGCGGCGCCGAGCGGGTCGCCCTGGCGATGGCGCACGGATTCCCCGGAGCGTCCCTCCACACCTCGCTGTACGACCCCGAGCGCACCTTCCCGGAGTTCGGAGCCATGGACCTGCGGACCACCGTGCTCGACCGGTTCCCGGCGCTCCGGCGCAACCACCGGCTCGCGCTGCCGCTGCTCGCTGGGGCCGTCTCCACCACGCCGCCGATCGACGCGGCGGTGCTGCTCGCCAGCTCGACCGGCTGGGCCCACGGGTTCCGCTCGACCGGGCGCAAAGTCGTCTACTGCCACGCCCCGGCGCGCTGGCTGTATCAGTCCGAGAGGTACCTGGGCGCCGGGACGGGGGCGCGTCGGTGGGTCGCCGCACGGTCGCTCGACGCGCTCGGCCCCTCGCTGCGCGCATGGGACCGGCGCGCGGCGCTCAGCGCCGACCGGTACCTGGCGAACTCCACCGTCACGGCGCGCGCGGTCCGGGAGGCCTACGGCATCGAGGCCGAGGTGCTCCCGCCGCCGCCCGCCCTGCTGCCCGACGGGGCCACCAGGCCGATCCTGGGGATCGAGCCGGGGTTCGTGCTGTGCGTGGCCCGCCTGCTGCCCTACAAGAACGTCGACGTGGTGCTGCGGGCCGCGCGGCTGCTCGACGGCATCCGGATCGTGGTCGTGGGCGACGGGCCAGACCGACCTCGCCTGGACCGGATCGCGCAGACGACGCCCGGCGCGACGATGCTCGGCCGGGTTCCCGACGACGAGCTGCGGTGGCTCTACGCGAGCTGCGCGGCGGTCGTGGCCGCGTCCTACGAGGACTACGGCCTGTCCCCGCTCGAGGGCGCGGCCTTCGGGCGGCCAGCGGTGGTGCTGCGCGACGGCGGCTACCTCGACACCGTGGTCGAGCACGTCACCGGCGAGTTCTTCGACGCGCCCGAGCCCGCGCAGGTCGCCCCCGCCATCGAGCGCGCGCTCCGCCGCACCTGGCGGGAGGGCGCGCTGCGGGACCACGCCCAGGCGTTCGCCCTCCCACGGTTCGTGGCCCGGCTGCAGGCCGTGGTCGAGGAGGAGCTGTGCCAGCTATGAGCGCGCACCCGTCACCCCAGGAAGGTTCTCCATGACACTGCAGGAGTTGTTCCGCACCATCTGGTTCAGCCGGTGGCTCGTGCTGGTCGCGGTGGGCGCTGCGCTCCTCGGGGCGTGGTGGCACGTCGACCGCCAGGTGCCCGTGCACGTCGCCACCGCGACCGTGCAGCTCGTCGACGCCGACACCCTGACCGCTGCGGGGGTGCGGCTGGACACCGACCCCAGCCTCGTGGCGAGCCCCGCGGTCACGCAGGAGGCGGCCCAGGAGCTGGGAGGCGGCGTCCGCCCCGACCAGATCGCGGGAGAGGTCAGCGCCGGGTACCTCTCGGATGCCGCCGACCGGGTGGCCGTCGAGGCGTCGAACAGCTCGCCGCCCGACGCCGTCGAGACCGCGAACGCCGTCGCCCAGGCGTACGTCGCGGCGCTGCAGGCCCAGTACGACAACGGCGTGGCGTCCATGCAGGAGCGGCTCACCGCGCTGGGCGAGTCGATCGCCCAACGCCAGGGGGCGGTCAACGCCACCCGTGCGGCCAACACCGCCGACGGCCTGCTCGAGGCGCAGTACGCGGCGAGCATGGAGCAGTATCAGACGCTCTCCGCGCAGGTCTCGCAGGCCCAGCTCATCGCGACGCCCGCCACGATCCGCCAGAACGCGGTCACGGCTCAGCTCACCAGCCCGCCACCCACCTTGGTGTACACGATCGCGCTGCTCGCCGGGCTGCTCATCGGCGTGGGCCTCGCCGTCGCGCGGCGGACCCTCGACACCAAGGTGCGCTCGGCGGGCGGCGCGCGACGCGCCTCCGGGGCTCCCGTCCTCGCGCGGCTCACCGGCGCCACGTCGGCGCACCGGACGCACGCGGGCAGCGGGGAGCTGCCGGTGGCGCTGCGGGCCGCGACGCCGTACACGCAGTCCGTCCGCGAGCTCCGCACCGCGGTGCAGGCCGCGGTCGAGGGCAGCCCCGGCATGGTGGTCGTCGTGACCGCCGCCGACCTCGAGGTCCCGCGCAGCTTCATCGCGGCGAACCTGGCAGCCTCCTGGGCGCTCAGTGGACGCAGCGTCGTGGCGCTCTCGGGTGATCTGCGCCAGCCCCGCTTGAACGCGTTGCTGCCCGCGGCTCAGGGCGAGCCAGGATGGCACGACGGGCTCGCCCTCGACCTGGGCGAGCGGACGCCGCTGCGCACCCGCATCCCGCACCTGCGCGTGCTGCCGGCGCTCCGCACCGAGCTGGACCCCGCCGACTACCTCGCCAGCGACACCGTGCGCGACCTCGTGGAGCGGCTGCGCACGAGCGTGGACGTGGTGATCATCGACGCCCCGCCGATGCTGGTCGCGGCCGACGCCACGATCATCGGCGCCTACGCGGACGGCGTGGTGCTCGCCGCGACGCTGGGGCACACCGAGGTCACGGCGCTCGAGGAGTCCGCGGACCGGCTGCGCGCCGCGAACGCGCGCCTGCTGGGCATCGTGCTCGAGGGTGGCGCCGGGGCCCGCCGGTCGGACTACACCGTGACCTACCAGTTCACCGGCGACCAGCCGCCGGAGGACGTGCGGCCGGATCGTGCGCGCGAGCGGGACGCGGTGCTGCTGGACACCCCATGAGCGGTGCGGACGCGGGAGGGGTGCTGGGCGGACGGCACGCGCGGCCCGTGCGGGTCGTGGTGCTGGACCACACTGGCCAGCTCGGCGGGGCGGAGCTCGCGCTGGCGCGGCTGTGCGCGGCCCTCGACCCGGCGCGGGTGCGGGTCGTCGTCGTTCTGTTCGCCGACGGGCCGCTGAGGACGCGCCTGGAACGGGCAGGCGTGCCGGTGCGGGTGCTCCCGCTGGCCCCCGCGCTGGCGGGCACAGACCGCGGCAGCGCCGGGCGCTCGGTGTGGCGGGCCGCCGTGTCGGCAGCGCGCACCCTGCCCTTCGTCCTCCGCCTGGCCTGGCGGCTGCGGGCGCTGCGGCCCGATGTCGTGCACGCCACCTCGCTCAAGGCGGACCTGCTCGCCCTGCCCGCGGCGCGGCTCGCGCGGGTCCCACTGGTGTGGCACGTGCACGATCGGATCAGCGACGACTACCTGCCCGCTCGGCTGGCCCGCTGGTTCCGATGGCTCGCGCGCCGCGGGCCGCAGCACGTCGTGGTGAACTCGCGGGCCACCGCCGCGACGTTGCTGCCCCTGCCGCGCGGGTGGACGCTGGCGCACCCGGGACTGGCGCCCGAGCAGCTCGTGGCCGACCCGGACGCGCGCGAGGAGCCGTGTCCCGCCGTGGTGGGGCTCGTGGGCCGGGTCAGCCCCACCAAGGGCCAGCTCGAGTTCATCGAGGCGTGCGCAGGGCTCGCCGCCGACCACCCGACCGCCCGGTTCCGCGTGGTCGGCGCGGCGCTGTTCGCGGAGCAGGCCTACGAGGCCGAGGTGCGCGGGCTCGCGGACCGGCTGGCGCTTGGCGACCGGCTCGAGCTGACCGGCTGGGTCGAGGACCCGGTCCGGGAGATGGACCGCCTCAGCGTGCTGGTGCACGCCTCGCCGGTCCCGGAGCCGTTCGGGCAGGTCATCGCTGAGGCCATGGCCCGCGGGGTCCCGGTGGTGGCGACCCGCGGGGGAGGGGTCGAGGAGATCGCCTCCGGGGTCGACGGGTCGCCGTGGTGCGCGCTCGTGGAGCCGCGCGACGTGGCGGGCCTGACGCGGGCCGTCGCCGAGGTGCTGGGCGACCCGGCCGCCGCCCGGGCGCGGGCACGCGCCGCATGGGAGGGAGTCCGCGGGCGCTTCGGGATCGACCGGACGGCCGAGGACGTCACACGCGTGTGGGAGCTGCTCGGGTCGCGGCCACGCGGCTGAGCACCACCGCCATCTCCCGTACCCGCTGGTCCCACGTCGGCACCGGATCCAGGTCGGCGGTCATCTCAGGTCCGGGGCTCCTCGGCGCTGTGCGGAGCGCCTCGACCACGGCGGCCGCGAACCCGGGGCGCTCGACCACCCGCACCCGCGACGACGGGCTCAGGTCCCGGAAGCCGGCCACCGGCGTGCTCACCACGGGCCGCCCGACGGCCAGGTACTCGTACAGCTTGAGCGGGTCGAGGGAGTCGGTGAAGCCGTCCACGAGGTGCGGCACCACGAGCACGTCGGCGTGCTGCAGGTAGCCGGGCACCTGGTCGGACGGGCGAGGCCCGAGCAGCCGCGCCCCCGCCTCCTCGAGGCGCGCCACGTCGGGCGCGTCGAGCAGCACAGGGCCCACCACCACTAGGGCGCCCGCCCCCTCCTGGGTGATCCGCCGGGCCAGGTCGACGCACAGGCCGACGTCCATCCGGTCTGGGTGGACGGTCCCGACGTACACCGCGCACCGCCCGTCAGGCAGCGCGGAAGGCCGGTCGACGGGCGCGCGGTACCGCGTCACGTCGACCCCGTTGGTGATCAGCGTCACGGGCCGCCGGGCGCCCTTGCTGGCGGCCAGGCCCGGGGAGCAGACCGTGACCTCGGCGCACCGCTCGAGCAGCACGTCCTCGTGGGCCTTGACCATCGCCGCCTGGCGAGGGGTCCGCGGGGCGAGCAGCCAGTCGTCGGTCACGTCGTAGAGCGCCGGCCACGCCGTCGCCCGCAGCAGCGTGGCCGCGGCGGGGTCGTTGACCCACAGCACGGGGTGCGTCATCCCGAGCCGGAGCGCGGCGGCCCGCACCGTGCGGGCCCGGCGCCCGTCCCCCCACGGGTCGACGCGGCGCGGGAGCCACTTGGTGGGGCGCAGCGCCCACAGCCTGCCCTCCACGCCGCCCTCGTCCGGGCCGATCGCGCGCAGCCGCCGGCCGGGGCCCACCGGCGCCCCGCGGCGCAGGTCGTGCAGCGGGTCGGCGGGAGGCTCGACCAGCAGCACCCGCAGCCCTGGGTCTGCGCGGAGCAGGCCGGCTAGCAGGTGCTGGTTGCGCCGCCACACCTCGTCCCACGGCTCGAGGGACGCGACCACCAGGTCCAGGCCCCCGGGCGTCGCACCCGCGCCCCGCGTCCCGGGGCCCGCGCTCACGAGAGCACCGCCGCGCGGTAGACGCCTTCCAGGCGGTTGGCGTGTGCCTCGACCGTGAACCGCTCGCGTTGCAGCCGGCGCAGGTCCTGCCCGTACTCGTCACGGAGCCGCGGGTCCAGCGCGAGGGTGCTGAGCGCGGTCGCCGCCTCCTCGAGGGACGCGACGTCGACCAGCACCGCGAGCTCGCTCGCCCCGACGGTCTCGTCGTGCCCGCCGCCCGCGGCTGCCACGACCGGCGTGCCGTGCGCCATCGCCTCCACCACGGACAGGCCGTATGGCTCATCCGGCCGGGGCGCCAGGAACACCGCGGCCCGGGCCATGAGCTCGCCGACGTCCGCGCGCGGGCCCAGGAGGTCGCACGACCCCTCGACGCCCAAGCGCGTCGCGAGCCGGCGCAGGTTGCCCTCGAGCGCTCCGCCGCCCGCGACCTGTAGCCGCCATCCCCGGTCCGCCAGCCCGGAGGCGGCCCACATCCGCAGCGCGAGGTCGGTGCGCTTCTCCGCCTCCAACCGCTGGGCCACGAGCACAACTCGCTCGCGGGCGGCTGTTGGCTGCTGTCGGGGGCGGACACCGGGATGGATCACGGTGGACGGGCCCTCGATGCGTCGTGCCACGAACCGGCTGATCGCCACCTGGTCGGCGACCCGCCGGGTCACGTACCGGCCGACCAGCCGCGCGGGGGCGCTCGAGCCGCGGCGGCCGGCGAAGTGCCGGGTGGCGACCACCGGCGCCCGTGCGGCGACGACGGCGGCCGATTCCGCGTCGGTCATGTGCGCGTGCACCAACCGCAGGCCGCGCAGGGCCACCAGCCCGCGCACGGCGTGCCACGGCGTGGGGGCGGGCGACCACCGGACGCCGGTACCGGCCAGCTCGGCGCGCATCCGCTCGGGGGCCCCGCCCAGCACGTGCACCCGCATGCCGCGGGCGTCCTGCTCCTGGGCGAGGGTGACGACGTAGCGCTCCACGCCGGCGAACGCCGCGGTGCAGACCACATGCGCCACGTCCACCATGGGCCTCACCGTGCCGCCTCGAGCGGGGCGTCGAGCGGCAGGGCGTGCCGGCCGGGCGGGTGCGCCGCGTGCGCCTGCGCGCCGAGGCACACCCCCGCGACGGCGAACGGGATGGACACCTGGGCGGCGACCCAGAACAAGTCGAACTGGCCCTGGGTGAACCGCATCAGCACGATCGCGAAGGCGAGCGTCCCGAACCGGGGGTCGACGCGCCACAGCACCACCAGGCTGACCAGCACCAGGATGCCGAAGCCCACCAGCCCCACGACGCCGGCGGAGGACAGCACCTCGAACTCGGCGTTGGGCGGCTGGAAGCGCTCAGGGAACCGGTCGGTGTACCACCAGCGCAGCCCGGCGCCGAAGACCGGATACTGCTCCCAGATCGCGAGCGACTGCCCGAACCACGTGAGCCGCTGGTTGGCGGAGTTGTGCTGGTCGCCCGAGTCGATCTGGTCCCGCACGAGCGCCACCACGACGACGGCGACGGCCAGCACCACGACCAGCACCACCTTCGAGCGTCGCCGGGCCGGGTCGGGGCGCAAGGACACGACGGCGGCGGCCAGCGCCAGGCCGATCATCGCCTGCCGGGACTGCGAGGCGAGGACCGCCGCCACGAACAGCCCGAGCAGCGCCATGCACCAGGTGTCGTTCCACCGCAGCCAGGACGGCCGGGCGTAGACGATCAGGGCCGCGAAGGCGAGGACGCAGCCCAAGTAGTTCTTGTGCATCATCAGCGGCTGGTCCAGGTACACCGGGTCGAACCGGCCCGCCGCCGCCGCGAGGAGCCAGGTGACGCAGGTGACCACCGCCACCACGGCCGCGGCGGCCACGTACAGCCCCAGCGCGAGCCGGGCGTGCCCCGCAGCGCCAGCGGCCCAACCGACCAGCAGCGCCCCCGAGACGAGCAGCCAGGAGTGGAACCACTCGGTGGTGTTGGCCGCGTACGGGTTGGCGATCACGGTGAAGAGCACCAGGGCTTGGTAGGCGGCCGATCCCCACAGCAGCGAGCGCAGGGGGGTGCTGAACGGGCGTGCGCCGAGGAGAAGTGCCGGCCACAGCGCGATGAACAGCACCAGGTCGGAGACGGACAGCCCGCCCGCCTCGCCCCCGACGCGGTTGATGACGATGAGCGCGGGCACGGCCATCACCGGGACGGCCGCGGGCTCGCGCAGGGTCAGGCCCACGGCCAGCACCAGCGCCGCGACGAGCAGGATGAGCCACGGGCGCTCCGCTGTGACCGCGCTGACCACCACCCCGAGCGTCACGATGCCCGCCACCGCGGCGAGGCGCAGGCGCTGACGGCGCCCGGTGGCGTGCCCGGCTGCCTCGGCGTCGTGGCGCCGGACGGCGTCGATCGCGGCGTCGCCGACGGGCTGCGCCTCGGTGGCCGTCACGATCCCACCGTCGTGGAGCGCCCGGCGAGCATCGCCGCCTCGACGCGCAGCGGGCCACGCAGGTACAGCGCCCCGCGCCGTCGCGCCTCTTCGCCGCGGGCGCCGCGGAGCACCGCGCTCCGGGCGGCCGCCCCGACCAGCACCGCGCCGCGTGCCGCCGCCCACCCCCGCCGCCCGTGGTGCTTGCGCAGGTAGCGCTCCTGGGAGGCGTGGAAGTGCGCCTCGCGACGCAGCGGGTCGGTGCTGGTGCCGCCGCCGACGTGGGTGGCGACGACCGACGGGACCAGCGAGGCCCGCCAGCCCGCTTGGCGTGCGCGGAACTGCCAGTCGGTCTCCTCGCTGTACAGGAAGAAGTCGTCGTCGAACGGGCCGACCTCGTCGAGGGCGGCTCCGTTGAGCAGCAGCACCGAGCCGATGACGAAGTCCGCGCGCTGCGCCACCCGTCCCAGGCCCATCGCCTGCAGCCAGACCCGGGCGGGCGACGGGAACGGCCACGCGACCTGTGCCGGGGCGCCGTTGTCGTCGTGCTGCGCGGGCGCGACCGCGGCGAGGCCCGGCTCGCCGTGCAGGGCGTGCTGCAGCTCGCGCACCCCGGCGGCGCTGATCGCGGCGTCCGGGTTGAGCAGCAGCACGTCCACGCCGCGCGGGCGACGGGCGAGGGCCAGGTTGACGGCGCCGGCGAAGCCCAGGTTGGCGTCGGGGTCGAGGTACTCGGCGCCCGCGGCCTCCGTGACGGCCCGGACCTGCGGGTCCCCCGAGTTGTCGACCACGAGGACGGGCAGGCCCAAGCCCGGGCGATCCGCCTCGGACCACGTCCCGGCCGGGTCTCGCAGGGCCCGCAGGCAGCGCGCGAGCAGGTCCGGCGCGCCGTAGGCGACCACGACCACCTGCGGCAGCGGGCGCCCGGCCGGCGGCTGGCCCGCGTCGGTGATCGGCACGTCGCGGCCCGGCACGCCGCGGCCCGTGATCTCGGTGTACAGCTCGACGTAGTGGGCGCCCACCCGCTCCCACGAGAACGCCCGCGCCCTCGCCAGGCCACGGGACCGCAGGGAGCGCGCGAGGACCGGGTCGGACGCGACTCGGTCCAGCGCCGCCCGCAGCGCCGCAGGGTCACCGGGCGGGACCAGGATCCCGGCGCCGTCGAGCACGTCGGGCAGGGCGCCGGTGTCCGAGGCGACGACGACGCACCCGCTGGCCATCGCCTCGACGGCGACCCGGCAGAACTGCTCGAGCCAGCCGGGCGTGGGCCGCGACGGCACGGCGACCACGTCGAGCCTGCGGTAGAGGGAGGACAGGCCCCGTGGGGTGAGGTGCCCGGTGAAGCGCACCCGCCCCGCGAGGTCGGGTTGCGCCGCCCGGAGCCGCAGCGCCGGCTCGGAGGGGCCCGCGCCCGCGATCTCGACCCGGACTCCCGGGTCCAGTGCCGCGGCCTCGAGCAGCACGTCGACGCCCTTGTGCGGCGCCAGCCGGCCGACGTAGCCGACACGGAGATCCCCCCGCTCGCGCCCGGCGGCGGCGGTCGCCCCAGACGCCTCGTCCTGTCCGGAGGCCGGGCTGAACCGGGCCAGGTCCACGCCGAGCCCGATCAGCCGTGCCGGCCCTCGGAGCCCACGGGAGCGGGCGATGCGGCCCGCCTGCGTGTTGCACACGGCCACGGCAGCGGCCCGCCGCAGGGCGCGCCGCTCGAGCCAGCCGAATGGCGGGGGGAACCGCTTGACGATGTTCTGCGCGGAGTACAGCACCACCGGCGGGCGGCGGCGGCGTAGTGCGAGCAGCGCCAGCACCTCGGCGGTCGCCAGCGAGTAGGGCTCCTCGTGGACGTCCACCACGTCCCACCGGCGCCCGAGGGCGCGCCACAGCGCGATCGGGTCGTACACGAACAGGTTCGGGTGCCGGCCCAGGGTCCGGACGCCCCGCACGTCCTCCCCAGGGCGGGGCTCGAGCGGCACGACCTGGCCTCCCTCGTCCCAGCGGCGCGCGGAGAGGAGGTGGACCCGCAGGCCCTGGGAGCGGATCGCGCGCTCGCGGTTCCGCCACTCGTCGACGACGGCGCTGTGCGAGATCCGCAGGACTCTCATCGGGACATAATGCCCCAGATCGGACGCCGATCGCAGGGCTCGGCCAGGCCTGACCGGGCGCCGGGCCATCAGTCGATCCCCGTCAGGACGGTGTCCAGGCGACGACGCGCCCAGGACCAGTCGTGCGCCTCGGCCCAGGCACGTGCCTCGATCCCGAGGCGCAGCCGCCACGGCTCGTCCGACGCGAGCGCGTCGATCGCCTCCGCCAGGTCCGCCGGGTCGCCGGGCCGCACCTGCAGCCCCGCCGGCCCCATCACCTCGGGGATGCCGCCGATGCGGCTCGCGACCACCGGCACCCCGCTGGCCATGCCCTCCATGACGGTGAGCGCGAACGGCTCGGCCCACCGGGACGGGACGACGAGCACGTCCGACGCGCGGCACAGCGCGGCGACCTGGACCCGCGGCATGAACGGCAGCAGGCGGACACGGTCGCCCATCCCCGCCGCCCGGGCCCGCAACTCGCGCTCGTACGCCGACGGCGCCGCCCCGGCGTCGAAGTTCTGGCTGCCCACCAACGTCACCTCGACGTCCCGCCGGCGGAGCAGCGCCGCCGCGTCGAGCAGCACGTCGGCGCCCTTGTCGCGGATCATCCGGCCCACGAACACCACCCGCAGCCGCTCCCCGCGTGCCGGGTCCACGCGCGGATGGAACTGGCGTGTGTCGACGCCGTTGCGCACCACGTGGACGCGCTCGGCGAGTCCCGGGGGGAGCCGGTCGCGGGTCTGCTCGGCGAGCGCGCGGCTCACGCAGACGATGGCGCGGGCGCCGCCCAGCACCCGGGCGGCCTCGCGACGGGAGTACGTGCGCAGCAGCAGGTTGTGCGCGTACAGCACCGCGCGGTGCGGCTCGCGCACCAGCGGGACCAGCTGGGGCGCGTTGTGCGCGAGCACCACCGACGGGGGCCAGCCCGCCTGCTCGGCGACGGTCGGGCGCAGCAGGCGGCGCGCCCCGGGCCGCGCTCCGGCGGCCCGGGCCAGCGCCAGGTCGGCATACCTGTCCCAGGGCCGCGGGCCGACGGGCGCGTAGTCGACCACCTCGGCGCTCGAGTACCGCTCCGGGTAGGTGCCGCGCGCGACGACCGCGCGCGGGCGCGGGGCGCCCGGCTGGACGGCCCGGCACAGGCCGTCCACCACGGTGGGGATGGCCGAGCCGGTGCGGGGGGAGAAGTGGTCGCCCGGCGTGAGCACGTGCACGTCCACGCGGGCCGTCATCGCGCGCCCCGGGCCCGCACGGCGCCGCGGGGCGGCACGCCGAGCGCGTTCCGCACGTCCGAGGCGGGCCCCCGCCAGCGGGGCAGGGTCCACGCCACCGGGACCGTCGCCAGGCAGCGCGCCTTCTCGGCGGCCGGGATCGGCGAGGACGTGATCGCGGTGCACAGCTCCCAGCTGACCTTGGTGTGCGGGAACGCGAACCGCACGTCGGCGCCGGGAGCGTGCCAGGCGACCTGTCCGGCGCGCCGCACCGAGAACTGCTCGCTGTGCCGCCGCTGCCAGAACAGCTGGTCGGGCGCCAGCGCGAACGGTCCCCGGCAGGCCAGCTCGGTGAGGACCACCATGTCGTTGCCGACCGTCCGCCGGATGCCGCGGGTGCTGCGCAGCACGTCGGTGCGGTGCAGCCCGTAGAAGATGTGCGCGGCCTGCGCCCGCAGGAAGTGCCCGATGCGCTCGTGCGGCGTCGGCTCGTCGCAGGCGAGGTCGGTGTCGTTGAGGTCCTCGGTGACCTGGCCGCGGGCGTCGATGATCTGCGTGCGTGGGTACACCAGCACCGTCGAGGGGTCGGACTCCGCGAACACCTCGAGGCAGCGCCGCACGAAGCCCGGGAGGCGGATGTCGTCGGCGGCGGCCCAGGTGAAGTACGGCCCCTGCGCGAGCCGCAGCACGGTGTTGAAGTTCCACGCGCCGCCCCGGTTGACCTCGTGCCGGTGGTAGCGCACCCGCGGGTCGGCCCGGGCCACCTCGCGGCAGATCTCCTCGGTGCCGTCGGTGGACCCGTTGTCGGAGATCACGATGTCGAGGTCCGCCTCGTCCTGCGCGCACACCGAGGCGAGCGCCTGCGGCAGGTACCGCTCGCCGTTGAACACCGGGACGCCCACCGTCGCGCGGATCCCGTTCGTCGCTGCCATGTCGCCGTCCTGTCGCCGGGGTTCGGGGGTCACGAGGCGGGCCCCTGGGCCGAGAGGGAGACGACGGACGCGGTCCAGCTCGTCTCGGGGACCACGGGCGACCAGGCGGGGTGCAGCCCGGCCGTCTGCCCGGAGTAGTTGAGCCGGGGGACGCGCACCCCGCGCTCGGTGGTCGTGGGCACCTGGACGCGCACCGCCCGGGCCTCGACGGGATCGAAGCGCACCACGGACGTGCGCTCGAAGAACAGGCCCCGGCGGGAGCCGACCTCGGTCCACGCGCCGTCGACGCCCTGCACGCTCACCGTGTAGTCCCGCAGGCTCGAGGTGCAGCAGCGCAGCCCGGCGCTCTGCACCGTGACCTGGTCGACGACGGCGGGGGAGGGCAGGTCGACCTGCAGCCACGGGCTGAGGTCGAGCGAGCCGTCCGCGGCGCGGGTCCCCGCGCGCCACGGCGACACGCCGCCGCGCGGCTCGAGCACCGCCGCGGGGTCCGCGTCGTCGGCGCTCGAGCTCGCGCTGGCCCGGCCGCCCTGCAGCAGGTCGGGCCCGCCGGGCTCGGCCGCGGAGATCGCGACCTCGGCGGCCGCAGGGGCCGAGACGAAGACCGGCGATCCGCTGACGGCCAGCTCGACCGGCTGCCCGGCGGCCGCGTCCTGCTCGCGCACGGCGCCGTACACGTCGGTGAGCGTGAGGGTCGCGTCCTGGGAGGCGGTGGCCCGCACCGTCGTGCGGAGGTCGTCGGTCCACACTGCCGTCAGCACGTCGTCCCCGCCGGGGCGCTCGCCGATCCGCATGACGTGGGCGTGCGGGATGTCGGACTCGACCACGGTGGGCGGCGGCCGGTCCTCGAGGAGCCCGGTGACGGTGGACATCGCCAGGGCGCCCGGCTTGACGAACGCGTCGACCTGCAGCAGCGACCACGAGAACCCGCCCTCGCCCCAGCCCCCCTCGCTGAAGAAGTAGGTCCACTCGTCGACGCCCAGCGCCCGCTGCCACAGCAGCGTGCGGGCCACGTCGTGCGCCTGCGCCCAGTGGTTGCCCGGGCCGTCCGACCACCAGCCGGACTCGGTGTTCCACACCGGCGGGGCTGCGGGGCAGGCCTCGAGAACCTCGTGGAGGCCGGCGATCTGGCCCAACGGCCCGCCTTGGCCCTCCTCGTCCCAGGACCGGTTGAATCCGGTGTACGGGTGGATGCCGACGATGTCGAGCGAGTCGCAGCCGCCGGCGTCCACGAGCTGCTGGTACCAGGGCACCACGAGGTTGAGCGCGTTGCCGCCGATCACCCGGGCGGCGGGTACGGCTCCCTTGACCCCCTGCGCGAATGGCGCCAGCACGTCGCGGGCGTAGTCGCCGCCGTCGCCGAAGCCCGTGTTGTTGGGCTCGTTCCACGGCGCCCACAGGCGCACGTCGGGGGCGCCCGCCGCGAACGCCTCGGCGAGGGCGCCCGCCCAGGCGCCCCAGGTCCCGTCGCGCACCGCCTGCTGCTCCGCGTCCCCGCCCTGGCCGACCTGCACGTAGAACCGCACGTCGCGGTCCGCGGCCAGGGCCGCCGCCTCCGCGACCTCCGCGAACGGGTCGCCCCGGGTCGCCCCCGGCAGCCGCGCCAGGTCGAGGGCGGCCACCGACGGCGTGGCGGAGACATCCGGCACCAGGTCGCCGAAGGCGAGCTGCAGCCGGTACGAGCCGATGCCCAGCTGATCGGCGATCTGCACTCCGCGCAAGGGCTGCGGGCCTCCCCAGTCGGCGCCCTCGGCCAGGCCCGCCGGGTCGAACGTGGCGCCGGGCGCGCCCACGGCGTACCGCAGGCACGTGGCGGTGCGCACCTCGCCGGTGACCGTGTCGACCAGCTCGGCGTGCACGTCGTAGGGGCCCGGACGGGCGGGCGGCAGGTCCAGGTCGACGCTGCCCCCGCCCTCGGGCAGGGCCGTCGAGCCGGAGACGGCCTCGAGGGGAGGGTCGGCCCACGGGTCGCCGGTCACCCGGTAGCGGACCTCGTAGTCGGCCGCGACCGAGCCCCACCACGGGTCCAGCTCGAGGCGCACGGCGGGCTGCTCGCCGGGCGCGAAGTAGTCGTAGGGGGCGTCGGTGGCCAGCCCGGCGCCGAAGCCCAGCCGGTCGAGGCTCGACGCGTGCCCGAGGTCGTGCACGACCGGCGAGTCCAGCAGCGCGTCCATGCCCGGCCCGTCCACCCGGGACAGGCTGACGTCCCCGTCCTCGCCCGGGGACAGGAAGTAGAAGTCGTCCCCGGCCCGGACCAGGGGGCTCTGCTCGGCGAAGGCGAAGGCCGCCGCCTCGCCCTGCTCCGACAGGGCCACCCGCTGCCACACGCCGTCGTCGCCCACCTCGACGACCCGGTACCGAGGGCCGGCCACGAGCAGCCCGCCATGCGGGCCCACCGCGACCCCGGAGGGCCGCTCGAGCTCCGCAGGGCCGCCGTTGCCGCGTCCCTCCACGGGACCGGCGAGCTCCCGCACCAGGTCGCCCTGCGCCGACCAGCGGCTCAGCACCACGCGGTCCTCCGAGTCGTCGGCGCGGGTCACCAGGGTGCCGTCGACCTGCGGGAAGAACGCGTCGCCGGTGATCTCGGGCCCGTCGGGCTCGACGAGCGCGCCGTCGGCGCCGACGAGCGCGAGCCGCGCGGAGTCCGCGAACGCCACGGCGGCCGCCGCGCCGTCGACGCCCGCCGCCCAGTCGACGACCGCGGACACCGGCCCACGGCCCAGGGACCCGAGGGCCAGCGTCCACAGGGTCGCGCCGTCCCGCCCGTGCCCGACCACCGCGGTCTGGTCGGCGCGGCTGGTCGGGGTGATCACCACGCCGTCGCCCACCGGCGCGAACGTCCACGGGGTGCGCCCTCCGTCCGGCGTCGGCACGGCGAACCGGCCCCGCACCTCGCCGCCCGGCCCGATCCGGGTCACGGCGAGGCCGTCGTCGTCGCCGGCCAGGGCAAGCAGCTCGTCGCCGTCCGCGGCGAGGGCTGACAGCGGCGGGCCGTCGCCCACGAGGTCGTCGACCACCGTCTCGACCACGTCGGTCGCGGGCGTCCCGGCCAGCGCCGAGTAGCGGCCCACGTCCGCGACCCCGCACAGCGGCGCGGCCTCCTGCCCGGGCGCCGCGACCGTCGTCGGGCTGCTGGTGGGCGCGGCTCCACGCAGCTGCCAGGCGCCCGCGCCCACCAGGGCCAGGACCAGCACCAGCGCGGCCGCCGCGCGCCGCCGCCGGCCCCGGTCCTGGCCTGCCTGCCGCTCGGGAGCCGCCGTCACGTCAGATCACGTCCGCGAAGCCGCGTTCCATCTTCGAGAAGACGAGCATCCCGCCGATGAACACCCCGACGCTGGTCACCACCGCCGCCGCGATCTGCCAGGGCGCCGGCTGGGCCAGGCCCAGCAGCGACCAGCGGAAGCCCTCGAGCAGCCAGGTCAGCGGGTTGAGGTCGAACAGCCACCGGATGTCGTCCCCCACGGCGGACAGCGAGTAGGCCAACGGGCTCGCGTACAGCAGGGTCTGCAAGGCGAACGGGACGATGTACTGGATGTCCCGGTAGGTGACCATGAGCGCCGAGGCGGCCAGGCCGACGCCCGAGGCGAGCAGCACCACCAGCAGGAGCCAGAACGGCAGCGCCAGCAGCGGCCAGCCCGGCCAGATGCCCGTCACCGCCAGCATCCCCGCCATCAGCACGCCCGCGACCGCCACGTCCACCGCCACCGAGATCACCGAGGACAGCGGCACGAGCACGCGGGGGAAGAACACCTTGGACACCAGGGCCTGGTTGCTCACCAGCGACGGCGAGGCCCGGTTGATGATCCCGCTGAACAGGGTCCAGCAGAGCATCCCCGCGAAGCTGAACACGAAGTACGGGACCCCGTCGCTCGGCAGCGAGGCGATGCCGCCGAACACGATCGAGAAGATGCCCGCGCTGAGCAGCGGCTGCAGCACCACCCACCCGACCCCCAGGGCCGTCTGCCGGTAGCGCAGCTTGAGGTCGCGCACCCCGAACCGCCAGAGCACCTCGCGGGCCTCCCACAGCTCGCGGCGGCTGGGCAGCGGCAGGCGCCCGGGCGGGTTGATGACGATCGTGCGGGGCATCCGTCAACGCCTCTCGTAGCCGAAGTCGGCGAGCACCAGCCCGCTTGCGAGTCCCTCGTCCGACACCGCGTGCTCGTAGGGCAGCACGGGGTGGATCTCGAACCGGGCGGCGCCCTCGAACGCGTCGAGCACGCCGCTGCTGCACACGAACAGGTCCACGGTGTACTCGCCGGGCTTGAGCCACGGCGAGCGGATGGTGAGGACGATCTTCTGGTCGAGGCCCGCGTCGAGCCACAGGCCGCTGACGCGCGAGTCGCACTGCAGGATCGTGGTCCCGTTGCGGTCGTTCACGTGGCACGAGACGAAGTACTTGCCGATGAACGACGGGTTCGAGCCCACCACCAGCTCGATCGTCTTGTCCTCGGTGGTCCGGTACAGCGGGCTGGACACGGTGGCCGAGGTGATCCGCAGCTCGCCGGTGCCCGCGCGGCGCTCGATGTCCGTGGGCGCCAGCACGGCGCGGTCGCGGCTGGTGCGGTACAGCTCGATCGCCTCGTCGACGTCGCCCTGCATCACCAGCCTGCCGTTCTCCAGGTACAGCGCCGTGGAGCACAGCGCGGTGACGGTCTGCACCTGGTGGCTGACGTACAGCACGGTGCGCCCGTCCTGCGCGGAGCGCCGCATCCGATCGATGCACTTGGCCTGGAACTCGGCGTCGCCCACGGCCAGCACCTCGTCGATGGCGAGGATCTCCGTGTCCAGGTGCGCCGCCACCGCGAACGCCAGCCGCACGTACATGCCCGACGAGTACCGCTTGACCGGGGTGTCGAGGAACTTCTCCACCCCGGAGAAGTCCACGATCTCGTCGAAGCGCCGCTGGATCTCACCGCGCCGCATGCCCAGCAGGGTGCCGTTGAGGTAGACGTTCTCGCGGCCGGTGAGCTCGGGGTGGAACCCGGTGCCGACCTCGAGCAGGCTGCCCACCCGCCCGCGGAGGCGGATTTGGCCCTCCGAGGGCGCGGCGACGCGCGTGAGCAGCTTGAGCAGCGTGCTCTTGCCGGCGCCGTTGCGGCCGAGGATCCCCACCGCGGCGCCCTGCGGGATGTCGAAGTCCAGGCCGTCCAAGGCGGTGAAGCGCTCGTGCGTGGTCCGTCGGAACGGGTTCCGCAGGCGGCGCAGCAGCGCCTCGCCCGCGGTCGACGGGCGGTCGTCGTCGTGCGAGATCTGGTAGTGCTTGGACAGGCCACGCACCTGGATCGCGGGTGCGGTGCTGGTGGGCGACGTCATGTCCTCGTCCCGTCGTCGGCGGCAGGGTGGGGGTGGTCGGCAAGGGCTGGGGCCGGGCGGGGCCGGGCCGCCCACCGCGCGCACCGCAGCACGGCGGCCGGAGCCGGGCCGTACAGCCGGACCGCGTCGGCGACCAGGCCCGCGCCGGTGAAGAGCGCCTCGAGCGCGCCGTCGCGCACGGCGCCCGAGCGGACCCGGCGCAGGGCGGGCCGGGCCAACTGGTCCCGGACGAACCGGAGCCGGGGCGTGGGGCGGCGGGTGACCCGGGTGCGGGTGTACCGCATCGCGTTGCGCGCGTAGTAGTAGGACGACAGCAGGTGGCTCGGGCCGGTGAACGACGCCGAGACGGCGTGCAGCAGCACCGCGTCGCGGGCCACCACGAGCCGCACGCCCCGGGCCCGGGCTCGCGCGCTCCAGTCGGCGTCCTCGAAGAGCAGGAAGTACGCCGGGTCGAAGAGCCCGACCTGGCGCCAGGTGGCGGCGGGAGCGAGCACGCAGCAGCCCGCGAGGGTCGCGGACTCACGCAGCACCCGGCCGGGATCGGCGGCGTCGTCCCGAGCGAGCTCGGCGGGCGTGAGGTGGCGGGGCCAGCCGCGGTCCGCCTCGACGGCGCCGCCGCCGAACCACACCGTCTCGGGCTCGTCGAGGTAGCGGACCTCGGGGCTCACCGCCGTGCCGGGCGCGGCGTGCCGGACGAGCGCGGCGAACATCCCGGGTGTGACCTCGGTGTCGTTGTTGAGCACGCACACGTGTCGCGCGCCCTCGGCCAGGCACGCCCGGATCCCGTGGTTCATCCCCCCGGTGAAGCCGAGGTTGGCCCCCGTCTGCCGGAACCGCACCTCGGGCGCGAGCTCGCGCAGCGCGTCGCCGAGGCCGTCCCCGGAGCCGTTGTCGACTACGAGCACCTGGGCGGGCGCCAGCCCGTCCGCCAGCACCGAGCGGACGCAGCGCAGCGTGTCCTCGCGCCCGTGCCAGCTGAGGATCACCACGTGCAGCCCGTCGGTCGCGGGCGCGTTCTCGACGGCGGGGGCCGGCGCCGGGTCCGGCAGCAGGCCCGTCACCGGTCGGCCTCCACCAGCAGGGCGGCCGTGTCCGCCGGGGCGGCGGCCAGGCGCGGCCACAGCCCGGGCTCGAACGGGTGCATGCGCCGCTGCCCGCGCCACAACCAGGCCGCGGGCCACCAGTGCGTCCAGTAATAGGCGGTGGTGCGCCACCCCTCGTGGTGCCCCCACGAGGCGATCTTGCGCCGCACCGACGCGGGGGTCCGGGCCCAGGAGTTGTGCACAATGGCCTCGGCGGGGTCGAGCAGCTCGGCGCGGACCTCGCCGGGCTCGGGCGGGCGCGCCACCTGGACGGACGTCGTGTCGCCGCGCACCACCGGCCGCAGGAACGGGCCGCCCGTGCGGCGGCAATGCGTGAGCGGGGTGCCGGGCCGCACCGCGACGGGCGCCGGGTACTCGTGGAAGACGGACCCGTCGGACCCCACCACCTGCAGGTACCCGCCGTCGGCGAGCCGCCTGTACAGGACCCGCATCGGCCACTCCACGGCGTCCACGCCGCGCCCCTCGGCCTCGCGCAGCACACGCTCGAGGGCGTCGATGCTGGGCAGCAGCTCGTCGGTGTCGAGCTGCAGCACCCAGTCGACGTCCGTGCCCACCGCCGCGAGCGCGTCGTTGCGCTGGGCGGTGTCGCCCGCCAGCGGGTCGTCGGGCCGCACCCACGACCCGGTGACCACGCGCACGATGCCACGGGTGTCGATCTGCCGGACCAGGTCGAGCACCGCCTGGGAGGACACCGGCGCGCCCGTCCACCCTCGACCGTCGACGGGCACGGACACCACTAGCACGTCGAGCCGCTCGTAGTAGCGCAGCAGGCTCGACCGCACCCAGGTGGGGTCGGCCGCGAGCAGGTACGCGCCCAGGCGCAGGCGACCGCTCATGCGGCCCGGTTCCGCAGCGGCGCGCGGAGGCGGCGCGTCCAGGGGCGTTCGGCGAACATCGCCTCGTACCGGTCGGCCACGTGGGACAGCGCGAACTCGGCGGCGCGCGCCTGCCCGGCGGCGGCGAGCGCGGCCCGGGCCTCGGCGTCGGCGAGCAGGTCGGCGAGCCGCGGCCCCAGGTGCGGCAGATCGGTGAGGACGCCAGCGCGGCCGTGGTCCGTGACGTAGCGCGCGCCGACGTTGTCGGTGGCCACCACGGGCAGACCCGAGGCCATGGCCTCGGCGTACGGGATGCCGAAGCCCTCGTACGACGAGGGCAGGCAGAACAGCCACGCCGCGCGGTAGGCGTCGGCCAGCTCCTGGTCGGGGAGCGCCCCCAGCACGCGGATCCCCGGGCCCGGGGCGTCGGGCGCGTCCCGGGTGACCATCCACAGCTCCGCGTCGGGGTGCCGCGGGAGCACGTGCCTGGTGAACGCGTCGGCGAGGTCGGCGCCGCGCTTGCGCCCGTGCCACGTCCCGACGAACAGCACCACCGGGTGGTCGGCGCGCGGCGCCGGAGCCGGGTGGAACCGGCGGGTGTCGACCCCGTTGGGGATCGTCGCGTCGGAGCGCGGCACCCAGCGGCGGGTCTGCGGGGAGACCACGACGGTGCGGTCGGCCACGACCGCGGCGAGCACCTCGCTGAGCCCCAGCAGCACCATGCGCAACCGCTCCTTGGCGCCGCGGATCCGCCGGGCCTCCTCGAAGCAGGAGCCGTGCACGGTCCGCACGTGCAGCCTGGCCCGCCGCCGCCACAGCCAGTAGTCGTCGCCGTGCGCGTGCAGCACGTCGTAACCGGACAGGTCGAGGCGGCGCACCGCGAGCGCGAACCGGAACGTGCGCAGCGACCCGGGCACCCGCACGTGCCGATGGCCGTACGGCGCCCCGGGGACGGGCGGGCACTCGCTGATCATGTCGACGTGGTGGCCGCGGCGGGCCAGCTCGCTGGCGAGCTCGTGCGCCTGGAACCCGACACCGATCTTGCTGCCCGAGGGCAGGTAGTAGCTGATCATCGCGATGCGCAGCGGCTCACCCACCCGCCACCCCCTCCCGCAGCGCCTCGAGCCAGCCGCGGCCGTGCCGCAGGTCCGGCTCGAGGTGGTTGCCCTCGGCCCACTCGTTCCATGACTTGACCCACAGGAAGCGCTCCTGGGCGGGCCGGTCCGCGATGCTGGCGACCGCCTGGCGCACGTGCCGCTCGAAGACCTCCGGGGAGGAGCCGGTGATGGCGAGCCCGCGCCGGCCCGAGCGTGGGGTGTTGTCCCAGTTGGGGAACACGGACGGCTGCAGCCGGTCCGAGAAGGCCGGCAGCCCGGCGTGCTCGGGGGCGTGCCGGTAGATCTCCGGCCAGCGGAGCAGCTTGCGGCCCGCCCGCATCCGGAGGGTGGCGAGGCGCGTGGCGTCGACCGGCATGCGGATGTACGCCCCGGCGTCGAAGCCCGCCGAGTCCACACCGTCGAACTTCGGGCCGAGGCCCAGCAGGTCAGCCACCTCGGCCACCAGGTAGAGCCCGGGCAGTCCTGCGCGGCGGGCCATCTCCTGCCAGCGGTCCACGAACCCGGCGGCGTCGGGCAGGTCTTCGGGGCGGAACACGTAGAACACCGGGCGGTCGTCGACGCGCAGGTACCGGTCGTCGCGGAACGCGGGCAGCACCGCCTCGAAGTGCGCGCGCTCGTCCTCGAGCCCGGGATAGACCTGCTCCTTGAGCACCCGGTCGCTGGCGCCGTGCCAGATGCCGCTCCAGGTCTGGTTCGCCCAGGCGAGGCAGAAGGAGATGTCCGGCTCGCCGGTCTTCAAGACCTCGGTGAACGGCCGCTCGAGGATGCGCGAGCCGTTGCCGAACCAGTAGTGCCAGTACACGAACGCCTCGACGCCGTGCTCCCGGGCCATCGCGCTCTGCGCGGCGCGCGCCTCGGGCAGGCGCAGGTCGTAGAAGCCGAGGTCGGCGGGGAGCGTGGGCTGGCGGTGCCCGGGGAACAGCGGACGGGCGCGGGCGGTGTTGGTCCACTCGGTGAAGCCGGCGCCCCACCACTCGTCGTTCTCCGGCACCGGGTGGTACTGGGGCAGGTAGAACGCGACCGCGCGGGCGCGGGGGGCGGTCATCGGCCCGCCTCGCCCATTGCGGCCTGCTCGACCCGCAGCAGGTCGACGAGCCGACCGGGCGGCAGGTCGACGTCGTCGTAGGTGAGCGTGGCGTCCTGCTTGACGTCCTCGCGCAGCACGCAGCCCTCGGCGATGCCCACCGGCAGCAGGCGCTCGGACCGGGTGATCGCCGCTGTCTCGGCCTGGCCGTAGTAGTCGTAGCCGCCCAGGCCGTCCAGCACCTCGCCCGCCGCGAGGTCCCGCTTTGCTGTGGCCACCACCTCCACCACGGGCGGCCCCAGGGGCCGGATCGTGGCGTCGCCCAGCAGCGCGGCCCGGGCGATGGTGGTCGGCACCTCGAAGTGGCACAGATGGTAAGGCGCGTAGAAGCTGTACAGCGGGCCGGGGCCCAGCTTGTAGAGCTCGAGGTAGTGCCGCTGCCGCGGGTCGTCATGGGTCGCGAGCACGTACACCCCGGGGCCGGGCTGGGCGCCCACGACGTAGTCCACGGCGCCCCCCATGGCGCGCAGCTCGTCGACGTCGTAGCGGGTGGTCAGCTCGTCGACGTGGCCCGGGTGGTCGCGACCCAGCATGCCGCGGCGGTGCACCGTCATCCCCGTGGCATTGGCCACGATCGCCTGCTCCACGCTGATCTTGGTGCCGTCGGCGAAACTCGTGACCATCCGGGCGTCCTGCCCCCACCGCTCGGCGAAGCCGCGCTGCGTGGTGGGGGTGCGGTACGGGTCCTGCAGGCCCTTGACGTTGCCGGAGACCAGCGGGGTCAGCCCGATCCCGCGCACGAACCGGTGCAGGTTGAGCTGGACGCCCGGCTGGTCGCCGTCGCAGCCGGTGAGCACGATGCCCGCGGCCTCAGCGCGCCGGGCCAGCTCGGGGCCCACGGTCGCGTCGACCTCGGCGTTCATCAGCACCAGGTGCTTGCCCTGGGCGATGCACTCGAGCGCCACCCGGGCGCCGTGCTCCACGGCGCCGGTGACGTCCACGACCACGTCCACGCAGTGGGCGCGGGTCGCCGTGGTGGGGTCGGACGTCACGGCGGGGACGCCCGCGGCCGCCGCCCGGTCGAGCGCGGCCGGGCTGTCCACCTCGCGGACCCGGTCGATCCCCGCCTCGGCGAACGCCCGGACGCCCTGCTCGGGCCGGCGCGCGACGATCACGGAGACCCTCATGCCGGGGACGGAGTTGACGATCTGGTTGACCAGCCCACGGCCCATGAACCCGGCCCCGACGATCGCGACCCGCACGGGCCGGCCGTCCACGTGGCGCTGGCGGAGCAGGGTGTCGACGACGATCACAGGGCCACCCGCTCCCCGACGAGCGGCCACGACGCGTCCTTGGCCGAGATCGTCGTCACAGGCAGCGGCCAGGTGATCGCGAAGGCCTCGTCGTCGTGCCGGAACCCCTGCTCGGCGCCCGGCACGTACGGCCCGCTGACCTGGTAGACGACCTCGGTGTCGTCGACCAGGGTCTGGTACCCGTGGGCGACGTACGGCGGGACGAACAGCGCGGTGCGGTTCTGCGCGCTCAGCTCGACCATCGCGTGGCGCCCGTGCGTGGGTGAGTCGGGCCGGACGTCCACCGCGACGTCCACGATCGCTCCCGCGGTGCACCGCACGAGCTTGCCCTCGGCATGCGGCGGGACCTGCCGGTGCAGCCCGCGCACGGTGCCCGCGCGGTGGTTGAACGACACGTTGGCCTGCGCCACGTGCGGGTCGAGCCCGTGGCGGCCGAACTCGGTGGCGTCGAAGGTGCGGGCGAAGAAGCCGCGCTCGTCGGCGCGCGGCTCGAGCTCGACGATCAGCACCCCCTCGACCGCGGTGCTCGTGTACCTCACAGCGCCCCCGTCCAGAACAACCGCTCGTCCACCTGGCCGGTCTTGATCAGGTGCTCGATCTGCTTGAGCCGGGTGTGCCCGCGCCCGGTGAAGACCTCGTGGTCGAGGTCCACGGCGGCGAAGACCCGGTGCAGCTGCGCGGCGCCCGCGGCCACGTCCCAGTCCGCGTCGTAGCCGGGCAGCACGGCGCGGATCTTCTCGAACGAGACCCGGTAGCTGCGGTTGTCCGCGCTGGGCGGGCCGAAGGTGACGTCGCACCCGGGGAACTGGCCGGCGACGGTCTCGGCGATCTGGCGGACGGTGCGGGTGTTGCGCTCGCTGCCGACGTTGAGCACCTGCCCGTGCACGGCCTCGCGCGGCGCGTCGAGAACTGCCCGCACCGCCTTGGCGATGTCGAGGCCGTGCACCAGGGGGCGCCATGGCGTCCCGTCGCTGGTCATCGCGATCCGGTGGGTGGTCCAGGCGAGGCCCGCGAGGTTGTTCAGCACGATGTCGAACCGCATCCTGGGCGAGGCGCCGAACGCCGTCGCGTTGCGCAGGAACGTGGGGCTGAACGAGTCGTCGGCGAGCGCGCCCACGTCGCGCTCGACGAGCGCCTTGCATCGGGCGTACGCCGTCTGCGGGTCGATCGGGCTCTCCTCGTCGACCACGCCCTGGGCGACGCCATAGACGCTGCACGAGGACATGTGCACGAACCGCTCGACCCCGGCCTCCTTGGCGGCGCGGGCCAGGCGGACCGTGCCGTGGTGGTTGATGTCGGCGGTGACCTCGCCGATGAGGTCTCCGATCGGGTCGTTGGACAGCTCGGCCAGGTGCACCACGGCGTCGTGGCCCGCCACATCCTCCGGAGTGACGTGGCGGACATCCTTGACCAGCGTGCGGGGCTGCTCCCCGGCGGTGTGGCACAGCCAGCCCGACCGGTAGAACCCGGTGTCCAGGCCTGTGACCTGGTCGCCCCGCGCGATCAGCGTGGGCGCCAGCAGGCTGCCGAGGTATCCCTCGCTCCCCGTGACCAGGACGCGCATGCTCAGTCCTCCCACGTCTTCCACGGCGCGCGGCCGCTGTCCCAGAGGCTGTTCAGCTCGGTCCAGTCGCGGAACGTGTCCATGCCCATCCAGAACCCCTCGTGCTCGTAGACGGAGAGCTCGCGATCGCGGGCCAGCTGCTGCAGGGGCGTGCTCTCGAGCATCACGGCGGGGTCGTCGTCGAGGTACTTGTCGACGAACTCGCGCTCGAACAGGAAGAAGCCGCCGTTGACCCAGCCGTCGGCGAGGGTGGGCTTCTCGTTGAACTCCACGACGGTGGCCCCCTCGACCCGCATCTCGCCGTAGCGGCTCGAGGGGTGCACGCCGGTCAGCGTGCCCAGCCGGCCGTGGGCGAGGTGGTGGGCGAGCGCGCCGGAGATGTCGACGTCGCTGATGCCGTCGCCGTAGGTGAGCGCGAACCGCTCGGCGTCCAGGTGGCTGGCGACGCGGCGGATGCGGGCGGCGGTCGCCGTGGTCAGGCCCGTCTCGACGAAGGTGATCTCCCAGTCCTCGTCGCCCGCCGTGTTGTGGAACACCGGCGCCTGCGGGTGGCGCAGGTCGAGCGTGAAGTCCGAGGTGAGGTGGTGGTAGTCGAGGAAGTACTGCTTGATCAGGTCGCTCTTGTACCCGAGGGCCAGCACGAATCTGCGGAACCCGTGGTGGCCGTAGGCCTTCATGATGTGCCAGAGGATGGGGCGGCCGCCGATGTCGACCAGCGGCTTGGGCAGCTTCTCGCTCGCCTCGCGCAGCCGGGTCCCCATTCCCCCGCACAGGATCACGACGGGAATCTGGGCGGGATCGGCGCTCATGAGGCCTCCTAGCGGCAGGCGGGCGGGGCGTGCGCAACGGCACGAGAGTACCGGGCCGTTTGCTATCAAATCATGCCCGAGCGGATGAAAACGGACAGACGTGCCCCATCCCTCTTGACCCCCCCGACAGGGCGGGATGACGATTTGTCTGGTTCGCGGCTTTCGCGCCGCGTCCGCACACCGATGTGAACCTCGCCTCGCGCTCGACGCGGCGTGGCCGTGCGACAACCGGGGGGATGGCGATGGGAGTGCCGGACGGCGAAGTCGACCTGTCGGTGGTGATCGCGGCCTTCGACGCCGCGGCGACCCTGCCGGAGCAGCTGGCCGCGCTCGCGGGCCAGCGCACGAGCTGCGCCTGGGAGGTGGTCCTCGCCGACAACGGGTCGCGCGACGGCACCATCGACGCGGCCCTCGCCTTCGCCACCCGCCTGCCCGCGCTCCGGGTCGTCGACGCGTCGGCGCGCCGGGGCGCGGCGGCAGCGCGGAACGCCGGGGTCCGCGCTGCCCGGGGTCGGAACGTGGTCTTCTGCGACGCCGACGACGTGGTCGGCGAGGGCTGGCTGCAGGCGATGCACCAGGCCCTGCGCCGCCACGACTTCGTGGCCGGGCGGCTCGACGGGCGACGCCTCAACGCGCCCGACGTGCGCGCGTCACGCACCCTGCCGCAGTCCTGCGGACTGCAGGAGTCCGCGCTGATTCCGGGGCTGTGGCACGCGGGCGCCGGGAACATGGGCGTGCGGACGGACCTGTTCCGCCGCATGGGCGGCTTCGATGAGTCGGCGCGCTGCCTCGAGGACACCGACTTGTGCTGGCGCATGGGGCTCGTCGGGGTGCGGCTGGTCTACGTCGAGGACGCCGTGGTCCACGCCCGGCTGCGCGACGGGCTGCGGGTGACCGCCCGCCAGGGCTACCAGTACGGGGCGGGGGAACGCTGGCTCGCCGAGAGGTATGCGGCGGTCGCGAGGGCGATGACGGGCCGTCCCGAGCGGCTCGCCGCCGTCCCCGACAGCGGCGCGCCCAACGGCCGGGCTGCCGCGCGCCGACCCGGTCCCCGACCGTCCGCCGGACGCCAGGTCGGCAGGGTGCTGCGACGGGTGTCGGCAAGCGCTGCCGAGCTGGCGCGGGTGCGGGGGCGCGGCGACCTGCGGGCGCTGTGCTGGTCCACAGCCTGGGGGCTGGGCTTCGCCCTCGGCCGCGGGCCGCAGCCCGTCCCCGTGGTGATCCCACCGGAGGCGTCCCGTGCGGCCTGACGACGGCGTCCTGGTCCTGCGTCGCGACCTGGGGCCCTTCGGGTCTCCGCGCGTGCCCGGCCGCCGGGCCGTCCTGCAGCCCGTGGCGTGGATGGTGCGCCCCTTGACGTGCACGGTGGCGGTGGCCACCACCCGGCGCGTGGCGGCCCTCACGTTCGACGACGGGCCCTCTCCGGCGCACACACCCGCGCTGCTCGACGTGCTCGCGGAGCGGCGGGTGCGGGCCACGTTCTTCGTGCTCGCCACCGCCGCACGGGCGCACCCCGGGCTGGTCCGCCGGATCGTCGCGGACGGGCACGAGCTGGCGCTGCACGGGTGGGACCACCGGCGGCTCGGGGGGCTGCCCACTGCGGAGGCCGTGGGCCACGTGGCCGCCGCGCGTGACGCGGTCGAACAGCTGTCAGGCGTCCGGGTGCGGCTGTTCCGCCCGCCGTACGGCGCGCACACCCCCGCACAGCTCCGCGGCTGGTCCCGCCTCGGGCTCGACGTGGTGCTGTGGTCCGGGTGGGCGGAGGACTGGCGCCACGACGAGGAGGAGGCGGTCGCGGCGCGCGCGATCGCCGCGCTCACCCCGGGCGGGTTTCTCCTCCTGCACGACGTGCGGGGTGATCCGGAGACCGCGGGGCCCGACGAGGAGCTCCCGCACTTCGACCGCGCCGACGTCCTGCGCCGGCTGCTCGACGGCGCCCCGGACTACACGTTCCAGACTGTCGGCGAGCTGGTCGCGGCCCATCCCCGCATCCGCATGGTGCTGCGCGACCTGATGGGCTGAGGATCGACCGCCCCGGGGGCGCCCCTCGTCGAGCACGGGTTTCGCGCGCTTGTGCGCAGCCACAGGAGAGGGCAGGGGGCGAGACGCTCAGGCGAGCACCGCGTCCAGGCGCCGCACCACGTGGTGGGCGATCTCGAACGACGCGGTCGCGGCGGGCGAGGGCGCGTTGAGCACGTGCACCTGGCGCGGCGCCGACTTCACCAGGAAGTCGTCGACGAGCGTCCCGTCCCGGCGGATGGCCTGCGCGCGCACCCCGGCCGGCGCGAGGCGCAGGTCGGCGACGGTGATCGCGGGCACCAGCCGGGCCAGGCTGCGCGCGAACGCACGGGCCGAGAGCGAGCGGAGCACCTCGGCCGCGCCGGGCGCCACGTTGCGCCGGGCGAGGCGCCACATCCCGGGCCACGTCGCGGCGTCGACCACGTCGCGGGTGGAGACCGTCGACCAGGTGTAGCCCTCGCGGGCCAGCGCGAGCACCGCGTTCGGGCCCGCGTGCACGGCGCCGTCGATCATGCGGGTCAGGTGCACCCCCAGGAACGGGAACCGCGGGTCGGGCACGGGGTAGACCAGGCCGCGCACGAGCCCCGCGGCCCCGGGCGCCAGCTCGAAGTACTCGCCGCGGAACGGCACGATGCGGGCCTCGGGGTCGATCCCGGAGGCCCGCGCGAGCCGGTCGGCGTGCAGCCCGGCGCAGGCGACCACCCCGTCGGCCTCGT
>Ga0233375_1000273_pt1 | contig 29640 bp, 28 predicted proteins | sample ElkDunMinimDraft_10_FD_191539 | JGI IMG/M metagenome (GOLD analysis project Ga0233375, IMG submission 191539) | Fecal eukaryotic communites from dung pellets of Tule Elk in California, USA - Elk Dung E16 | ecosystem: Host-associated > Mammals > Digestive system > Large intestine > Fecal | place... | reverse complement strand
CGTCGCCGTACGCCTCGGCGGTGGCCTGGCCCTGACGGACGATCGCGAAGATCACGCCGGCGAGCACGAGGACGGCCGCGAGGAGGCCGCCGATCGCGAGCATGCGGGTGCGCTTGGCCTTGCGCTCCTGCTCCTGACGCATGGCGATCGCCTTGGCGCGCGCGTCGTCGCGCCGCTGCGACTTGGTGAGGCGGGGGTCGTTCGTGGGCATGGGTGCTCCTGGGTTCGGGTCCGGTCCGTGACCGGCGGGAGGTACGGGGGTGTGGCGGCAGACGCGTCAGTGCGCGGGCGGACCCCGACGGGGCCGGGCGGGGTCGTGCCCGCGGTCGCGCCGGACGAGCACGGCGACGTCCCCCACGGGCACCGCGGAACGTACGGGCATCGCCGGCAGCGCGACGGTCCCCGACGGCGCGAGGCGGGGCGTGAGCAGCGCGCCGACGGCAGCGCCGGCGCGGCGCGCCGCGACGCCCAGGCCGAGCCCGCACGCCATGAGCAGCACGTGCGTCATGACGACGGGCATCGCGACACTCAGCAGCAGCACCGCTCCCTGCGAGGCCGCGCCGAGGCCGAGCGTGCCGTCCGGGCACTCGGCCGCCGAGCGCAGCACCGCCATCCGCACGCCGAGCGCCGCCAGCGGGCCCTCGGCCACGACGCACTGGTGCAGGAGCACGCGCCCCTGCACCGCCAGCAGGGCGGTCGCCAGGGCGAGCGCGACCCCCAGCGCGCCCAGCAGATGGGCGCGCCGGCCCACGGGCCGCACGGCCCGCTCCGCCCATGTCGCACGCACGGGACCAGGGTAGGGGCACACGCCCAGCGGGTCACCCCGCGCTCGGGTCAGGGCCGGGGCAGCGTGGGGGCCGGCAGCGGCCACCAGCTGATCGGCTGCCCGTCGAGGAGCTGGTTGGCCAGCAGCACGGCGCCGACGAGCGCGACGACGACGAGCACGAGCGCACCCACCGGGCCGGGCGCGACGACCGCGAGCGTGCGCCGGGCGCCCGTGCGCGTCATCCGCGACAACGGGCCCCACCACAGGAACGCCACGGCCACCAGCACGAGCCCGCCGACGATCAGCGTCGCCGTGGACCCCTGCGGCACCTGCCCGTAGGGCGACCCGTCGACGGCCCAGCGTCCCGACCCCAGCAGCCACCAGCCGACACCGCCGACGATCAGCAGCACGGCACCGCCGACGAGCAGCGCGGGCAGCACGGCCAGCACGCACCGCAGCAGGTACCAGGGCGTGGTCGTCCAGGCGGCGAGCACGTCCGTGCGGCGCACGCCGCGGCGCTCACGGCGTGCGTACATGGCCTCGGCGGTCACCCCCACCGTGCGCACGGCGACGACGAGCACGAGCACGACCGCGCAGGTGACGACGGGGTAGAGCATGCCCGCGAGCGCGACGACCAGACCCAGCGCGAGCAGCGAGCCCCAGCGTCGGCGCGCGGGCGGGCGGACGTACCCCGACCCCTCGTCGTCGAGCTCCTCCGAGCGCTCGAGGTCGTCCTCGAGCCAGTCGACACCCTCGGGGTCGGCGTCGTCGGCGTCGAGATCCTGCGGCGGGACGGGCGCGAGCGGCGGGGGCGCCACCGGCGGCGGGGCGGGGCGGCGCACCGGGACCGCGACCGTGCGCCCGTCGTGCACGGGTGCCTCAGGAGGCGCGACGACCGGCGGCTGGGCGATGGCTGCCGTGGCCGCGGCGCCCGACGTGCCGACGGCGACCGTGCGCATCGCGTCCTGCGGCGACGGTGGGCGCTGGGCGACCAGCTCGGTCGCGAGCTCGTCCTCCTCCCACTCCGCGTCGGCGGACGGGTCGTCCTCGTCGAGGAAGTCGTCCGGGGCCTCGTCGTCGACGTCCTCGTCGTCGACGTCCTCGTCGTCGACGTCCTCGGCTTCCTCGTCGTCCTCGCCCTCGTCCTCGCTGTCCTCGGCGTTCTCGTCGTCCTCGTCGTCGTCCTCGTCGTCGACGTCCTCGTCCTCGCCGTCGTCGACGTCCTCGTCGACGTCCTCGTCCTCGCCGTCGACGTCCTCGTCGCCCAGGTCCTCGTCGGAGTCGTCGCTCTCGTCGAAGTCGTCGGCACCGGCGTCGTCGGCCTCGGCGCCGTCCCCGCCCGCGCCGGCACCGACCGCACCCAGGCCCGCGGCGCCCGCGACCGCCGCGGCGTCGAACGCGCCGCCGCCCTGCGTCACGACGGTCGCCACCGCACCCGCCGGCAGGTCACCCTCTGCCGCCACGGCCCGCAGCGCCGCCACGACGTCCTCGGGGTCCGTGCGCTCGGCCGGGTCGGGGCGCAGCGCACCCGCGATCGCGGTGGCCGTCAGCGGTCCGACACCCGCCAGGTCGACCTCGCCGGACCTGGCGCGCGCGAGCACCGCCTCGAGGGGCCGCGAGCCGAACGGGTCGCGGCCGGTCGCGGCGAACGCGAGCACCGCCGCCCAGCCCCACAGGTCCGTCGCCGCGCTCGGCTCACGCCCGTCGAGCAGCTCGGGGGCGAGGTACCCGGGCGTGCCCAGGACGAAGCCGGCCGTCGTGAGGTTCGCGTCGTCGTCGACGCCCTGCGCGAGCCCGAAGTCGATGAGCACGGGCCCGTCGTCGGTGAGCAGCACGTTCGACGGCTTGAGGTCACGGTGCACGACACCGGCCGCGTGGACGGCCGCGAGCGCCGAGCGCAGCCCTTCGGCGAGCGTCAGCAGGTCACCCGCGTCGAGCGTGCCGCGCTCCCGCACGTGCTCGGTCAGGGTGTCCCCCGCGACCAGCTCGGTGACCAGGAACGCCTCGGTGGAGTCGGCCTCGGCGTCGAGCACGGCCGCGACCGCGGGGTGCCGCAGCCGCTGCAGCGCCGCGACCTCGCGCATGAGTCGCGAGCGCACGACGGCGTCGGACCCGACGTGCGGGTGCAGCAGCTTCAGGGCGACGGCGTCGCCCCCGCCGTCGACCGCCCGGTACACCGTTCCCATGCCACCGGACCCGAGCGGCGCGACGATGGTGTACCCGCCGATCTCCGACCCCGGCGTCAGTCCGATCCGCTCCATGTCCGGCAACCTAGCCGGTCGGACGGCGCACGCGCTGTGCGGGCGCCCGAGCGTGTCACCCCTGGGACGACTAGGGTCGAGGCGCACAACCCTGCGAGGAGTTGATCTGGTGCCCACCGAAGCGCCCCGCGACGGCCACGACCTGGTCGTCGTCGCGAACCGCCTGCCTGTCGACGTGACCCTCGACGACAAGGGCGAGCCGAGCTGGACACGCTCCCCCGGTGGCCTGGTCACGGCGCTCGCCCCCGTGATGTCCAAGGTCGAGGGCGCCTGGGTCGGCTGGGGTGGGTCCCCGGGCCTGGAGCTCGAGCCGTTCGACGTCGACGGCACCGAGCTGGTGCCGGTGATGCTGACCGAGGCCGACATCGAGCGGTACTACGAGGGCTTCTCGAACGACACGCTGTGGCCGCTGTACCACGACGTGATCGCCCCGCCGCAGTTCCACCGGCAGTGGTGGGACGCGTACCGGCGCGTCAACGAGCGGTTCGCCCGGGCGGCGGCGGGCAAGGCCGCGCACGGCGCGACCGTCTGGGTCCACGACTACCAGCTGCAGCTCGTGCCGGCGTTCCTGCGTGAGCTGCGGCCGGACCTGCGCATCGGGTACTTCCACCACATCCCGTTCCCGCCGCTGGAGATCTTCGCGCAGCTGCCGTGGCGCAAGCAGGTCGTCGAAGGGCTGCTCGGCGCCGACCTCATCGGGTTCCAGCGCGCGGGCGACGCCGCGAACTTCGTGCGCGTCGTGCGGCGCGTCACCGACCTGACGACGCGCGGGCAGATGATCACGGTCGACGAGGACACCCCCGAGCAGCGTCACGTGCGCGCCGCCGCGTTCCCCATCTCGATCGACTCCCACGCGTTCGACGAGCTGGCCCGCACACCGCAGGTGCAGGCGCGCGCCAAGCAGATCCGCCACGAGCTGGGCGATCCGGAGTACCTGCTGCTGGGCGTCGACCGCCTGGACTACACCAAGGGCATCCGGCACCGCATCAAGGCGTACGGCGAGCTGCTGGAGGACGGGCGGCTGTCGGCGACCGAGACCACGCTCGTGCAGGTCGCGAGCCCGAGCCGCGAGAACGTCGGCGCCTACCAGACGCTGCGCGACGACGTCGAGCTGCTGGTGGGCCGCATCAACGGGGACCACGGGCAGGTGGGCCACGCACCGGTGCAGTACCTGCACCAGTCGTTCCCGATGGAGGAGATGGCCGCGCTGTACCTGGCGGCCGACGTCATGCTGGTGACCGCACTGCGCGACGGCATGAACCTCGTCGCCAAGGAGTACGTCGCGGCCCGGTCCGACGAGCGCGGGGCCCTGGTGCTCAGCGAGTTCACGGGCGCCGCCGACGAGCTCGTGGGCGCGGTGCTGGTCAACCCGCACGACATCGACGGCATGAAGGACGCCATCACGTACGCCGTCCACATGGACCCCCGCGAGGCCCGCAAGCGCATGCGCCGGCTGCGGCGACGGGTGCTGGGCCACGACGTGGCGGCGTGGTCGCAGGAGTTCCTGGCCGCGCTGGCCGCCGTCCCCGCGGGCGACAGCCGTGGCTGACACCCGCGTCCCCGCGGACCTGCGCGAGCGGCTGACGGGGCTGGCCGGCGACCCGGCGGCGCGGCCGCTGCTCGTCGCACTCGACTTCGACGGCACCCTCGCGCCGCTCCAGGACGACCCGGCGGCGTCCCGCATCCTGCCCGAGGGCGTCGAGGTGCTGTCCGAGCTCGCGGCCCGCGCGGGCGTGGTGCTGGCGCTCGTGTCGGGACGCGCGATGGCGGACCTCCACACGCTCGCGCAGGTGCCGGCCGGCACCTACCTCATCGGCAGCCACGGCGCCGAGCGTGCGCGCGTCACGCAGTTCGGCCTCGACCGCGACGTGGTCGAGCTGACGCACGAGCAGGCCGACCGGCTCGCCGCGCTCGGGGGCCGGGCGGCCGCCGTGGCGCGGGGCCGCGACGGCGTGTGGGTCGAGACGAAGCCGACGGCCGTGGTCGTGCACACGCGCCTCGCGGAGCCCGCCGACGCGCAGCGGGCCGAGGCCGAGGCGCTCGCGCTCGGCACCGAGCTGGGCGTCGGGACGCTGCACGGCAAGGACGTCGTCGAGCTCACGGTGCTGCCGGCGGACAAGGGGACGGCGCTGCAGGCGCTGCGCCACGAGCTGGGCGCACCCGTCGTGCTGTACGCGGGCGACGACGTGACGGACGAGCACGCGTTCGCGGCCCTCGAGCCCACCGACGTGACGCTCAAGGTGGGGACCGGCGACACGGTCGCGCGGTACCGCGTGGCGGACCCGGCGGCGGCGGTGGCCGCGCTCGCGGTCCTGCGCGACGCGGTCGCCTGACGCACACCCCGCACGCCGTGGTCCGTGACCTGCGTCCCGGGCCACGGCGACAGACCGTGTGACATACTGGGCGGCGACCGGGGGAGGTCCGACGGACCGCCCTCGATCTGTGTCAGCGGAGACACTGGGCTCAGCAGATCCGCACCCGCGGAGCTGCGTTGACACTCTTCACGACGGATCGTCCGGCACGTACCTGCCGGTGAAGGGATTGACACAGCCATGGCTACGGTCACTTTCGACCACGCGACCCGGATCTACCCGGGCACCGAGCGCCCCGCGGTGGACGCACTCAACCTCCACATCGAGGACGGCGAGTTCCTCGTCCTCGTCGGCCCCTCGGGCTGCGGCAAGTCGACCTCCCTGCGCATGCTCGCGGGCCTCGAGGACGTCAACGCCGGCCGCATCCTCATCGGTGACCGCGACGTCACCGACGTGCAGCCCAAGGACCGGGACATCGCGATGGTGTTCCAGAACTACGCGCTGTACCCGCACATGACGGTCGCCGACAACATGGGCTTCGCGCTCAAGATCGCCGGCACGCCGAAGGCGGAGATCCGCCAGCGCGTCGAGGAGGCTGCCAAGATCCTCGACCTCTCGCAGTACCTCGACCGCAAGCCGAAGGCCCTCTCGGGTGGTCAGCGTCAGCGTGTCGCCATGGGCCGCGCCATCGTGCGTCAGCCCCAGGTGTTCCTCATGGACGAGCCGCTGTCGAACCTCGACGCCAAGCTCCGCGTCCAGACCCGTACGCAGATCGCGTCGCTGCAGCGCAGCCTCGGCGTCTCGACGGTCTACGTCACGCACGACCAGACCGAGGCCCTGACCATGGGTGACCGCATCGCGGTCCTCAAGGACGGCATCCTGCAGCAGGTCGGCACCCCGCGCGACATGTACGACACCCCGGCCAACGTGTTCGTCGCCGGCTTCATCGGCTCGCCGGCCATGAACATCGGCACGTTCCCGGTGCTCGAGGGCTCCGCCTCGGTCGGCTCGTCGCGCCTGCCGCTGACGCGCGACGCCATCGCGCGCCTCACGGACGACGACAAGGGCCACATCACGGTCGGCTTCCGCCCCGAGTCACTCGACGTCGTGCCCCAGGGCACGCCGGACGCGTTCCCGGTCATCGTCAACATCGTCGAGGAGCTGGGCTCGGACGCGTTCGTCTACGGCGCGCTCACCAACGAGTTCGGTGCCGCGGCCTCCGTGCACTCCGGTGCCGGCGACGCGCAGATCATCGTGCGCGTCGACCCCCGCCAGGTCCCGCCGAAGGGTGGCACCATCTACGTGCGGATCCGCCCCAACGAGCAGCACCTGTTCCACGCGGGCTCGGGCGAGCGCATCGCCTGACGTCCCACCCAGCAGACACGTCGAGGCGGGTCCGGCCGGTGCCGGGCCCGCCTCGGTGCGTCCGGGCACGTCCGCGACGTCGGCACCACCTGAGAGGATCGAGCCATGAGCGGAACGGCACAGCGCCTGCAGATCACGGCGGCGAACCCGGATCCCGCCCTCCTCGACCTGCCCTGGCACGTGCCCCTGGAGGACTGGCCGGCCGAGACCCTCGCGGCCCTGCCGCGCGGCATCTCACGGCACATCGTGCGGTTCGCGCGCCTGTCCGGGCGCGTCATCGCGATCAAGGAGATCGGCGAGACCGTCGCGTACCGCGAGTACGAGCTGCTGCGCCAGCTGCGCAAGCTCGACGTGCCGAGCGTCGAGCCCGTGGGCGTCATCACGGGCCGCCGCGCCCCTGACGGGACCCCGCTCGAGGCCGTGCTCATCACGCAGCACCTGCAGTTCTCGCTGCCGTACCGCGCGCTGTTCAGCCAGTCGCTGCGCCCCGACACCGCGACCCGCCTCATCGACGCGCTCGCGGTGCTCCTGGTGCGTCTGCACCTCGCGGGCTTCTACTGGGGTGACGTCTCGCTGTCGAACACCCTGTTCCGGCGCGACGCCGAGACGTTCGCGGCGTACCTCGTCGACGCCGAGACGGGCGACCTGCACGACGTGCTGACCCCCGGCCAGCGGGGGTACGACCTGGAGGTCGCGCGCGTCAACATCATCGGTGAGCTCATGGACCTGCAGGCCGGCGAGTTCCTCGACGAGGACGAGGACGTCGTCGCGATCGGCGAGGCGCTCGTCGTGCGGTACGAGGAGCTGTGGCGCGCGCTGACCGAGACCGAGTCGTTCGGGTTCGGTGAGCGGTGGCGGGTCCAGGCCCGCATCGACCGCCTCAACGACCTCGGCTTCGACGTCGGCGAGCTCGCCATCACCACCGACCTCGACGGCACGTCGGTGCGGATCCAGCCGAAGGTCGTCGACGCCGGGCACCACTCGCGCCGGCTCATGCGCCTGACGGGTCTGGACGTGCAGGAGAACCAGGCACGCCGGCTGCTCAACGACCTCGACGAGTTCCGTGCCGCGACGGACCGGCAGGCCGACGACGAGGCGTTCGTCGCGCACGACTGGCTCAACGACATCTTCGAGCCTGCCGTCCGCAGCGTCCCGCGTGACCTGCGCGGCAAGCTCGAGCCGGCGCAGATCTACCACGAGCTGCTCGACCACCGCTGGTACCTGTCGCAGCAGCAGCACCGCGACGTCCCGATGCCCGAGGTGGTGGCGAGCTACATCGCGACCATCCTGCCGACCCGCCCCGACGAGCAGGCCGTCCTCGGCACCCGTGCCGAGGACCTGCGCGACGGCGACACGGGCGCCGGGTCCCACCACGACGACGACGACTACGACCCGGACCAGATGATCGGCTGACGTCCGCCCCGCCCGCCGAGTCGACGGGCGGGGCGACGCCACGTCACGACGGGTCGACCGACGTCCGCCTGCGCCACGTGACGGCGAGGGCCACGAGTGCCGCCAGCAGCGCGGCCGCGGCCAGCCCGCGCGCCACCGGGTCGCTGCGGTCGCCACTCCCGGTGCGCGCCGGGACCGGTGCCGCCCCGCCGGCCGCCTGGAGCTCCGCACCCGCCCCGGCTGCCGGGGCGTCCGACGCCTGGTCGTCGTCCGTGGTCGTGAACACGGGGGCCGGGCGATCGAGCTCCTCGTCGCCCTGCGCGACCTCGTCCCAGCTGACGACCGTGCCGTCGGAGTAGGTCTGGTCGGCGGGCAGCACGATCGTCGTGCCGGCCTCGGGCAACGGCCCCGCGGAGATCTCGAACTCCTGGAACTGGCCCTGGGCGATCTCCGCGCCGGGCGCGGCCGTCCACACGACGCGCACGGGAGCCTGCGTGATCGTCGCCCCGTGCACCTCGACCGGCTCGGGCAGCTCGGCCTCCTCCACGGTGGCAGTCCAGCCCGGCACCGGCTTGGTCGACACGAACAGCAGCGGCGTCGCCGTCGGCAGCTCGACCGCCAGCCCGGTGGTGACCGCCGTGTCGGACTCGTTCGGCACGCGGAAGGTCAGCGTGGTCCACCCCTGCGCCGTGGTCGACTCCGGGACCACGCGCACGTGCGCCCCGGCCGAGGTGGGCAGGCCGCCGAGCACGGCGGCGAGTGCGCCGACGGCGGCGGCACGCCGCAGCGCGGAGGCTCGCGTGGATGTGGATGTGGACGGGGGTGCGGTCGGTCGGGTGGGCATGGTGGGCACAGCGGACGTCGTCATGTCGGGTCCTCAAGTGGTCGGGATCGGCGCCGGGCGGCGGGCAGGGCCGCGCGACCGTGGCGCCCGGGTCGCCGTGTGGGCCGGACGTGCAGCGGGCCGGCGCGGCAGGCACGTGGTGCCTCCGCCCGCGCACGTGACGGCCGCGGCACCCCCGGGCACGTGGTGCACGACCAGCTGGACCGCACCCAGCAGCGCACCGCCGGTCGCCGCGCGCACACGGGCGCACGCGATCAGCACACCGACGGGCACGAACAGCAGCCCCATCGCCACGAGCAGGGCCGCAGGGGGTGCCGGCGCGCCACCCAGGACGTCGGAGAGCCCAGCCAGTGCGACGGCGAGGGTCGTCAGCGCGACGCCACGCACGAGGCGCACGGCTCCGCGGGAGGACACCGCGCGAGGCTAGCGCCGCCCCGGGACCTCCGGCCCCGGGGCGAAGCGATTCAGGTCGCGGACCGGGTCAGGCGCGCTGGCGCGCCACCTCGTAGAGCGCGATCCCGGCAGCCACGCCCGCGTTGAGGGACTCGACGCCCGAGGCGATGGGGATCGACACGATCGCGTCGCACTGCTCGCGGACCAGCCGCGACAGGCCCTTGCCCTCCGAGCCGACGACCAGCACGAGCGGGTCCGACGCGAACGGCAGGTCGCCGAGCGGGACGTCACCACCGGCGTCGAGACCGACGACGAAGAGGCCGGCCCGGCGGTACTCCTGCAGCGCGCGCGTGAGGTTCGTCGCCCGTGCCACGGGGACGCGGGCGGCAGCACCCGCCGAGACCTTCCACGCCGACGCGGTGACGCCGGCGGCGCGCCGCTCGGGCACGAGCACGCCGTGCGCGCCGAACGCGCCTGCCGAGCGCAGGACCGCACCGAGGTTGCGCGGGTCGGTCACACCGTCGAGCGCGACGATCAGGGGCGCCGTCTGCGATGCCTCGGCGGTGTCGAGCAGGTCGTCCGGCTCGAGGTACGCGTACGGCGGCACCTGGATCGCGACGCCCTGGTGCACGGAGCCGTCGGTGAGCCGGTCGAGCTCGGCGCGGCCGACCTCGAGCAGCGGGTACCCGGCGTCAGCGGCGGTCGAGACGATCTCGCGGGTGCGGTCGTCGGCCTCGAGCCGGGAGGCGAGGTAGACCGTGGCGACCGGGATGCCGGCGCGCATGGCCTCGACCACGGAGTTGCGTCCCGAGACGATCTCGTGCGTCGAGCTGGTCCGCCCGCCGCGTGTGCCCGACGCACCGCGTGCGGCGCGCGCCGACGGGCGCCCCGAGGCGCCGGCCTTGGGGTCGGCCTTCTCGGCCGCGACCTTGCGCTTGTGGGCGACGTGGTACGGGCGGTCCTCGGCCTTGGGCGTCGGGCCCTTGCCCTCGAGCGCGCGCCGGGTGTGCCCGCCGGTGCCCACGCGGGCACCCTTCTTGGATCCGGGCTTGCGGGTAGCGCCTCGGCGCTGGGAATTGCCGGCCATCAGTCCTCCGGGGTGTCGGTCGCGGGCGCGGCGAGGGTCCAGCGCGCGCCCGTCGGTGAGTCCTCGACGACGATCCCGGCGGCGGTCAGCCGGTCACGGATCGCGTCGGCGGTCGTCCAGTCGCGCGCCGCCCGCGCCGCGGCGCGTGCGTCGAGCTCGGCGCGCACGAGGGCGTCGAGAGCGTGCGCGGTGCGCCCGTCCCCACGCGTGGTGCTCCACTGGGGCGAGCCGGGGTCGAGCCCCAGCACGTCGAGCATGCCGCGCAGCACCACCATGGCGCCGCGCGCGGCGGTGTCGTCTCCCGCTGCGAGCGCGCTGTTGCCCGCGCGGAGCGTCTCGTGGACGACCGCGAGCGCGGCGGGCACGTTGAGGTCGTCGTCCAGTGCGGCGGCGAACGCGGGGGGCAGCACGACGTGCGCGACCTCGTCGTCCGACGCCGCGCCGACACGCTCGACGGCGCGCTGCACGAAGCCCGCGAGCCGCTCCCACGTGGCCTCGGCCTCGGCGAGCGTGTCGTCCGTCCACTCGAGCATCGAGCGGTACTGCACCGCGGTCAGCGCGTAGCGCACGACGACCGCGGGGGCCTTGTCCAGCACGGCGGTGACGAGCAGCCCGTTGCCGAGCGACTTGCTCATCTTCGCGCCACTCTGCGTGACCCAGCCGTTGTGCAGCCAGTACCGCGCGAACCCGTAGCCGGCCGCGCGGGACTGCGCCTGCTCGTTCTCGTGATGCGGGAAGCGCAGGTCCAGGCCCCCGCCGTGGATGTCGAACGTGTCGCCGAGGTACCGGTGGGCCATCGCGGAGCACTCGAGGTGCCACCCGGGGCGGCCGCGGCCGTACGGCGTGTCCCAGGACGCCGTGGCGGGCTCGCCGGGCTTGGGGGCCTTCCACAGGGCGAAGTCGTGGGGGTCGCGCTTGCCGGAGCCGGCGTCCTCGGGGACGTCCGTCATCTCGTCGACACGCTGGTTGGTCAGCGAGCCGTACTCGGGCCACGAGCGGACGTCGAAGTACACGTCCCCGGGTGCCGCGGTGTACGCGTGGCCGCGCTCGACCAGCCGGCCCATGAGATCGAGCATCGCGGGGACGTGGCCGGTGGCGCGCGGCTCGTAGGTGGGCGGGAGCACGCCGAGCGCGTCGTAGGCGGCGGTGAACGCGCGCTCGTTGGCCAGCGCCCACGCCCACCACTCCTGCCCGGCGGCGGCGGCCTTGGCGAGGATCTTGTCGTCGATGTCGGTCACGTTGCGCACCAGCGTGACGCGGTGCCCGGTGCGCCGCAGCCAGCGGACGAGCACGTCGAAGGCGATGCCCGAGCGCACGTGCCCGACGTGCGGCGGTGCCTGCACGGTGGCGCCGCACAGGTAGACGCCGACCTCGCCCGGGGTCCCGGGGACGAAGTCGCGCACCGTGCGTGTCGCGGTGTCGAACAGGCGCAGGCTCACGCGGGCCATCGTACGGGTGACGGACGTGCCGTCGGCCACCGGGCGCGGGCGTCACGACGCGACGGACGGCCCGTCGGCGTCAGCCGAAGGTGCGCCCCTCGCCCCGGTAGGTCGGCACCGACTGCTCGACCTGGTCGCCGCGCACGAGGTGGACGTCGGCGAACCGCTCCATCACCTCACCCGCCTTGGCGTGCCGGAACCACACCCGGTCACCGACGCGCAGGTCGGCGCGCGCCGGGACGCGCAGCGGCGTCTGCACCTCCCCCGCACCCTCCTGCCGTCCGAGCCGCAGACCCGTGGGCCACACGGGCCGGGGCTGCCGGCTCGGAGCGACGGGCCCCGATGCGACGTACCCGCCGCCGAACACCGTCGCCCACCCCTCACCCGGGAGCCGGACCACGTCGAGGCCGAAGTACGCGGCCGGCCGCGCGTCGAACGCGCGGTACCCGTCGAACAACGTGGGCGCGAACAGGCCCGATCCCGCGGTGACCTCCGTGACGCCGGGCGCCGCGGCGCTGACCTCGAGCGAGCCGGTCCCGCCGGAGTTCACGAGGTCCAGCGGGTGCCCGACCGCGGTCGCGACGGCGTCCACGACGTCGGTACGCCGCCGCACGAGCTCACGTACGGACGCGGCCTTGACGAGCCGCACCGCACCCGACGTGTCCGGCAGACCCGCCACCTGCGCCTCGTAGAACATGACGCCGCGGACCAGGAGCCCGCGCTGCTCGACCGCGGCTGCGAGGACCGCGGCGTCGGCGGGGGTCCGCACGGGCGACCGCCGGACGCCGAGGTGCACCGTGAACGGCCCACGCCCGAGGCGCAGCGACGCGTCCACGTCGAGGCAGACCCGCAGCTGCCGTCCGTGGCGGGCTGCCGCGTCCGCGAGCAGATCGGCCTGGGCGGTGTCGTCCACCATGAACGTCACGGCCGCCGCGGCGGCCCGGTCCGCGGCGACGGCGTCGACCGCCGCGATGTCGACCGTGGGGTACCCCAGCAGCACGTCGCGGGCGCCGTTCCGCACGAGCCAGGCGGCCTCCGCGGCGGCGTACGCCATCACCCCCGCGTAGCCGGGGCGCGCGAGCATCCGTTCGAGCACGTGCCGGACGCGCACGGACTTGCTCGCCACGCGCACGGGCGTGCCACCGGCGCGCCGCACGACGTCGGCCGCGTTGGCGTCCAGCGCGTCGAGGTCGACCACGACGAGGGGCGCCGGCAACGCAGCGGTCGCCGCGTCGAGACGCTGCCCGAGCGTGCGCGCCGCGGTGGCCGCCCCGGGTGACCCGAGGCCGGCCCCGGGGCGCGCCGTCGCCGCGGTCATGCCAGGGCTGTCACCTCGGCCGCCGCGACCGGAGGCACGAGCCGGTGGACGTCGGCGTCACGCGCCGCGGCCAGGACCTCGTGCGGGTCGTGCGCGGTGGGGCCCAGCATGACGTTCTCGTCCATCGGGACGGCGAGCGTCACCAGGTGGTCGGCGAACAGACGCAGCCCCTGGTACCCGGCCTCCTCGTCACCGTCGACCAGCCAGGCCAGCGAGAACCCGTCGACGGCCGCGATGATCGAGCGGGCCACGATGTGCCGCGGGACGCGCCACGTGATCCCCCCGGCACGCTCGACCTCCTCGAGGAACTGCTCGGCGGCCGCCCAGCTCACGACGTACTGGTCGAGCCCGACCTGCCGGAGCTCGGGATGACGCAACGACGTCGTCGTCAGCTCGTAGGTCAGCAGCTGCGGCCCGCGGGTGGACCGGATGTTGGCCCACAACCCCTCGAGCACGCCCAGGATGAGGTCCCGTGCCGGCGCGGACGCCGGCATCTCGGCCATGCCGCGCGCAAGGTTGCGCTCGGTGATGGTGTGCGCCATGGCGCGCAACAGCTCGTCCTTGTCACGGAAGCAGTAGTGGACGACGCCCAGCGAGACGCCGGCCTCGGCCGCCACGGCGCGCACGGTCGCGCCGTCGATCCCTTCACGGCTCGCGACGTTCAGTGCTGCCTCGATGAGCTGCTCGCGACGCTCGGCCACCGGCAGACGGTTCATGATTCCTCCTCGCGGACGCCGGACCCGCACACCCCCCCGGCTGCGGTCGACGTCTCCCCGATGATCATCTCATCGGTCGGCGTGACGATAGTCAAGGATTTCGCGCACTTGACTTGGACACGCGACCAGCCGATGCTGCTGAGATGGCCGGAGATGGCCCCGGCGACACCGGGGCCGCGACGTGGCGCAACTGGGCGGGGACCGAGCAAGCGGCACCTCAGAGAGTGGCACGCCCTTGTGACCTGGGTGAACTCGCGGACGAGGTGACGGACGCGACAGCCCGTGGCCGTCGGCTGCGCGCGGTCGGCGCCGGCCACTCCTTCACGGGCGCTGCCGTCACCGACGGCGTCCACATCCACCTCGACGCGATCGCCTCCTTCGAGCGTGTCGTCACCCGTCCGGACGGCTCGGCGCACGTCACCGTCGGCGCGGGCATGCGCCTGGCCGCGCTCGACGCCGGGCTCGCGGCGCGCGGGCTCGCGATGCGCAACCTCGGCGACATCGACCGGCAGACGGTGGCGGGTGCCGTCAGCACCGGCACGCACGGCACGGGCGCACGGCTCGGCGGGCTCGCGACACAGGTCGTCGGCTGCCGCGTGGTCACCGCCGCGGGCGACGTCGTCGAGACGTCTCCCACCCAGGACCCGGACCTGTTCGAGCTCGCGCGCCTCGGCCTGGGCACCGCCGGCGTCCTCGCGGCCGTGACGCTGGAGGTCGTCCCGGCCTTCCGGCTCCAGGCACGCGAGCAGCCGCAGCCGCTCGCGGAGGTGCTCGAGTCCCTGGACGAGCTCGTCGAGGCCAACGACCACTTCGAGCTCTTCTGGTTCCCCCACACCGACACCGCCCTCACCAAGTGCAACAACCGGGTCGACGACGACGTGGACCACCCGCTGTCGCCGCTGCGGCACCTCGTCGACGACGAGGTCCTGTCCAACGGGGTGTTCGAGCTGACGTGCCGCCTCGCCGCGGCACGACCGGCGCTGGTCAGGCACCTCAACGCCGTCGCCTCGCACGCGCTCGCCTCGCGCACCTACACCGCGGCCTCGGCGGACGTGTTCGTCTCGCCGCGTCGCGTGCGCTTCCGCGAGATGGAGTACGCCGTCGCGCGCGAGCACGTGCCCGACGTGCTGCGCGAGATCGACGCGTGGCTGCGCACGACGCACGAGCCCGTGCCGTTCCCGGTCGAGGTCCGGTTCGCGGCCGCCGACGACCTGTGGCTGTCGACGGCCCACGGCCGGGCGACCGGCTACGTCGCCGTCCACCAGTACCACCGCATGCCGCACCGCCGGTACTTCGACGCGGTCGAGCGCATCGTCGCGCAGGTCGACGGCCGCCCGCACTGGGGCAAGCTGCACGGGCTCGACCACACGCGCCTGGGCGGGCTGTACCCGCGCCTCGCCGACGCGAACCGCGTCCGGGCCCGTGTCGACCCGACCGGTACGTTCCGCAACGCGTACGTCGACCGGGTGCTGGGCACGCCGTCCTGAGCAACGGGCACCGGCGCCCGTTTCAGGCGAACGAGCGACGCGGTCACGCTGGTCAGTCACAGCGTCGACGGTCAGGCTGTCTGCATGACCGACCGGGGACGAGCTGTCGTCGCGAGCGCTCTCGGCGGACCCGAGGTGCTGCGGGTGGTCGAGGTCGCCCCGACCCCGCCGGGACCCGGACAGGTGCAGGTGCGGGTCGAGGCCGCCGGCGTCAACCCGTGGGACTGGAAGTCGTACGCGCCCGGCAGCGGCGCGCACCCGCCCGTGCCGCTCGGGCTCGAGGTGGCCGGCGTCGTGCAGGCCGTCGGGCCGGGGGTCCGGTGGTACTCGGTCGGCGACGAGGTCGTCGCGTGGCCGGTCAGGGGCGGGTACGCCGACGTCGTCACCGTCCCGCAGCACGTGCTGGTACGCCGTCCCGCCCAGCTCGACGTCGTCCAGGCCGCCGGGCTGCTGGGCGCCGGCGTCGCCGCCGTGCACGCGGTCGACGCGACGCGCCTGCGCGACAGCGACGTCGTGCTGGTGCACGGCGCGTCCGGCGGCGTGGGTCGCATCGTCGTGCAGCTCGCCGTGCTGCGGGGCGCGAGCGTCATCGCGACCGCCTCCCCCGCGTCCCACGGCTGCCTGCGACGCTTCGGCGCCGAACCCGTCGCGTACGGCGACGGTCTGCTGGACCGCGTGCGCGACCTCGAGACCCGGCTCGGCCCCGTGACCGCCGCGATCGACGCGGTCGGCACGGCCCAGGCCCTGGAGTCGTCGGTCGCGCTGGTCGCGGACCGCACACGCGTGGCCTCGCTCGTCGCGCTGGACCGCGCCGCCGAGCTCGGCGTGCTCGCGCTCGGGCACGGACCGGGCGCTGACCCCGGCACCGAGATCCGGGAGGCAGCACGCAGCCAGCTGACGGCCCTGGCGGCCGACGGCACGCTGGACGTCCGGGTCACGCAGACGTACCCGCTGGAGCAGGCCGCCGACGCCCACCGCCGCAGCCGCGAGGGTCACGCCGGCGGCAAGCTGGTGCTCGTCACCCGGTGACGTGCGGGTGGCTGCCCGTCACGGGCGGCCACAGCTCGGACGGCGGTGCGAGCGGTGCGCTCGGTCGCGCGGCCTCGTCCACCTCCTGCAGCCCGGCGAACGTCGCGGCCAGGGTCTCGTACGCCACCCGGTTGCGCGGGCGGACGGGCAGTGTCGCGGTCCGCTGCGGAAGACGCCGGGGCCCGGCCACCGGCGCCGGGACGCCGGTCACGGGCGCGGGGGCGCGCTCGGCGTCGGTCGATGGCACTGTCACGCCGACGGACGTTACCGGCGTTTCGTCCGGTTCACGACGACACATGGTCCCGGCACCGCGCCGGACCTGGGGTCGGCCGGATCAGGTTCACCCGCGCGGGTGGCGCGTTGACCACATCGTGAACGGCCGACGAGCCCGCCGGACGCCACGCGGGCGACCGGACGCTGGCCCGCCGGGGCGCGGACCCGCAGACTTCGACGGTGCCCGTCCGCCACGTCCTGCTCGCGCTGCTCGTCACCGTCACCTGGGGCCTGAACTTCCCCGCGATCCACCTGTCCCTGCAGCAGTTCCCGCCGTTCCTGCTGGTCGCGCTGCGCTTCGCGGTCATCGCGGTCCCGACGTTGCTGCTGGTGCCGCGCCCGCGCGTCGCGTGGCGGTGGCTGCTGGGGTACGGCGCGGGGTTCGGCGTGCTGCAGTTCGTGTTCCTCTACCTGGCGATGGACACCGGCATGCCGACCGGCCTCGCGTCCCTCGTGCTGCAGTCGTCGGCGCCGTTCACGGTCGTGCTCGCGGGCGTCCTCCTGCACGAGCGGCTCACGGTCCGCCAGGGCGTCGGCGTCGCGATCGCCGTGGCGGGGCTCGGCGGGATCGCGCTGTACCGCGCCGGGCTCGACGGCGGCGCGGCCCTGCTGCCCGTCGTGCTGACCCTGTGCGGCGGGCTCGGCTGGGCGTTCGGCAACCTGTGCAACCGCCAGGCGCGGCCCGACTCGACGTTCCGGTTCATGCTGTGGATGTCGATCGTGCCGCCGGTGCCGATGCTCGCGCTGTCGCTGGTCGTCGAGGGTCCGGCGGAGATCGCCGCGTCCTTCCAGGGCCTGACGACGCCCACCGGGCTGGCCGCGCTCGGCGGTCTGGCGTTCTCGGTGCTCGTCGCGACGCTCGTCGGCAACGGCGCGTGGACGTGGCTCATGACGCGGCACCCGTCCAACGTCGTCGCGCCGTTCTCGATGCTCGTGCCCGTCGTCGGCATCGGCTCGTCCTGGCTGCTGCTCGACGAGCCGACGCGCCCCGCCGAGCTGGCGCTCGGCGGTCTCGTCGTCGCCGGGGTCCTGCTGGGCAGCACGCGGTCCGCCGGCGCACGGCGCGACCGGACGGCACCGGTGGCCACGCAGGCCCTCGTCCCGCCGGCCCAGCGGGACGACGTCCCCGACGTCAGTCCGCGTCGAGGGTGATGAGGGCCGTGGCGATGGCCGCGACGCCCTCGCCGCGCCCCGTCAGGCCCAGCCCGTCGGTCGTGGTCGCGGAGACCGTCACCGTGGCCCCGCAGGCCATCGCCAGGACCGCCTGCGCCTCGATGCGCCGTGGACCGAGCTTGGGCCGGTTGCCGACGACCTGGACCGCGACGTTGCCGATCGTGAACCCGGCGGCCCGCACGCGCCGGGCCGCCTCGGCCAGCAGCGCCGCACCCGACGCCCCCGCCCAGCGCGGGTCGTCGGTGCCGAACTGCAGACCCAGGTCGCCGAGCCCGGCCGCCGACAGCAGCGCGTCCGCGGCGGCGTGCGCGGCGACGTCCGCGGCGGAGTGACCCGCGAGCGGGCGCTCACCGGGCCACTCGAGGCCCGCGAGGTGGAGCACCGCACCGGGCGCCGGGTCCGGGTCGTAGGCGTGCACGTCGATGCCGATGCCGGTCCGCAGGTTCACGCGGCGCCTCCTGTCGTCAGGGCCTGCGCGACGAGCAGGTCGCGGGCCGTCGTCACCTTCGCTGCGCGTTCGTCGCCCGGCACCACCCACACCGGCACCCCGGTCGCCTCGACCAGCCCCGCGTCGTCCGACGCGGCCGTCGCCTCCGACGACCCGCGCCCCGAGCCGACCGCGTGGGCACGCTCGAGGACGTCGCGGTCGAACCCCTGCGGCGTCTGCACGGCCACGAGGTCCGCCCGCGGGACGGTCTGGAGCACCGGGCGTCCGCTCGCGTCGCCGCCCCCGACACGCTTGACCGTGTCGACCACGGGCAGGCCCGGCACCACGGCGGCATGACCCGCGCGCACCGCGTCGACGACCCGTGCGACGAGCTCGGGCGGCGCGAAGGGGCGCGCGGCGTCGTGCACGAGGACGACGTCCACGTCGTCCCCGAGCTCCGCGAGGCCCGCCGCGACGGACTCCTGCCGGGTGCGACCCCCGCCCACGACGTCGAGGCGGACGTCACCCGCGGCCTCGTCGACGACGGCGCCCAGCAGTGCCGCGATCTCGTCGAGCCGCTCCGCGGGTGCCGTGACGACGAGCTGGGCGACCCCCGTGCCGTCACCGGCCCGTGCGGTCAGCAGCGCGCGGGCGGCGTGGACCACGAGGGGGGCCCCGGCGACGGGCACGACGGCCTTCGGCAGCTCGTGCCCCAGGCGCGAGCCGCTGCCGGCAGCGGTCAGGACGGCGGCGATCGTCATGTGCGCATCGTGCCCCGTCCACGGCCGCGGACGGTCACCGACACAGCACACGGCCCGGGGCATGGAGCACCCGGGCCGTCGTGCATGCGGTTCAGGAGGCGAGGACCTCGTCGAGGATGGCCTCGGCCTTGTCCTCCTCGGTCTTCTCGGCGAGCGCGAGCTCCGAGACGAGGATCTGACGGGCCTTGGCGAGCATCCGCTTCTCGCCGGCGGACAGACCGCGGTCGGCATCGCGACGCGAGAGGTCACGCACGACCTCCGCGACCTTGATGACGTCGCCGGACTGCAGCTTCTCGAGGTTGGCCTTGTAGCGTCGCGACCAGTTGGTCGGCTCCTCGGTGTACGGGGCGCGCAGCACCTCGAACACGCGGTCGAGCCCTTCCTGGCCGACGACGTCGCGGACACCCACGAGATCGACGTTCTCCGCCGGCACCTCGATGGTCAGGTCACCGTGGGCGACCTTGAGCTTGAGGTAGATCTTCTCCTCGCCCCGGATGGTCCTGCTCTTGATCTCTTCGATCTTGGCTGCACCGTGGTGCGGGTAGACGACGGTCTCCCCAACAGTGAAAGTCATCTGTCGGTGTCCCCTTTCGCAGACGTGTATGGTATCACGCCCCCTTCCTGTAGATTCCGCCCCCTCGATGACGTCGGTGCTGGTCAGGGACCGGGTCCGGGCCCTGCGACGCACGTGGCCCGTCGGTCGCGCCGCGGCGAAGGTAGGCTGACCTGCGGCTCCTCGTGCGCCGGTCCGGAGTCATCTGTCCGGCGCCGCGGACAGCCGCGTCCACCCGCCCGCGCCGCCTCCCCGCGCGCGAGACACCGAGCAGGAGCCCTCGTGACCCGCCTCCGCCCCCGTACCGCCGCCGCCGGACTGGTCGTCGCCGCCGCCCTCGTGCTGGCCGGCTGCTCCGCCACCAACCCGATCACGACGGCCGTGGACTACGAGGCGTCGGACGGCGCCGGCACGACCCTCGGCGACGTGCGCGTGCTCAACATGCTCGTCGTCACCGAGGACCTGGGCGCGCCCGGTGTCCTGTCCGGAGCGCTGGCCAACGGCTCGGGCGAGGACGAGGACGTCACGCTGGCCGTCGGGGACGCCGCACCCGTCCGTGTGACCGTGCCGGCCCAGGGCACGGTCCTCATCGGCGCCGCCCAGGCGCCGCAGCGCTACACGGCCGTCGACGTGCCGCTCGCCGAGGTCGACGCACGTCCGGGCGGCATGACGACCCTGACGATCGCGACCGGGTCGAACGGGACCGTCGACCTGCAGATCCCCGTGCTGGACGGCGCGCTGCCGGAGTACGCCGCGCTGCTGCCGGGCGCGACGCCGACCCCCGCGTCCACGCAGGACGCCTCGGAGCCGCAGCCCGAGGAGGTCGGCCCCATCGAGGACTGAGCCGTCCCGGCTCAGCCGAAGCGCCCCGAGATGTAGTCCTCGGTGGCCTGCTCGCGCGGCGAGGAGAACATCGTCGCGGTGTCGTCCATCTCGATCAGGCGCCCCGGCTTGCCCGTCCCCGCGATGTTGAAGAACGCGGTGCGGTCGGACACGCGCGCCGCCTGCTGCATGTTGTGGGTGACGATGACGATCGTGTACTGCGCCTTCAGCTCCGCGATGAGGTCCTCGATCGCGAGCGTCGAGATCGGGTCGAGCGCCGAGCACGGCTCGTCCATGAGCAGCACCTGCGGTCGCACCGCGATGGCGCGCGCGATGCACAGCCGCTGCTGCTGACCGCCCGACAGGCTGGATCCCGGGCGTGCCAGGCGGTCCTTGACCTCGTTCCACAGGTTCGCCCCGCGCAGCGACTGCTCCACCAGGTCCTGCTGGTCCCCCTTCGACATGCGCCGGTTGTTCAGGCGCACACCCGCGAGCACGTTGTCCGCGATGGACATCGTCGGGAACGGGTTGGGGCGCTGGAACACCATGCCGACGAGCCGGCGGACCGTCACCGGGTCGACGTCGGGGCCGTACAGGTCCTGGCCGTCCATGAGCGCCTTGCCCTGCACGCGCGCGCCCGGGATGACCTCGTGCATGCGGTTGAGCGTGCGCAGGAACGTCGACTTGCCGCAGCCCGACGGGCCGATGAGCGCGGTCGCCTGCCGCGCCTCGATGGTCATGTTGACGCCCTGCACGGCGAGGAAGTCGCCGTAGAACACGTCGAGGTCCGAGACGTCGATCCGCTTGGACATGGGGGTCCTTCCTGGGGTTCGGTGCGGCCCGCGGTCAGCGGGCGCCCTTCGGGGCGAACCAGCGGCTGATGAGCCGGGCCACGAGGTTGAGGAGCATGACGAGCAGGATGAGGGTGAGCGCCGCGGCCCACGCCCGGTCGATGCCGGTGCCGCCCTGCTCGTACTGGCGGTACGCGAACACGGGCAGGGTCGCCATGCGCCCCTCGAACAGGTCCGTGTTGACCTGCGTGATGAGGCCGACCGTCAGCAGCAGCGGCGCGGTCTCACCGATGACGCGCGCGACGGCGAGCATGACGCCCGTGACGATGCCCGCGGCCGCGGTGCGCAGGACGACCTTGACGATCGTCAGCCACTTCGGCACACCGAGGGCGTACGCCGCCTCGCGCAGCTCGTGCGGCACGAGCCGCAGCATCTCCTCGACCGAGCGGATGACGACGGGCGTCATGAGCAGGGACAGCGCGACGGCACCCATGATGCCCGCGCGGTACGCGGGGCCCATGACGAGCGTGAACAGCGCGAAGGCGAACAGGCCCGCGACGATCGACGGGATGCCGGTCATGACGTCGACGAGGAACGTGATGCCCCGCGCCAGCGGGCCGCGGCCGTACTCCACGAGGTAGATGGCCGTGAGCAGGCCGATCGGCACCGAGATGACGGCGGCCGCGAGCGTCACCAGCAGCGTCCCGATGATCGCGTGCCAGATGCCGCCCTCGGTCATGTCACCGAAGACGCCGACCATGTCGGTCGTCAGGAACGTCCAGCCGAAGGTGTCCGACCCGCGCGTCACGACGAGCAGCACCAGCGAGACCAGCGGCACCAGGGCGACCAGGAAGGCACCCGTGACCAGCGTGGTGGCGAGCCGGTCCGCAGCGCGCCGCGGACCCTCGACGACCCGCGAGGTGATGCTCGACGCGAGCACGAACAGCACCGCCGTCAGGACCGTCACGCCCGCGGGCGACGCAGCGCCGGCGACGATCAGGACGAGCAGCGCGACGGCGAACGCGCCGCCGGCGAACGCCCACGTGCTCCACGCGGGCAGCCGGCGGTAGGCGTCGCCCGTGAGCAGCCCGGACGGCACGGGCGCCGTCGTCGGCGCGGTGGGAGCAGGGGCGGTCATCAGTTGGCTCCCGAGAACTCGGCGCGCCGCGCGATGATCCAGCGTGCGGCGAAGTTGACGGCGAACGTGATCACGAACAGCGCGAGACCCGTCGCGATCAGGGCGCTGACGCTCAGGCCGCTGGCCTCGGGGAACTTCGAGGCGATGTTCGCGGCGATGGTCTGGTTCTGCCCCGGCTGCAGCAGGTGGAACGAGTAGAGGAACCCGGGCGAGATGACCATGAGCACGGCCATCGTCTCGCCCAGCGCGCGTCCCAGGCCGAGCATCGAGGCGCTGATGACCCCCGAGCGCCCGAACGGCAGGACCGCCTGGCGGACCATCTCCCAGCGGGTCGCGCCCAGCGCCAGCGACGCCTCCTCGTGCAGCCGCGGGGTCTGCAGGAAGACCTCGCGCGACACGGCCGTGATGATCGGCAGGATCATGACGGCCAGCACGATCGACGCGGACATGATGTTCTTCGCCGGCGCCTGGTAGTCCGCGAACAGCGGGATGAACCCGAGGTTCGACGACACCCACTCGAACACCGGGTCGAGCTGCCCGATGAGCCACAGCGCCCCCCACAGGCCGTACACGACCGACGGGATCGCGGCGAGCAGGTCGACGACGTAGCCGAGGCCCTGCGCGAGCCGACGGGGCGCGTAGTGCGAGATGAACAGCGCGATGCCGATCGACACCGGCACCGCGAGCGCGAGCGCCAGGAGCGAGGCGAGCAGCGTCCCGAAGATCAGTGGCCCCACGTACTGCGCCACCGACCCGCCGTCGAACCACGAGATCGCGCCGAGCTCCTCGCTCGTCGCCGTCAGGGCCGGCCAGGCCCGCACGACGAGGAACACCGCGACTGCGGTGAGGGTCACGAGGATGAGGATCCCGGCGCCGGTCGACAGACCGGCGAAGACCCGGCCCGCGACGCGGCCTGTGGACACCGCGCGCGCGTCGGCCTGCGAGGACGCACCGGACGCGTCGGACGGCCTCGGTGCGGCTCCCCCGTGCGGGGGTGGGGTGGTGGTCAGCGCCACGGCTGCTCCGTCTGTCGGGGAGGGTGGGGCACCGCGCGAGCCGTCCCGGGGTGGGCGTGGCGCCCTGCCCCGGGACGGCTGCTGCGTGCCATGTCGAACACAGGTCTCTCGCTCAGCCGGCGCTGATCGAGTCGATCGCGGCCTGGACCTCGGTGCGCAGGGCGTCCGAGATCGGCGCGGCACCCGCGACGCTCGGGTCGGCCGCGCGCTCCTGGCCCTCGGGGCTCGCGACGTACGTCAGGTACGCCTTGACGTTGTCCGCGTCGGCCGCGTCCGCGTACGTCGAGCACGCGATCGAGTACGAGATGAGGACCAGCGGGTACGCACCGGCCTCGGTCGTGGTGCGGTCCAGCTCGACGACCAGGCGCTTGTCGGTCGCGTCGGCGGCGCGCGGCGAGGCGTCGACGACCTTCGCGGCCGCCTCGGCGGAGAACGGCACGTACTCGTCGCCGACCTTCAGCGCGACGGTGCCCAGGTCGCCGGCGCGCGACGCGTCGGCGTAGCCGATGGCGCCCTCGGCGCCGGACACCGTGTCGATGACGCCCTGCGTGCCCTGGCCGGACTGCCCGCCGGACAGCGGCCAGTCACCCGAGGCCTCGTGGGGCCACGCCCCGTCGGACGCGGCCTCGAGGTACTCGGTGAAGTTCTCCGTGGTCCCCGACTCGTCGGAGCGGTTCACGGGGATGATGCCGGTCGACGGCAGCGTGACGCCGGGGTTCTCGGCGACGATCGCCGGGTCGTCCCACGTCGTGATGTCACGGTTGAAGATCCGCGCGAGCGTCGCGGCCGACAGCTGCAGGTGCTCGGCGTCGACGTCGGGCAGGTTGTAGACCACGGCGATCGGGCTGATGTAGAGGGGCAGCTCGACGGCCTCGCCGCCCTCGCAGCGCTCGGTCGCGGCCTCGAGCTCGTCCTCCTTGAGCGCCGCGTCCGAGCCGGCGAGCTGCACGGCACCGGCGAGGAACTGCTCGCGCCCGCCGCCCGACCCGACGGCGTCGTAGCTGACGGCCACGTCCGGGTGCGCGTCGTTGAAGCCGGCGATCCAGCCGGCGACCGCCTTCTCCTGCGAGGACGCACCGGCGGCGGCGAGCGAGCCGCTGAGCGATCCGGAGCCGTCCGACGCGCCGGAGTCGGCCGACGAGCCCGAGCCGCAGGCGGTGAGCGTGAGCGCCAAGGCCCCGGTGAGGGCGAGCGCACCGAAACGGCGGTGGGGGATGAGCTTCACTGTGTCCCGTCCTGTCGGTCGTGCGCACCGGTCGGTGCGCGGCCGACGCCGACGGTAGGCCGGGCAGGTGACCGCACCGGCGGCTCCGGGTGAACCCCGGGTGAACGCTCGTCGACCAGACGCGTCCTAGTCGCCCGTCCCGTCCGACAGCTTGTAGCCCAGCCCGCGGACGGTCGTCAGCAGCGTCGGCGCGGACGGGTCCGGCTCGATCTTCGCGCGGATGCGCTTGACGTGGACGTCGAGGGTCTTGGTGTCCCCCACGTAGTCCGAGCCCCACACGCGGTCGATGAGCTGGCCACGGGTCAGCACGCGGCCCGGGTTGCGCAGCAGCATCTCCAGCAGCTCGAACTCCTTGAGGGGGAACGGCACGCGCTCGCCGTTCACGTGCACGGTGTGCCGGTCGACGTCCATCCGGACCCCGTCCACCTCGAGGACCGTGTCGTCGTCGCCCGCGTCGGAGGGGCGCACGGCAGCCTCCCGGCGGCGCAGGACCGCGCGGATGCGGGCCAGCAGCTCACGCGACGAGTAGGGCTTGGTGACGTAGTCGTCGGCACCCAGCTCGAGCCCGACGACCTTGTCGATCTCGTCGTCCTTGGCCGTCAGCATGATCACCGGGACGTCGGACTCCAGCCGCAGCCTGCGGCACACCTCGGTGCCGGGCAGGCCCGGCAGCATGAGGTCCAGCAGCACCAGGTCGGCGCCCTGCTCGGCGAACCGCTCGAGCGCCTCGGGGCCGGTCGCCGCGGTGACGACGTCGTAGCCCTCGCGGCCGAGCTGGTACGACAACGGGTCGCGGTACGACTCCTCGTCCTCGACGAGCAGGATGCGGGTCACGGGGTGCTCCTGGTGGGTGTAGGGCCGGTGCTCGGCGGCGGGCTGGACGGGGAGGACGGCCCGGACGCGGCGACGGGCAGGCGCAGCGTGAACGTCGAGCCGCGGCCCGGCTGCGACCACACCGAGACGTCCCCGCCGTGGTCGGCGGCGACGTGCTTGACGATCGACAGGCCCAGGCCCGTCCCGCCCGTGTCGCGCGAGCGCGCGGGGTCGACCCGGTAGAACCGCTCGAACACGCGCTCCTGGTCGGCCGGGGCGATGCCGACGCCCTCGTCGACGACCGCGACCTCGACGAGGTCGCCGCGGCGGCGTACCCCCACGGCGACCTGCGTGCCGCCCGGCGAGTACGCGACCGCGTTGTCCAGCAGGTTGCGGACCGCGGTGACCAGCAGGTTGTGGTCCCCGAACACCGTCAGCCCGCGGTCGCCGCCGGTCGCGATGCGCACCGACTTCGCGTCCGCCGCGGTGCGCGCCCGGTCGACGGCCTCGGCGACCACCGCGTCGACGTCGACGGCCGCGACGTCGTCGAGCGCACCGGCGACCTGCAGCCGTGACAGCTCGATGATCTCGTGCACGAGCGCGGACAGCCGCGCCGCCTCGGCCTGCATGCGCGCACTGAACCTACGTACCGCCTCGGGGTCGTCGGCCGCGTCCTGCACCGTCTCGGCCAGCAGCGACAGGGCCCCCACGGGCGTCTTCAGCTCGTGCGACACGTTGACGACGAAGTCGCGGCGGATCGCGTCGAGGCGGCGAGCCTGCGTGAGGTCCTCCGCCAGGAGCAGGACGTGGTCGGGAGTGACCTGTGCGACGCGCACCTGCAGCAGCAGGCGTGAGGTGCCGACCGGTCCGCGCGGCACGTCGAGCTCCTCGTCGCGGATGACGCCGTCACGACGCACGGACGCGACCAGGTCCCGCATCGACGCGTGCACGACACGACCGTCGCGCACCAGGCCCAGCGCGTGTGCCGGCGGGCTGGCGCGCACCACGCGGTCCTCCGCGTCCAGCACGACCGCCGCCGACCGCAGCACCGCGAGCGCCCGGACGAGCCCGTCGTCGAGCTCGCGTTCTGGCTGCGGCGGCACGGTGTGCTGGTCACGGTCGCTCCACCGGAACGCGCCGACTGCGACGACACCGACGAGCACGCCGATGAGCCCCGCGACGAGGGGTACGGCATCCTGCATCCAGTCCACGTCGTCCACACTAGGCGGGGTGGTGGGGCGGTCCGGGCCATCGGCGGCACCGGTCGCCGACCCGCCGCCGCGCGTTCACCTGCCGGGGGCCGGTCGTTCACCGACGCGTGCGACGGTGTGGGCCGCACCAGCGGCGAGAGAGGGAGCACATGCGGGACATCTTCGAGGCCGAGCTCCACCAGCTCGGCGAGGACCTGGTCGCCATGAGCGGCCGGGTCGAGCAGGCCATCAGCAGCGCGGGCATCGCGCTGCTCACCGCGGACCTCCAGCTCGCGGAGTCCGTGATCGCCGACGACCTCGCCATCGACGCGCTCGAGCGGGACCTGGACGAGCGGTGCGTGCGCCTCCTGGCGCAGCAGCAGCCGGTCGCCACGGACCTGCGGATCGTGGTCTCGGCGCTGCGCATGAGCGCGTCGCTCGAGCGCATGGGCGACCTCGCCCGGCACGTCGCGCAGGTGGCGCGTGCCCGCTACCCGGTCGTGGCGGTGCCGGCGGGCCTGGAGGAGACGTTCACGCAGATGCAGGACGCCGCCGTGCGCGTCGCCCGCCGCGTGACCACGCTGCTCGGCACGCGGGACATGGCGCTCGCCGAGTCCATCCAGCAGGACGACGACCTGTTGGACGAGCTGCACGCGAGCACGTTCACGTCGATGCTCGCGGGGCCGTGGGACCGGTCCGCGCAGGAGACCGTCGACGTCACGCTGCTCGGCCGGTACTACGAGCGGTTCGGTGACCACGGGGTCTCGGTCGCGCGGCGCATGGTGTACCTGGTGACGGGCGAGGCCGGCGACGCGCTCGACCCGGCCGCCGTGCGCGGGGCCTGACCCGCCGCCCAGGCGCTGCACACGCGCGAGGCGCCCGCCCCGGGGAGGGGCGGGCGCCTCGCGTCGTCGTGCGTGGTGCCCGAAGGTCAGCGACCCTGGTTGGCGACCGCCGCGATCGCGGCCTTGGCGGCCTCGGGGTCGAGGTACGTGCCGCCACGGACGGTCGGCTTCAGCGTCTCCTCGTCCAGCTCGTACAGCAGCGGGATGCCCGTGGGGATGTTGATGCCGGCGATGGTCTGCTCGTCGACGTCGTCGAGGTGCTTGACCAGCGCGCGGATCGAGTTGCCGTGCGCGGCGACGAGGACCGTCTTGCGGGCCTTGAGGTCCGGGACGATCTCCGACTCCCAGTACGGCAGCGCGCGGACGAGCACCTGCGCGAGCGCCTCGGTGCGCGGGATCGGCTCACCGGCGTAGCGCGGGTCGGTGTCCTGCGAGAACTCCGAACCGAGCTCGATCTCCGGCGGCGGGACGTCGTACGAGCGGCGCCAGAGCATGAACTGCTCCTCGCCGTACTCCTCGAGCGTCTGCTTCTTGTTCTTGCCCTGCAGGGCGCCGTAGTGACGCTCGTTGAGGCGCCACGAGCGCTTCACGGGGATCCACAGGCGGTCGGCGGTGTCGAGCGCGAGGTTGGCGGTCGTGATCGCGCGGCGCAGCAGCGACGTGTGCACGACGTCCGGCAGCACGCCCGCGTCGGTCAGCAGCGTGCCGCCACGCTTGGCCTCCTCGACGCCCTTCTCGGACAGGGGCACGTCCACCCAGCCGGTGAACAGGTTCTTGGCGTTCCACTCGCTCTCGCCGTGGCGGAGCAGCACGAGGGTGTAGGTCATGGCTCCATCCTGCCGCAGCCCCCGGATACCCGCAGGGACGTCCGTCCCCCGACCCTCCAGCCCCACCCCGGGTGGGGCCGTGCGGCTCAGGGCGTCGGCTCGGCCGCCACCGCGTACACCTTGAGCACCTGGTCCGCGGCCGTCGACCACGCGTACCGCTCGGCCACCTGCCGCGCGCCGACGGCCCAGCGGGCGCGGCGCGGCGCGTCGGCGAGGGCGTCGGCGATCGCGTCCGCCCACACCGCCGGGTCGTGCCCGTGCACGAGCCGCCCCGAGACCCCGTCGTCGACGACCGTGCGCAGCCCGCCGACGGCCGCCGCCAGCACGGGCGTCCCGCAGGCCTGGGCCTCGACGGCCACGAGGCCGAACGACTCCGAGCGCGACGGCATCGCCACCAGGTCGGCTGCGCGGTACCACGCGGCGAGCTCGTCGCGCGGCGCGGGCGGGCGCACGACGACGTCGTCGTCGACACCCAGCGTGATGGCCAGGGCGCGCAGCTCCCGCACGGCCGTCGGACGCCCGGAGGGGCCGCCGAGCACGACGAGCAGCGGCACGGGACGCCCGCTCGCGCGCAGCACCCCGACCGCGCGCACCAGCACGTCCGGCGCCTTGAGCGGCTGCACGCGACCCGCGAAGAGGACGACCTGCCGATCGGTCGGCAGGCCGAGGTGACGCCGGGCACCACCCTGCGCGCCGGGCCCGGCGGGCCGGAACCGCTCGAGGTCGACGCCGGGCTCCACGACGTGCACGCGCGCCGGGTCGGCGCCGTACAGCTCGACCAGCTCGCGGGCCTCGACGGGGGTCGACGCCACGAGCGCGTCGGCGTCGGCGACGACCTGCTCCTCACCGACGACGCGCACGCTCGGCTCGGGTGCGTCACCGGGACCCAGCGACGCGTTCTTGACCTTCGCGAGCGTGTGCGCCGTGTGCACGAGCGGCACCTCCCACCGCTGCGCCGCGATCGCACCCACCTGCCCTGACAGCCAGTAGTGCGAGTGCACGACGTCGTACCAGCCGGGGCGCCGGGCGGCCTCGGAGCGCAGGACGCCCGCGGCCATGCCGCACAGCACGCCGGGCAGGTCGTTCTTGTCGAGCGCCTCGAAGGGCCCGGCCGGGACGTGGTGGACGAGCACCGGTGGCGTGACGCCCGGCGGCACGTCGTCGGCGAGCAGGACGTCGCGCGCGTCGGCCGGTGACAGCGGGCGTCCGGTCGCGTCGACGCCGTCGAGCACGACCGTCTCCGGGACGTCGGACCGCGTGGCGCGCGTGAACACCTCGACCCGGGCGCCGCGCGCCGCGAGCGCGTGCGCGAGCTCCAGGACGTAGACGTTCATGCCGCCCGCGTCGCCCGTGCCCGGCTGGTCGAGCGGGGACGTG